>Ga0209295_1000263_pt1 | contig 37243 bp, 27 predicted proteins | sample Porto_5metaG_FD_187428 | JGI IMG/M metagenome (GOLD analysis project Ga0209295, IMG submission 187428) | Marine algal microbial communities from Porto, Portugal - Porto_5 metaG (SPAdes) (version 2) | ecosystem: Host-associated > Algae > Red algae > Unclassified | place: Portugal: Porto... | reverse complement strand
CGTAGCTATGGCTATGCAACGATTTTTTGAATTCTTTAGAAGAAAAAATTACGGCGCATTATGGAACAATTTATTTAATTTCTTTCACTAAGCCAAACATATAAAAAAAATAACTTCTTCATTTGGGATAGATTATTTTCTTCCTCTTCCCTAACTATATTTCTCTATTTACATCAAATGCTTCTAAGTAATCCCCTACTTTTCGAAGGAATGAACCGCCTAAGAAGCCGTCTACTATGCGGTGGTCATACGATAAAGAAAGGAACATCATCTGGCGAACTGCAATGACATCGCCGTATTCTGTTTCGATGACGGCTGGTTTTTTGCGTATCGCACCGGTTGCCATGATAGCGGCTTGTGGCTGATTGATGATGGGCGCACCCATGACGTTGCCGAATGTGCCGACATTTGTGAGGGTAAATGTACCGCCTTGTATTTCGTCTGGTTTGAGTTTGTTGGCACGAGCGCGTGTGGCGAAATCATTGACTGATTTCGTCAATCCAAGTAGGCTCTTATGGTCGGCGTTTTTGATGACCGGAACTATGAGATTGCCACTGGGTAAGGCTGCTGCCATACCTACGTTGATGTTTTTTTTCCGAAGGATTTTATCGCCATCTACGGAGACATTTATCATCGGAAAGTCGTTGATTGCCTTTGCTACTGCCTCTATAAAAATGGGCGTAAAGGTGATTTTTTCACCGTATTTTTCCTGAAATTTATTTTTGACTTTGCTGCGCCAGTTGAATAGGTTGGTCACATCGACTTCTACGTAGGAGGTGACGTGTGGCGAGGTTTGTTTGGAGCGCACCATGTGGTCTGCGATGAGTTTCCTCATGCGGTCCATTTCGATTATTTCGACATCGCCACCCATACTCGAAACAGCTACAGGTGTAGCACTTGCGCTCGGCATGGTCGCTCTTTGTGGGATGGGCGCAGCAATGGCAATAGGTGCGCTACTGCGTCCGTTGATATAACTTAGGATGTCTTTTTTGGTGACTCGCCCTTCGCGTCCGGTGCCGGGTATGGTTTCGAGTTCTGCCATCGCGATGCCTTCTTTTTGGGCAATATTTTTAACCAATGGCGAGTAGAAGCGGCTGGCAGTCGCAGTTGCAACAGCCGTAGCGGGTGCGCTATACTGACCGTTGGTTTGAGCAACGGCTTGTGGTGCAGCAACATCAGCTACGGGCGCAGGTGCTTCGTGCGTGACTTCGACCGCTGCCGGAGCAGGTGCAGATTTTATGACTTCGCCTTCTGTGCTGAGGATGGCTATCACCTCACCAACTGCTACGACATCGCCTTCCTGATATTTGATTTCTGCCAATACCCCATCTACGGGCGATGGCACTTCGGTATCCACTTTGTCGGTGGCAATTTCGAGGATGGTTTCGTCCATTTCAATGGTATCACCAACAGCTTTGTTCCATTTTAGGATGGTCGCTTCGATGATACTTTCGCCCATTTTGGGCATTATTAAATCTATTGTTGCCATGTATTAAGTTTAAATTTAAGTCGAAGTTTAAGTTTAATCTTGTAGTATTCTTCCCCTTCAATGGAACGTGTTCCATTGGAAGTAGCTTTTATTATACACGATATTTGAGTTGAACTCAAACGACTGACTTAATACTTTTCAAATTTTACGCAAAAATAGGGTAATTATTTGGGCTTTCGTAATTCGTGGTTCGTTTATTCGTGTGTTCGTTGCTCGTTTATTCTTTATTCGTTTCTTGCGTGAGGGATAGGAGGTGTTGTTTGAACGAAATGTAGCGATAGCGGAATGAAGAGAGTGCCGGATAGCCCGACCCCCGACTTTGGGAGGGGGGCACGCCCAAATTAACTGGATTTGGGAAATTGGGTAGTCAGGGCTACGATTCGTTTTTGCACCCATTTTTGGTGTTTACATCAAAATCGTAAGAGGTTTTATTTTCACCAATAATAAGTAGACTTTATTTAGAAATATCCTTACTTTTTGATGGTTTCTTTTTCCGCTATTTTTCCCTACAAAAATCCTTATCCCGAATCAAGTACGGGACAGGCTGTAGCTAAGGCTATGTGCGGTTTTCAAAAAATCCTTAGACAAAAAAAATACTTCGCATTATGGAACATCTTATTTAATTTCTTTCACTAATATAAAACTTATTGACAGTTAGTTTTCATCTAATTTTTTAGCTCCCTAATTCTAATGTCCGGTTATGTTCACGCCACGGGATTTGTCAAAAAAATATATTTTTTACGTGAAAAATAACCTCGACGAGCAAGGAACGAATCACGAATCAACGAATTTGCGTAGCAAATTGAGCGTTAGATTGGTGGTCAGTTGGATATTTCTTATGCGGTATTTGGTGAGGGTGAGTTTTTTTGTGATAATTTCCTGGCGGTTTCCTACGGCTGTCCATATGGTTCCAACGGGTTTTTCGGGTGTGCCGCCGCCCGGTCCGGCGATGCCTGAAACAGCAATAGCGTAATCGACTCCGAGCGCATCTAATGCTCCGGCGACCATTTCTCTGACGGTCTGTTCGCTGACTGCGCCGTGTGCTTTTAAGGTGTCAGGATTGACATTCAATAGCTTGATTTTCAATTTATTGGAATAGGTGACAACCGAACCGCCAAAGTAGGTAGAACTGCCAGCGATAGATGTTATTTTATGAGCAATATAGCCACCTGTACAACTTTCGGCGGTGCCGAGTGTCGCACCTTTTTGTTTGAGTATTCGCCCGATGACTTCTTCTAATGTTTCTCTTTCTTCGCCAAAAACAAATTCGGGAATGAGGGTTTGTATTTCGAATTTTTTCTCGTCCAAAATTTGGTTGAGAGCGGCTTCGTCGTCGCCTGTGGTGGTGAGGCGTAAGCGGACAATGCCGAGATTGGGGAGGTAGGCGAGTTTGACGAAATCGGGGAGGTTGTTTTCAAATGCTTCGATGCGTTGGGCGATGACGGATTCGCCCGTACCTGCGGTGAGGATGGTGCGGTGGAGGATGGGGCGAAGTCGGGTATTGCCACGCAATCGGGGGAGTACACGCTCGGTGATGAGGTGTTTCATTTCGTAAGGCACGCCGGGCATAGAGACGAATATGGTGTTGTTTTTTTGCATCCACATGCCGGGTGCTGTGCCCATGTCGTTGACGAGAATTTCGGCGTTGGCAGGCATGTAGCATTGCTCGCGGTGGGCAGGCGTGAGGGTGAAACTACGCTTCTCGAAGTAGGCAGCAATGCGGTTGTACGTTTTTTCATGAAAGGTGAGTTGGACGCCAAAATACTCGGCGAGGACTTTTTTCGTGATGTCGTCTTTGGTGGGTCCGAGTCCACCGGTGAGTAGGACGAGGTCAGCAGATTGGGCAGCTTTGAGGGCTTCGAGTATCGCCTCGCGGGTGTCACTGACGCTTTTCATCTCGGCTACGGTGATGCCCGCCATGTTGAGTTGTTGGGCTATCCAAGCCGAGTTGGTGTCAAGGATTTGTCCGATGAGGATTTCGTCACCAATGGTGATTATCTGTGCCTTCATATTCCTAATGAATGAATGTGTGAATTTTGAATGAATGAATTTATTGAATGTAAAATGTAAAATAATAAATGTAAAATGTAAAAGTGTCGATAGGACGTGAAGTAGTTTACTTTAAAATAGTTTGAGTGTGTAAAATAGTTTACTTTAAAATAGTTTGAGTGTGTAAAATAGTTTAATGTTTAAATTGTTGAAAAATAATTTTTTATTTAAAATTATTCACGTTACACCCTTTTACATTTAAATATCCTTATTTCCCCCCACCAATTCCCACACTTTTTCTTGTATTTCTTTATTTTCTAAGAAGGGTGAAGTTCGAGCTTTTACGTATTGTTTTTTGTGTGTGACGATGCCTTTTCGGAGTTCTTTACGGGTTTCTTCGGGGAGTGAATTGTAGGCTTGACAGGCTTCGGTGCAGCATTGGGCGTACTTGGTGGCACAGGCTTGGCATTGTATGAATAGGTGGTGGCAAGCTTCGTTGGCGCAGTTGACGTGGGTATCGCAAGGGTTGCCACATTGATGGCACTGGCTGATGATTTCGGTGCTGATTCGCTCGCCTAATCTGTCGTCAAATACGAAGTTTTTTCCCTTAAATTTATTTTCTAAGCCTTGTTTTTCGACTTGTCGGGCGTATTCGATAATGCCGCCTTCGAGTTGGAAAACGTTCTTAAAACCCTTGTGCTTGTAGTACGCACTCGCCTTTTCGCAACGGATGCCACCGGTGCAGTACATGACAATGTTTTTGTCTTTATTTTCCGACAGTTGTTCTTCCATTAAAGGGAGTGCTTCGCGGAAAGTATCGACATCGGGACAGATTGCGCCGTCGAAGTGTCCGACCTCGCTTTCGTAGTGGTTTCGCATATCCACGATGATAGTGTTTTTATCTTCGGTGAGTTGGTTAAATCTTTGAGCGTCAAGGTGTACACCGCGATTGGTAACGTCAAATGTTTCGTCATTCAATCCGTCTGCGACTATTTTGTTACGTATTTTTATTTTTAATTTATAAAATGATTTTCCATCGTCTTCTATCGCAATATTGAGTCGGATATTTCTCAAAAAAACTATGTCGTTGACCTCTTTTTCAAATGCTGTCCATTGTGTTTTGGGTACGGATATTTGGGCGTTTACGCCTTCGTGTGCTACGTATATGCGTCCGTACACGCCCACTTCCGCCCAACGTGTATATATATGGTCGCGGAATACGCTGGTGTTGCCAATGTTTGCGTATTGGTAAAACGACAAGGTGATACGCTTTTGCGCCTCTTGTTCGAGTTGCTCTTTTAAGATTCGCTTGTCTATTTTATTGTGTAATTTCAAAACCTTAATTATCAATAGACTTTATTTAGGAATATTTTGTATGCATGGAACTTTTGTATTTTTTCGATAATCGAGCCTCATTTTGAGCCACATACCCTACGGTACGGGGCGAAAAATAGGTGAAGAGTATCGGAAAAATACAAAGTTAGCTGCATACAAAATTTTTCTAAATAAAGTCTAATAAATTATCAAATTAAATTAACGTTCTTTCCTACGTTGTTTCTCCGCACATTCCTCAGAACAAGTCCCATAAAAATTTAGGGAATGACTATCAATTTTGAAACCGTAAATATCCTCTACCATACTCTGAATATTTCGGATGCGCGGGTCGCAAAATTCGAGTATTTTATTACATTCTACACATATCAAATGGTCGTGCTGCTGGTAGCCAAATGACTTTTCATACCGAGCGAGTTTACTGCCAAATTGATGCTTAATCACCAATTTACACTCCTGCAAAATATCTAATGTATTATATACCGTAGCCCGACTGACTTTGTAGTTTTTGACTTTCATTTCCACATACAAAGTCTCTGCATCAAAGTGGTCATCGCGCGTATATATCGCCTCCAACAACGCAAATCGCTCCGGCGTTTTTCGCAGTTTTTTATCTATGAGATAATTCTCTAATATCTGTTTGACCTTGGTTAAGGTGTCGGTTTGTGTTGTTGTGTTATTCATACGAAAGTAAGGTGGATATTTTTTTTATGGTGTCTTCGGAGTTGAAGATTTTGCTCATCGCTTCGACTAATTCGTCAGAATTATTAACCGTCAGATCACTGTTTCCGTGCATCAGTTGGAGCGGATAGATATTGATATCATGTTGAACATAAAAAAGTGTATATCTATAGTTGCCCAATCCGGGCGCAACAATCTTAAATGATAATCCTATTTTATCATTCAACCCATTAACATTATCTTTTTCTACTCTTGCATAGATTTTACCTTGAGTTTTATCTTTCAAATAGGCTGCCTGCTCTTGCATTAATTTTTGAGGTGTTGAGCTTGTTATTGAGGAGAAATTAGGCCACAAATTTTGTGTCGTTACCATAATTACAAATTTTTAAAAGTTAAAATAATAGGTAAATGGTCTGAATACGAGGTTTTATCAGGTCGTCCGTTTTTATTCAATAACGATTTATTTTCAAATTGAGTGATAACCTTATAAGACTGATTATCAAAATTTTCTATCAAAGTAGGGCGTATAATTACTTGGTCAAAAACATTCCAATAATACGCATCAAATCCTGATTTGTTGTAATAATAAGTTCCTGCAACATCTTCGTGTAAATCTCCCATAAAAGCCCATGAGGGATTATAAAAAAAGGAATATTCTTTATTCAAAATAGTCGTCGAAATTCGTCGAGCAACATCTCTTGTAGAAGTCGCATTGAGTCCATTCGCTTGGCTCATCCCTTGTTCAAACGGATTCATGTTGAAATCACCAATGATAATAGAGTCTTTGATTTGATGTTCTACTTCTAATTTATCAATTTCATCTTTCAAGCGACTTGCATAAGTTAATCTACTGCTTGTAGAATAATTTTTTTGGTCCAAAAGATGTACACCACCAATGATAATCTCCTTATTATCAGACAAATATATTTTTCTAATCGAATATCTATCCGAATCATCTTCACTAATCGGGCTTATATTTTTAGGCTCAAATTTAGTAAAAAATAAAATTCGCTCACTCAAACTAAATTCATTTGCATCGTAATATTCCAATTTTAAGGTGTTTAAATACTCCAGTAAAGCCAATTTATCCAGATTCTCCGCCTCTGCTACAATGATAATATCCGCCCTCTGCTCTTTCGCCATCACCGCAAGTGAATAATGTAATTCCTTTCGATTCAGATTCCAAAACAGTATTTTGAGTTCGCGTCCAAACATTAGATTTATGCTAATTCTCCTTTATAAAAATCAATTATCTCATTTAAAACACCTAGTAATTCACCTACATCACCGAGGTAATATTTTCTTGTATCAATTAGAATTTCGTTATCAATATATTTCATAAATTGCCAAGCCTCACCGGTGGTTACACAGCCATATATCACATTCAAATCCATTCCTTTTTTTTCATTGAAAATTTTAGACGCAATCATCTGAGCGGCACATTGTGGGATGCCGATATCAAAATCATTTTTCTTGGCTTCCACTACTTGGAATATCGGTGCATTCACATTCAGAGAACCTGTATCTTTGGCAATGATGAAGTCGCATTCACCTCTCAGACCGCGTTCTGCATCCACATTTAGTGTATCGCCAGAATATATTGTAAAAAAGTTATTTTGCAAATCTCTCAACTCCAGTAAAATAGGAAACACAACCATTTCTGACCGTGCTTTTTTACTTTTCATAGGTAGTTTTGCTACATTATTTAGTAAACGTTGCAAAAAATCACTAACTGGAATTTCTTTAATCGAATTAAAGAGAGGCATCATTCGGTTTTTTATACCAAATTGAGCCTCAATTGCTTCTAAAGTAAAATGGCTATAAGAAGTCATAATATAAAATTTAATTGAGAAAAATACATATTTACAAACTAACCTCCAGCCCTTGCGCCAGTCGCGCATACTCCTTCGCAAAATAAGTCAAAATCACATCTGCGCCCGCCCTACGTATAGACAACAACGTTTCGGGCATCGCTTGTTCAAAATCGAGCCAACCATTTTGACAGGCAGCTATCAACATCGCGCACTCGCCACTCACATGATACGCCGCAATCGGCAAGGTCGTATTTTCTTTCAACAAAGCGATAACATCCAAGTAATTGAGTGCAGGTTTGACCATTAGATAATCTGCGCCTTCCTCTTCATCGAGCATCGCTTCGCGCAAGCCTTCCATGCGATTGGCGGGATTCATTTGGTAAGTTTTTTTATCGCCAGCTTTTGGTGCAGAATCCAGCGCATCCCGAAACGGACCGTAAAATGCACTCGCATATTTTGCCGTATAAGCCATGATTGCTGTTTCGATATAGCCTGCTGCGTCAAGTGCTTCGCGTATTGCGCCTACACGCCCGTCCATCATATCCGAAGGCGCGATAATGTCAAATCCGGCTTGCGCCTGTGCGACCGACATTTTCGCCAAAATCGGCAAGGTTTCATCATTGAGAATACGCCCGCTTTCGACCAGACCATCGTGTCCGTCCGAACTGTAGGGATCCATCGCGACATCGCTAATCAAGGTACTTTCCGGAAATTTTTCTTTGAAAACACGCGCCGCTTCCAAATAAAAATTATCGGCTGCGTAGCTATATGTCGCGGTCTTATCTTTCAATTCTTCGGGTACGGCAGGGAACACGACAAAATTTCGCAAGCCCAATTCCATACATTCTTCCACCTCCGGCAGCAACTTATCTAATGACCAACGAAAATTTCCCGGCAATGACTTTATCTCATCTTTCACCCCTTTTCCATCCACTAAAAAAAGCGGATAAATTAGGTTATCAGTTGTTATATGCGTCTCGCGTACCATGCCGCGTATCGCAGCCGTGCGCCTATTCCGTCTTGGTCTTGTCATAATGAATGAATGAATGAATGAATTTTGAATGAATGAATATTTTTAATGCGCCAATGCTGAAATGCGTTAATGATAATGAATGAATCTATCACTTTTTCTTCTTTCTTCGTTTGCCGTTTGCCGTCTGCCGTTCCCCCTTGGCTTGCCGATTCGGGACGGGGTCGTGTCCGTGTCCTGCCCAGGGGTGGCAGCGTCCAATGCGTTTCAAGCCCAGCCATGTTCCACGAATGACACCCCATTCCTCAATCGCCTGTACCATATAATGCGAACAGGTCGGTTGATATCGGCAGTTTTGCCCCAAATGCGGCGAAATGAACGCCTGATAAAAGCGAACCGGCGCAATGAATATTTTTTTGATTAGACTCATTCTATGCAAAGGTAAGGAATTTCAATGAATGAATTTTGAATGAAAGAATGAATGAATTATGTCATGTGATTCATTCATTCTTTCATTCAAAATTCATTCATTAATTCTATGCAAATAATACATCCCCAAACTGCCCAAAATCGGCAAACTCCCAATCACGAGCCACGTCATGGTGTAGTCGTAATTTTGTATCAGCCAAGAGGTAATGAGCGGAGAAATAATCAAGGCAACCGACCATGAAATACCATACAATCCCATGTATGCACCGCGATTTTCCGGCACGGCTTTGTTGAGTGCATAGGTTGCCGCAAAGGGAAAACTAATGATTTCGCCTATCGTTAAAAGGGTCATTGAAAGCACGGCGATACCTGCAAAATAAGTGGTTGATAAAACCAGATAAGAGGCACCGACAAGTGCCGTACCGAGCACTATCGCAGGGAGTTTTGTGTGCTTTCTTTTCTCATATTCATAGACAAAAGGCATTTCAAAAACAGCAATTATAAAACCATTGATACCCAACAAAATACCTATCCAATTTTCCTGTATAAACAAGACCTCGTTGAAGTAAATCGGCAGTGCCATCATAAACTGCACAAAGGTAATTGCCATACACATATTGCTGAATACAAACAGGATAAAATACGGGTCGCGGTATGGTGATTTGGCAGGAGAAACTGATAGGTCGGGCATTGGTGCATCAAGGATGTCCTGCGTATTTTGTTCGATTTCTTTATCCTTCGGAAGAAAAACACGAAACACCACCGCCGCCCCAATACAAGTCAGTCCGTCCAAGACAAACAGCCAATCATATCCAAACGCCACCGCCACAACACCACCCACCGCAGGACCGGCAGAAAAGCCCAAATTAATCGCCAACCGTACAAGACTCATCGAGCGTGTACGATTTTCTTCTTTGCTATAAAAACCAATCGCCGCTTGATTTGCTGGGCGGAAAGCATCTGAAATCGCAATTACGATAAAAATCACCGCACACCATGCCCAAAAACCATTTATAAAAGGCATAAATAAAAAGCCGATACCCGACAACAACAGCGACCAAAATTGTACGCCATAATATCCCACCGCATCCGTAGTCCTACCGCCAATATACGTTCCCAGCACCGACCCCAGTCCGATAAAACTCATGATATAACCCGTCTGCACGATAGAAAAACCCTCTTGCTGTGTCAAAAACACGCCTAAAAACGGAATCACCATTGCCCCGCTTCGATTGATGAGCATGACCACCGAGAGCAGCCACACATTACGTGATAATCCGCCGAAGGATGATTTATATAACTCAATGATGTGCCGCATTATTCGTAATTCGTTGACTCGTTGATTCGTGATTCGTTGTGTTACGCATCCCAAACGTCTATTATTCGTGAATAGTTCTTATAAAACCGTAGCATAATGCCTCTGGCTTGCGCCGCATTAGTTTGAAGTAGTACGCAGCGCAAGCCGGAGGCGTTACACTACGGTTTCACCAAATTTACTATTTTAGGTTTCTTTTATTTTTCTTTAAAAATTAAATAACATTATACTCATAAAACTGTTAGTATATTTATGTTTCAAATAAAAAATAATGCGGTCGTTCTGTTGGCGGCTTCAATGGTATTTCTATCGGGTTGCGGTGCGCCAAATACACCAAATAAATCGGCTACGCCCTCCCCTAAAATCAAGCCTGAAACAACTCTGGTAAGCGATAATTTCACCGTTCAAACATACGAAAAATTCGATGAATTTGAGCATCATTTGCATGAGAAAAATGATAAAATATACGTTATCAATTTCTGGGCAACATGGTGTAAACCCTGCGTAAAAGAACTCCCCTATTTCGAGCAAATTCAAGCAGAATATAAGGACAAAAACGTAGAAGTCATCTTGGTGTCGTTGGATGATATTCGCAAATTAGAAAGTAAAGTCATTCCATTTATCGAAAAAAACGAACTACAATCGACCGTCATTTTATTGGATGATGCAGATTATAATTCGTGGATTGATAAAGTCAGTCCCAAATGGAGTGGCGCGATTCCTGTCACCTTATTTTATAATAAAAATAAACGCGAATTTTACGAACAAGAGTTTGATTATCAAGAACTTGAAACTATCGTAAAATCATTTTTGTAAACAATGTAACACAGGCATTCTTGCCTGTTTTCCGAACAGTACAGACAGGAATGTCTGTGTTACGTTATCAATTTTAAAATATGAAAACACTTAATTATTTTTTGATGAGCTTGCTCATCATCGGATTAGTTGCCTGCAACAGCGGCGACACTACTACCCAAAAAGCAAAAACCACTGAAGGCAAAGCCGTAACAACGACCAATGTATCACCCAAGCCACAGAAGCGAGGTTATAATATTGGTGATGCCGTAATGGATTTTTCACTAAAAAATATCGACGGCAGTATGGTGTCACTCTCTGATTTTGAGGATGATAAAGGCGTGATTTTGATTTTCACCTGCAATCATTGCCCTTATGCAGTGATGTACGAAGACCGTATTAATGACCTGCACAATACCTTTGCCGACAAGGGCTATCCGGTACTCGCCGTCAACCCGAATGACCCCGAAGTCGTACCCGAAGACGATATGGCAGGCATGAAACAACGCGCCGCCGAAAAGGGCTTCAAATTTCCTTATTTGTTTGACGAAGGGCAAAAAATCTATCCGGTATTTGGTGCGACACGCACGCCTGAAGTTTATTTATTGAAAAATGAAGGTGGTAAAATGGTGGTCGCCTACTCCGGTGCTATTGACGACAATCACAAAAACGCCGATGACGTTAAAGTGAAATACGTAGAGGAAGCCATAGAAGCGGTCATAAACGGCAAAAATCCCGACCCAAACTTCACCAAAGCCGTCGGCTGCACGATTAAGACGAAAAAGAGTTGAAATTAGTCCGTAGTTGATGGTCTATAGTTCATAGATGAACGTAAAAAGAGTTGGAAATAGTCGATAGGTGAACGTAAAACAAGCTGCGTTTATCTATCGACTATCGACTATGTACTATCAACTAGTTTTCCTATGAAAATCCATTAAAAAACCGTATCTTCGCGGTCTTATGAGTGAAGATAAAAACAATCAAATTCCAACACCCAATGATTCCAATTACGATGCTAATAATATACAGGCATTGGAGGGCTTGGAAGCAGTGCGAAAACGCCCCGGCATGTATGTCGGTAGTACTGATACAAAAGGACTCCATCACCTTGTATATGAAGTCATTGATAACTCTATTGATGAGCACCTCGCCGGGCATTGTACACACATTGAAACCATCATTCACGCCGACAATTCTATCACTGTAAAAGACGACGGTCGCGGTATTCCCGTAGGGCGACACGAAAAGCTGCAAAAATCAGCTTTGGAGGTCGTAATGACCGTCTTGCACGCAGGGGGAAAATTTGACAAAGACACCTATAAAGTGTCTGGTGGTTTGCACGGAGTAGGTGTATCATGTGTCAATGCTCTTTCCAAGCACCTCAAAGCAGAAGTTCACCGCGACGGAAAAATATATGTACAAGAATATAATAAAGGAAAACCGCAGAAGGATGTAGAGACTATCGGTGACACCGATATACGAGGTACTTATGTGACCTTCACGCCGGATGATGAGATTTTTGAAGAACTCGTGTATAGCTATACTGTACTTGCTTCGCGGATTCGCGAATTATCTTTTTTGAATAAAGGCTTGCGTCTCACGCTGACAGATGAGCGTGCAAAAGACGAAAATGGCGAGTTTGTTTCTGAAGAGTTTTATTCGGAGGGTGGTCTGAGAGAATTTGTCTTGTATTTGGATGAAGGACGCAATAAAATCATTCAAAACCCCATCCACGTCACTGGAGAAAAAGAGAATGTACAGGTAGAGGTAGCGATGCAGTATAATGACTCTTTTTCCGAAAATTTGCACTCTTACGTCAATAATATTAATACACGCGAGGGAGGTACACACGTTAGTGGTTTTCGCCGTGCGGTCAATCATATTTTCAAAAAATATGGTGACGATAATAAGATGTTCAGCAAGCTGAAATTCACGATTGCCGGAGAAGATTTTCGGGAAGGTCTGACGGCTGTAATATCCGTCAAAGTGCCTGAACCTCAATTCAAAGGACAAACTAAAGGCGAACTCGGTAACTCCGAAGTCGTGGCAATAGTATCGGGTTGTGTACGTGAGGCATTGGGACATTATCTCGAAGAAAATCCGAAGGAAGCCAAGCGTATTATCGACAAGGTAATCCTCGCAGCTACGGCGCGTCATGCCGCACGTAAGGCACGAGATATGGTGCAGCGCAAGAATGTGTTGACCGGTTCGGGCTTGCCCGGCAAGCTCTCCGATTGTAGCTCAAAAGACCCTGCAAAATCCGAAATTTACTTGGTAGAGGGAGACTCGGCAGGTGGTACAGCGAAGCAAGGTCGTGACCGTGTTTTTCAAGCAATTTTACCACTTCGTGGAAAGATTTTGAACGTAGAAAAAGCCCTGGAATACAAAATTTACGAAAACGAAGAAATCAAAAATATGTTTACCGCACTCGGTGTCCGCATCGAAGATAATGACGGTGAACGCTTTCTGAATACGTCTAAATTACGTTACCATAAGATAGTCATCATGTGTGATGCCGACGTAGATGGTAGCCATATCGTGACATTGATTTTGACCTTTTTATTCCGCTATATGAAAGAATTGATAGAGCAAGGCTATGTGTATATTGCTGCGCCACCGCTTTACCTGGTCAAAAAAGGCAAACAATTTCAGTATTGCTGGAGCGAGGAAGAGCGCGTACAAGCTGTAAGAATACTCGGTAAGGGCAACGACAGTTCTGTAAGTATTCAACGCTATAAAGGCTTAGGAGAGATGAATGCCGAACAACTTTGGGATACAACGATGGATCCGGCTACACGCACCTTGCGCCGCGTCAGCATCCACGATGCTGTCGAATCCGACCGCATATTCTCGATGTTGATGGGCGATGAAGTACCACCACGACGCGCTTTTATTGAGGAGAACGCCATTTATGCAAATGTGGATGTGTAAAACGGGTTAGCGAGTTGCGAGTGAATGGGTTTCGAGTTAACGAGTTTCGAGTTAACGAATAACGAATAACGAATAACGAATAACGAATAACGAATAACGAATAACGAAATTTTTAGGAAAAATATTAAAGCCGTGCATTTTGTGCGGCTTTTTTTATGTCTAAAATTGAATCCACCAAACGATACAAAAAGCCGATATTGAACAAGTCATAAACATTATTAATAATCGACCAAGAAAGAGATTTGGTTTCTTATCCCCCAACGAAATGGTCAGCAAAAAAATTGACCAAACAGATAACGTTGCATTTATTACTTGAATCCACCATATAAAATTGATGTAATTATGAGCAAAGCCACTTTTATACCAAAAGACTCCAAAATTCCACTGCAATTGGAAACGCATCGACTTCGCTTACGCATGTTGAAGGTGTCTGATGTAGTGAAAGATTATGATGCGGTGATGTCCAGTGCTGAACATTTACAAAAAACAAAACCTTTCGGACCCAATCAAAAATGGCCTCAAAACTTGACTTTTGAACAGAACTTAATCGACCTCGGCTGGCATCAAAAAGAGTTTCAGATGCGCTCGTCATTTGCCTATACCGTCATGAATCTTGACGAAAGCCGATGTCTGGGCTGCATGTATATTTATCCTTCTCCTAATTCTGATTATGATGCTATGATAGCTCTTTGGGTTAGACAAAGTGAAGCCGAATCCGGCTTAGATGAGCATTTATTTAAATCTGTGAAACAATGGATTGCTGACGAATGGTGCTTTGAGAAAGTGGCTTATCCGGGGCGAGAGATAAGTTGGGAGGAATGGAGGAAATAGTCCATATTCGGCAGTCCATAGTCCATAGATAAATGCGAACGCATTACGGAAGCAACGTCACTAAATAGAAAGAAATAAAATATGAGAATCTTAATAACGTGTATCTTTCTGTCAACTATATTTTGGAGTTGTAAGTCTTCAAATAAGGAAGCAGATTCAGCACCCGATTCTATCGTAAATAAGATTACACAAAACCCACATCGCTTTGCCGAAGAAATTAAGAAAATTGCAAGATTACCCATTCCCAAAGGGAAAGGCTTGACGGTCTTTACGGGAAGTTCCAGTATTCGAATGTGGGACGGCATAGAAAAAGATTGTACTGGAGTTCCGGTGGTTAATACGGGCTTTGGTGGCTCGCATATGTCTGATTTGCTGTTTTTTATAGATGAAACCATTTTGAGATTTCAACCGGATAAAGTGTTTATTTATGAAGGAGATAACGATATTTCAGCCGAAAAATCACCCGATGCGATACTGAAAACCACCCAAGAAGTCGTCGATAAATTACTCCAATCAAATCCCGATATGACGATTCATTTTATCAGTGCCAAACCAAGTCCTTCTCGTTGGAATTACAAAGAGCAATACAATCAATTCAATGCTTTATTGAAGCGTTATTGTGAGGAAAATCCCCAACTTTTTTACGTGGATGTTTGGGATAAAATGCTGGATGAAAGTGGTCGTCCGATTCCCAATATCTTTATTTCAGATAGTCTTCACATGAATAGAAAGGGGTATTTATTGTGGAAGGAAATTGTCTGTGAAAATTTTTAAGTAAATTCACTTTACGAATTAGAATATTTTACCAAACAATCAAATAACATGAAAAATAATATCATAAAATTAGCCATGATTTCCACCCTACTATTCACCGCTTGCGGCGGTCATTCCGGCGAACACGGACATCACCACCACGGCGATGCCAACGCACACATGCACCAAACAAGTTTCGATGAATTGGTTCAGCGTTTTGAAGGAAAAGAACGAGATGAATACCAAAAACCGGAGAAAGTCATCGCTTATTTAGGTGATGTCAAGGGCGAAAAAATAATAGACATCGGTGCAGGAACGGGCTATTTTAGTTTCCGTTTGGCGGAGGCAGGTGCTACGGTCATTGCGGCGGATGTGGACGAGCGTTTTTTGGAATATATCAAAGAGAAAAAAGCTAAATTGGGCATGACGGACGAGCAAATCAGTACGCGAAAAGTGCCATACAATGCACCAAATTTGGCGGATGGCGAAGTGGACAGAGCAATCATCGTCAACACCTATCATCACATCGAAAACCGAAGCGATTATTTTGCCAAAGTCAAAAAAGGACTCAAACCCAACGGCGAATTAATTGTAATTGATTTTTTTAAGAAAAAAACACCCGTTGGACCGCCCGTTAAAATGAAAATTGCAGAGGAACAAATAGAAAAAGAATTACGCACGGCAGGATTTACGGATTTTACGATTGAACAGGAATTACTGCCCTACCAGTTTATTATTACTGCGAAATGAGGAGATTGATTTTTGGGTTCTTTGAGAATCAGTATTTTGCACACGTTCTTAACTCAACAAATACCCAAATTCCTGTAATCGCTGTTTGAATTTCGGCATATTTTTATTGGTCACGATGATAAGGTAGCCTTCCGCTTTGAAACAAATTTGTTGGAAAACAGGGTCTTTGGCTATCAGTCGGAGGAGTTCTTCGTTGGTGGTGGGAATGCTGAAAATTTTGACATTTTTCACCGCTTTCAAAGGGTCGATTTTTCGGTCAAGTTCCTCGAAAAAACTTGTCCAGTTGGGTGGGATGTCCGTTTTGACGGATTGTTTGAATAGCGTGATTTTGTCGTTCAATTGTTTTTTATTAGCAACGCCTTTTAGGAAAAAACTAAAATCGGTGCGAAAGCGATTGGGGCTAACTCGTTGGGTATAAGGCTCTAAGACAATCGGCGCAGTGGTGTCAGATTCATCAATGATGATAGTGAGCGAATCATCGGACAAAGTAATTGTGGACTGACTAATGGCGGCAGGCGCAGCATATTCGGAGGTCAAATCCAACACATAAGCACCAAGTGCGGTCAGGCGTACATATTTCAAGTTATCGTAATAAGACTTACAGGTTTCACCTATATTATCCACATTGGGTTCGCTGTGCGCCATATCCAACAAGCCCAAAGCCGCAAACAGAAAGCAAGTACCTTTGATGAAAGGTACATGCAGCGAATCATAATATAAATTGCCTTCGATGTATGTTTTTTCAGTATATGTATGATGCGCGCCCTCAATTTTTTGGACATAAAACAAGCGATTGGCAGCTCCATAACCGGTGACAGGAGCTATATCATAAAAATTATACTTGACCACATCCTCAAAATTACTCAAACTCACCCATTCGCCTACAGGCAATTGCTTGAAAACTTTGAGTATAGTCGCTTCGGGTTGTTTCATTTCGCCATGCTGAAGATAGCCCGTACCTTTAAGGTAAAGCAAAATATTTGGCGCACTCTGAAATCTTTTACTTACATAAGTATCTTTTATCAGGTCTTTCAACTGCCCCACCACATCCGAACTCACCGTAGCCTCTCGGGTTGCAACCACCAAACCTGCCAACAAATGTGTCCGCAGATTGAGCAGTTCTTTTTCTTCTGCATCGGGGTAAAATTCTTTGATATTGAGCTTGCGCCGCATCTTATTGATGGTGCTGGCTTGGGGTCTGCCTTTAGTCGTTGTTTTGATTTGTTGCTGCCCTTTGTAGGCTATGATACGCGGCAATTCGAGCAAAATATCCTGTTCGCCTTCATAGATATATTGGGTATCTTCTAAGTCTGTAACTGCCTTAAAATCAGCCCCTTCCGGCTTATCATAATACTGACTCAACAGCTTGCGAAACTCAGGTTTGAGAAATAATGTAAAGCTGGCTTTTTTATGTGCATAGCCATGCGGATTGTGATTATAAAAACTGAAAAAACTATATTCAGGAAGCAATCCGTGTGTAGTGTTTGTATAACCGGACGCATATTTCGTCGTTTTTGTTTCGTAAATTTTGATGTCAAATTTCCGCTCAATAGTTTCATTGGAAAGCGTATCTACCCATATCAATTCATCCAAAATCAAGCGCACATTTTCCGGTAAAAACTCTCGAAATGCCTGAAACAGTGTTTTGCTCGAAAAAGGAATTGCAGCCAGATTTTTCCACTTAGCAAAACTCATACTACTACCGAGCGCAAGCTTAACATAATCCTCTGATATACCCTCTTCTTCACAAAATTCTCTGTTTGCTTTCACAAATTTTTTCGCCACTTTACCCATCTTATGCTCTATCTCTCTTCGATAGTAATTTGAATCAAGTATGCGTACCACTTCTCCGTGTAAAAACTTATTTTTCATAGTTCTTAATGCGATAATATTATTTAGTGCGATAATGTTGAAATACGTCAATACGATAATGTTTCTGCTTCATTATCGCATCAAAAACATTCACTCACTCATTCAAAATTCATTCATTCATTCACTCACTCATTCATTCATTCAAAATTCATTCATTCATTCATTCATTGTTTCAACCTAAAATAAACTCAACATCTTCGGCAGTCATAGATTTGAGCGAAGTGCCGTCGGAGGAAATCACGTTATCAAAAAGTTCTTTTTTCATTTCCTGCAATTTCAGGATTTTCTCCTCGATGCTGCCTTGCGTTATCATTTTATATGCCAATACTTTGTTTTGTTGTCCGATGCGATGGGCGCGGTCAATTGCCTGATTCTCAGCGGCTACATTCCACCACGGGTCAAAAATAAATATCGTGCTTGCAGCGGTCAGGTTGAGCCCTGTGCCGCCTGTTTTGAGGGTCATCAGAAAGGCGCGGCAGTTGGGGTCGTTCTGAAAACGATTGACAAGACTCTGCCTATCGCGCGTTGCACCCGTCATACTCACGAAATCGACGCCCATATTGTCGAGTTGCTCGCTGATGAGTTCGATAGCTGCCAAAAAATTGACAAAAATGAGGACTTTATGCCCGTTTGCCATCGCATCCATGAGTTGTTCTTCCAGCAATTCGCGCTTGGGAGAGATGATTTTTCCATCGCTAAATTGCTCCGGTGTGCTGGCTATTTGTCGCAATTCGCTCAAGGCTTGAAAGATAAAAAACCGCGACTGCTGCATCCCGCGCGTAGCTATCGAAGTTTCGATAGCGGCTTTGTAAAATGAACGTCTTTCTTCATACAATTTGCGCTGACTGTCAGACATTTCTACGAATAATGTTTGCTCTATTTTATTGGGCAAATCCTTTAATACATCCTTTTTCAGACGGCGCAAAATAAATGGATATATTTTTTTTCGCAACTGCTGAATCGCTTGTTTGTCGTTATGCTTTTGAATCGGCGTGAGGTAATTTTCGTTAAAGCCTTTCAAAGTGCCAAACATCGCCGGATTCAAAAAACGAAACAGCGAGTACAGTTCGCCCAAATTGTTTTCAATCGGCGTACCACTCAATGCAAGGCGATGTGTGGCATTGAGCAACATGGCGGCTTTGGTGGTTTGTGCCTGTACGTTTTTGATATTTTGAGATTCATCCAGTATCACATAATGAAATTTTTCTTCTTTAAAATGCTGAATTTCAATACGCATAATGGCGTAGGTCGTAAAAATCAAATGGGCTTTTTTGGCTGCTTCGTGGTCGCGTGTATTGCCATAGAAGGTGTAGGTTTTGAGTTGAGGCGCGAATTTTTGGACTTCATTTTCCCAATTGAATAACAGACTACGAGGCATCACAATAAGGCTCGGTTTCTTTTCTGCCGGATAATCCGTAGCGAGTATGGCAATCGCTTGAAGGGTTTTTCCCAAGCCCATATCATCGGCAAGGCAGCCGCCTAACTTGTTGTCGTGTAGGTATTTAAGCCATTTAAAACCGTCTTTTTGGTAAGGGCGCAACTTGGCTTTGATGTCGGGCAGTCGATAGCGTTTTTTACCAATATCATTGAAGCCCTCGAATATAGCGCGTGATTTTTCAAATTTTTTGCCCGTCACCTTATCTTCAATCAATTCATCGACCAGCGGCAAATCGAAAAAACTCACCTGTACTTTTTTTCCTTTTTGTTTGAAAATACGCTCCAAACGTTTCAAATATGCAGCATTGACGAGGGCGTGTGTGCCGTCATTGAGGCGGACATAATTATTTTTACGAAACTGCTTAATGGCATCAAAAAGGTCGATTTTTTCGCCGCCAAAATCCAATTCGGCATCACCTTCCAAAAAGTCGATACCCGATGTGAGGTTGAGATTGAGCGAAGGTGGTACGGCAGATATTTTATAGGATTTTAATTTTTCCGAACCAAAGACTTCGTATTGCAATAGTAACTGCGACAGCTCATTATATATAAAATTTCCGGCGACTTCTTTCGGAATGATAAATAAATCATCTTCTAAAACCACTTCCATGCGGTCTTCTTTTTTCTTTTTGGGACTGTGTCTGCGTAGCAATTTGCTAATCTCCCGGATGACTTCTTCGATGGTTTCTTGCTCTACGTATTTGATGATTATTTCGCGCTCCAATTCGTTGATTTCGGCGTAGCGATATAGGTCAAATTGATCGAGTACGCTCATGCCCATATTTGGCAGTACCTGCCCTACGCGCATAAAGAGTGCGTCGTCCACATCAATTTTCTCAAAAATCAGCGCAGGTTTTGCATAGACTTTTTCGGAACTGTGTCGTACTTTATAATCTTCATAAATGACTTCTACATTGTCTAAATACGAAAATAATAGGGACAAATAAACGGGAATATCTTCTTCTTTAATTTCGGCATTAAAAAATGAAATGCTACGAAAGCCACTACTAAGCGGTTGAATTTCAATGATTTCACGCCCGACTATGGCAGTGTTTTCATTCAAAAACTGTGGCGTATCGTATTGTGTTTCTCCATGAATGAGTTGGGTCTTGCCTTTCCAACGTGGTGTTTGGGAAGCGAGGTTACTTTCTTCCTGTTGGACTTCATCAAGCGTAATGCGGATGTGACCGACATCGTTTGTGAAGGTGAGTTTTTGGTTGTCTTCATTGACGATATTTTCGACGCGGCGGAGTTGCTCTATGAGGTAATCGTATTCTGAAAAATAGAGTTGATTATTAGGGCGTTCCCAATCAATGACAAAGCTATTTTTGTCTTGAATCTGCTCGACAGAACGCAGCAAATTTCGCTCTGAGCCACTGTATGCCAGATAGTTGGCTTCGATAGGGTTTCCCTTTTTGTCCACCACATAAAGATAAGCCCCGTAATCGTCAAATGCAATTTGAAAAAATACGTCGGGATGTGTACGCACCTTACCGTCAAAGGTTTTTTTGCGCCGAAAATGGTCGAATATACCCTTTGTTTCCATGCGGCAAAGGTATATATTTTATTAAAAATTAAAGAGATAATTTAGCTGTTTTTGTTTGAAAAATAAGCGTCAATATAGTTTTATTTATATTTTACAAAAAATTTACGCTACCTTAGTGAAAGAAATTAAATAAATTGTTCCATAATGCGCCGTAATTTTTTCTTCTAAGGTCGCACTGAAATATAGCCATTTTTTAATTAATTAAAATTATTTTGTAATTTATTTATTATTAAAAATGAATTATTTATAAATATTTTTTATTATAAAATAATTTAAAAATATCCTTATTTCAGTAGAACCTTCTAAAGAATTCAAAAAATCGTTGCATAGCCACAGTATCAGGAACAAAATAAATGTATATTCTCGACTTGTTCTTTTTCCTTTATACTTCACCAAATTTTCCTTAAATACAGTGAGTACTTGCTACAAACGGTGTCGGTGCTACTGCACCTTTACGTTACCCCCATTTGTATGAGCGCAAAACATTCGATATCAAAGCCTTTTTTAAATGAGACTGTAAAGCACTAAATGAAGTAAACTCAAAAACAAGCACAAATATTGAATGTCTTGTTCGTTTTCGGATAAAGCGGTATGAGCCAAGATACTTGCAAATGACGGGGTGTTTTGCGTTTACGGAAAGTGTTTTGAGCAACTTTTTTTCCATAAAATAATAACACACTTATTTCGTCCCTTACTTCGCGTTGGTGGTTAGTCCGCTGGAAATAAAAACCCAAAAAACAGTCGTCATTCCGCACTTGATACGGAATCTGCCGGGCGCAAGGGCGCAATTTTAGACGGAAGCTACTATATAGTATCGTGCCAAGCCATCACAGATTCCGCATCAAGTGCGGAATGACGGTTACTTTTTAGATTTTTGGTAGGTGGAAAATAAAAAAATGCCGAGTAGCAATGCTCGGCATTTTTATTTTTATGTACAAATTTTTTTCGCTATATGCGGTGCGGACAGGGAATGTCCGTGTTACGTTATCGTATCAACACAAAATCTCCTTTCAAAAATTCAGGTGGTTTGTTGTTGATGCTATATTCGAGCATATATACGAAGGTGCTCAGTGGCTGCTTGACCGTTTTGTAGGTGCCATCCCAACCCGGAGGGGCGGGGTTGTCATATACTTTTTCGCCCCAGCGATTCCATACCGTAAAAGACAAAATATCTACATTGCCGTCAATTACAGGGTAAAATGTATCGTTGTTTCCGTCACCATTGGGGGTGAAACCGTCTGGCACTACGATGACGCTGTTGTCTTCTACCGTAATCGTCACTTCGTCGGTAGCTGTGCAGCCGTCGGGTGTAGTGAGCGTAACCATGTAAGTGATTTCTCCAATATCAGAAGGCGTGGCGGTAGGGTTGGCAGAGAATGGGTCGTCCAAATCGTCTGCGGGTGTCCATTCGTACTCACCTGCTTGGTCGGAAGTGGCGGTGAGGTCGATGATTTCACCAATTTCAGTGGTTACGTCAGCACCCGCATCTACTTCAAATTCAGGAATTTCCTCTATTACGATTTGGTCGGCATAGTCTTCGGTACACAGCACCATATCCGATACGAAAATATCGTAAGTTCCGGTAGCTAAATCTGTGAAAGTGAAGGACATATCGCTGCTTGATTCGGTCGTTGTGCCGCCATCGACAGAGTATAGGTAAGGCGGTGTGCCGCCCATAACATTGATTGTAATTTCGCCATCGGCTGCACCAAAACAGGCGTTTTCTGAACTGACCGCCGATATACCAAATTGGTCGCAAGGCGGGTCTTCGAGGATAATCGTACCACTGGCTTCGCAGAGTTGGGCGTCCACTACGAGGATGTCGCATTGCCCTGCCGAAAGTCCTGTGATATAAAAGTCGCCGCCGCATTGCGGACCTTCGCCTTCGATGACGGTACCGCAACTCGCCGTGACGGTGTAGGGCGGAACACCACCGGATGGGCTCAGGCAAATTTCGCCATCGCTACCACCTACTACGCTTGGTTGGATGACCGTAGGGGGTGATACTAATAATTCAGGTTCACCGATTTCGATAGGGTCTGCCCAACCTACGGCACAACCGCTGGCATCGGTCACCAAAATCGTGTATGTGCCGACATTCAAACCGGTAAATAAGTATGATGTATCGGCAAAATTAGTTGGATTGGCTCCGCCAAAAATTGAGTAATCGTAGGGCGGTTCACCGCCTGTTACTATAATTTCAATCGTACCATCTGGGGTTGGATTCGACTGGCTACTGACATTACAGCTGTTGTCCATCGGATTGACAATTTCTACCATAAAGTCATCGCAATCCGGTTCTTCGATAGGCGCGTCAATGATGACTTCGCAGCCATTGGCATCGGTTATCGTGACGGTGTATTCGTTGGGCGGTAAATCGGTAATTTCAAAGTCGGCATCGCAGCTACCCATCGTTTCAGTTATCGTTCCGGCGAGTGGGTCAATGGTGACTGTGTAGTCGGGTGTGCCGCCATTGATACATAAAATAACTCGTCCATTGCTACCGCCTAATGTCGTGACATTCAAGATAGTAGGCAATACATCTAATGCTTCCGGCTCTCCGACTGTTACCGGATTTCCATTAAAGGAAGCCGTACAAGCTACTGCATCGCTGATACCGATATTGTAGTCGCCGGCAGGCAAATCTGTAAAGATGTTTGAGCTTTGGTAATTTGTACCGTCAAGCGTATATTCTATCGGTGGATTGTCGCTCGTAGCGGTTACTGTGATTGTACCGTCAGAGAAGCCGCTACACGAGGCAGGTGTGCTTGTTGCCCCGGTTACTTCCAATATACATGATGGGTCATTGATGGTTTGGTTGATGGTAATTTCACAATCATTCGCATCCGTTATTATGATTTCATAATTTCCAGCGATTAAACCGGAAAATACAAAATTGCCATCGGTACTTGTCATTTGTGAACCGCCATTTATTGTAGCCGTAAAAGGTCCTGTTCCGCCCGTTGCGTTGACTTCTATCGTACCATCGCTACCGCCCAAGACGGAGACATTTGTCACCGCAGCACTTGACGATAAAGGTTCGGGCGCAGTAAGCACCACGGGATTGCTGATGTAAGAATTGGTACAACCCACTTCATCTTCTACAAATACGATGTAATCCCCTTCGGGTAAATTTTCAAATGTATATGGATTGGTATTCGTAACGACGCTTGGTACGCCATTGCCGACCGAATAAGTAATTTCGCCGATTGGGTTCAAGACTTCAATGGTAATGCTACCATCGTCGGATTCGTTGCAGGATTCATTTTGCGTGAGTACTTGCCCTATTGTAAATGACGAACAATCCGGTCCTTCTACCGTTTCGGTGATATTAAATTCGCAACCATTGGCATCTGTTACCGTGATTTCGTATTCGCCTTCGATGAGTCCAAGAATTTGAAAATTGGCATCGCAACTCCCTGATACAGCAGTCAAAAATCCGGTATTTGGCGTATATGAAACCGTAAAATTGGGTGTGCCACCATTGATGCAAATATCAATTATGCCATCGTTTCCACCTACCGTAGTAGTACGTGTGGTGTCGGTGGTTACGAGGAGTTCTATCGGATTATTGAGTACTATCGGATTGTTTGAGTAAGAGGTCACACAATTTAAGGCATCTTCCAAAACTATATTGTACGTTCCTGCCGGAAGGTTATCAAACACAAACGGACTCGCGCCTGTCATAAAGGTCGTTCCACCATCAATCGAATATTGAATATCGCCGCCCATACTCGACGCATTGATTGTGATACTACCGTCGTTGCCATCGAAGCAATTGACTTGTGAGACAATCGGGTCGCCGTCAATACTGAGGTCACAAGTTGGTGGGCTGACCGTTGCGGAGGTCATGACCGTACATTCGCCTGTCGCATCTACTATCGTAATTTCGCAAGTAACATCTGCGAGGTTGGGTATGTGAAAATCGCCACCGCACGAACCTGCGCCCGACACGACCGTACCGCAATCGGACGTTACCGTGTAGGGTGCTGTACCGCCTTCTACCGTAATACAAACCGCACCATCTGAGCCGCCAATCACACTCAAATCTGTTATGGACGTACTAACTGTCAATGGATTAGGCTCGGTTACAATGACCGGATTGCTAATGTACGAATCAGGACAAAGGCGTTCGTCTTGTACAAAAAGGTTGTAAGACCCTGCGGGTAAATTGGTAAATGTGTAAGGATTGTCGGAAGTTACCACGTCCGGTATGCCGTTGCCGATGGAGTACGTAATGTCGCCTTGTGCGCCCAGTACGTTGATTGTGATACTGCCGTCTTGTGTATCGTTGCAGGTCTCCCCTACTTCTGTTACAAGTCCGATGTTAAAGTCGTCGCATATCGGTCCGCTGACGGCTACATTCGGAATAGTATCAGCGCAGCCGTTGGCATCTTGTACGTATATGGTGTAAATGTCTTCGGTGAGACCCGTGATTTCAAAATTGGCATCGCACGGACCGCCTACGGGGGCGAGGTCGCCTTCGTTTGGCTCCCAAGTCACCTCATAAGGCGATGTACCACCGTTTATACAAATGGCAATTTCACCATCGTTACCATCTACGATGGTCACATCAGAAATGGTGGTCGTACTTACGGGCGTGCTGAATGTCGTGACCGTCACTGCATCCGAAAGGCTACATCCGCCTTGTGTGATTGTCCAGATAAAATCATTATTTCCCGGTGGTAAATTGCTGACGGTGACAGTGGGCGAATTAATATTTGGTAAATAAATCACGCCGGTCGGACCTGTCCACACACCGGTTTCACCTGCTGCGGGTGTATTTGCTTCTAAAGTAAAACTTTCAATATCGCATATCGCTTGTCCGCCCGAAGTCGAGATTTCGGGTTGGGTGGGTTCGTTGTTGAGTACGCTAATTTCGGCGAAGGTCGCGGGGCAGTCGCCATTTGAAACCGTCCATGTGAGCGTACTTGTACCCAGTGGCAAACCGATGACGGTTGCCGTTGGTGAGTTGGCATTCGGGTCGAAAGTGACGCCGGCTGGTCCTGTCCAAGTTCCTGTTTCGTTGCCTTGTGGGGCGTTGCCTTCTACTACGAAAGTATCGCTGTCGCAAGTCTCCTGACCCGATACGGTAGCAACTGCTGCTTGTGTGAGGACTTCATTATTAGTTACTTCTATGCAGGATTCGCTCGTTGTATCTTCACATCCGCCACGTGTGATTGTCCAACATAATGTACTTGTGCCTGTCGGCAAACCGTTCACTACGACGCTCGGTGCGTTGGCATTTGGGCTAAAGGTCACGCCCGTAGGTCCTGACCAAGTTCCGGTTTCGCCTGTTGCGGGTACGTTGGCATTGGCAGCGAAGTTATCTTCATTACATACTTCTTGTCCGCCTGCGGTCGCTATCGCTGAAACGCTGGTGACTTCATTATTTATAACTTCAATACAAGATTCGCTTGCCGTATCATCGCATCCGCCGCGTGTGATTGTCCAACATAGTGTGCTTGTGCCGGGTGGCAAATTATTTACAGTCGCATTGGGTGTGTTGGCATCGGGGGCGAAGGTCACTCCGGTTGGTCCGCTCCATGTTCCGGTTTCGCCTGTGGCTGGTGTATTGGCTGATAATTCAAACCCGTTTTCGTCGCAGGTTTCCTGCCCGTCGGCAGTGGAGATGGTGGATTCTGTATTGACTTCGTTATTGGTTACTTCTATACAAGATTCACTTGTCGTATCATCGCATCCGCCGCGTGTAATTGTCCAACATAAAGTATTTACACCTGATTGTAAACCGTTTACAGTTGCATTTGGTGAGTTGGCATTTGGTACAAATGTTACTCCGGTTGGTCCGCTCCATGTTCCGGTTTCGCCTGTGGCTGGTGTATTGGCGGAAATCATAAAACCGTTTTCATCGCACACTTCTTGTCCGCCTGCGGTCGCTATCGCTGAAACGCTGGTGACTTCATTATTTATAACTTCAATACAAGATTCGCTTGCCGTATCATCGCATCCGCCGCGTGTGATTGTCCAACATAGTGTGCTTGTGCCGGGTGGCAAATTATTTACAGTCGCATTGGGTGTGTTGGCATCGGGGGCGAAGGTCACTCCGGTTGGTCCGCTCCATGTTCCGGTTTCGCCTGTGGCTGGTGTATTGGCTGATAATTCAAACCCGTTTTCGTCGCAGGTTTCCTGCCCGTCGGCAGTGGAGATGGTGGAGTTGGTGGTGACTTCATTGTTCGTGATGATGACGCATGCCTGCGAAGGTGGGCAATCGCCGCGAGAGATTGTCCAACATATTTCATTATCGCCGGGTTGCAAGCCATTCGTGGTGCTGTTTGGGCTATTTGGGTTGGTGAAGGTGACGCCTGCGGGTCCGCTCCATGTCCCGGTTTCGCCACTGGCAGGAATGTTTCCTTCTATGGAAAAATTGTTTTCATCACAAACTTCCTGTGCGCTTGTAAATATTTGTGCATTCGTCATGACCATATCATTGACGAGGGTGACGGAGGTGAATTTTACGGGGCAATTGCCACGCGATATTGTCCATGTGAGTTCGTTGTTGCCAGGTAATAAGCCGCTAATCGTAGATGATTCGGAGTTGGGAGAGAAGGTGACGCCGGGCGGGCCTGTCCAAGTTCCTGTTTCGCCGGGAACGAGTTGGTTGGTGAGGTTGGCAAACATCTGGTCAAATCCATCGGTTTCGCAACTGATGAGTATAGAAAATGGCTCTATTTCCGGCTCTGTGGTCACTTCATTATTTATGACGGTGATAGAAGCAGGATTTGCAGAGCAACCATCTTTTTTTATCGTCCAGAAGATAACATTATTGCCGGGTGCGAGGTTGTTCGCGGTGGCATTTGGGTCATTGATATTCGGTACGAAAGTAACACTTGGAATATTGGAAGACCAAGAGCCAACTTCGGCAGGATTGAGGTCGGTATTGGCAGCGAGTTGAAAGCCGTTTTCATCACATACTTCTTGATTATTGTCGGTGGTGATGATGGGCGTGGTCGTTACCTCATTGTTGATGAGTGTGATGGATGCACTACTACATATAGCTCCGCCTGCATCTACTATCGACCAAACGACAACATTTGGTCCGGGATTGAGGTTGGTGATGAAGGTGGTCGGGTCGTTCGAATCAGCAAAAGAAGTGTTGCCTGGTCCTGTCCATAAGCCGGTTTCGTTGCCTTGTGGTTCTTGTGCAGATACCATGAAGAAGTTGTCGCACACTTCGGTTTGGTCAGGTGTGAGAATAACCGCATCACATGGTGGGTCTTCATTTGCATAAATGTTAGGGCTAACAATTAGGATGAATGAAAGGAGTAACAAGAAAGTATAAGCCTGCCTCATTTGTAATCGTGATTAGTACTGGTAATTAGTTTTTGAATTGTAAAATTTAGAATAATAAATATTTTATATTCTACATTATTCAAATTACAATAAATAAAATTTAAAAAATTTGACTATATTTCAGGTCGGGGAGTGAGTTTCGCATTTGGGCTTTAAGTTAAGGTTTGTTAAGGTATTTAGCAACAAATTTGGGAAAAGTAAGGGTAAGGATGTTAAAATATTGGCGTTTTGATAATTTTTGTAATGCAAAACTAAAGTGTGGTATTTGAAGGTGTCTGCTTCGGCGGGGAGTTGAGCGTGGTGCAGCCCGTCAGGTATATTGCCCGTGATAAAGAGATTGCTCATACCTACGGGCAGTTGGTGGCGCATACTCGCCACGCGTTCTTTGCCGTAGCTGCGTAGGGCTTTTCCGTAGGGGTAGTAGTCGGTGGCAGACTGTACGGTGTAGTCCATATCATCCGCTGCCTTGACCTCGACGCTATACGTGATGCGAGTATTGCCGAGGTGGTCGTAAAGGTAATATGTGAATTGTGGAACAGGCTGCGTTTTTATTTCGGCAGTAAAATCAGCATCCGCAGGTGTAGAGAAGCCCGGCTTTATCGCCACACAATCTCCCGCCTGGAGTATGACCTCATCGGCAGACTGCACCGTACCGTCTGTGCTTAATTCATTCGGTGCATAGTGCAAGCCGTCAGGTATATTGCCCGTGATAAAAATAATTAAAACCTTATTTTAAATTTATCCAATTCGATATAAAACGCATATCTTCATATCCCTGTTTCTTCTGTTGGGAACTAGCTTTAAAAAAATAAATAAACCTTATTCTGTTGTCTGTCTCAGTCACTTTTAAATCGCTTAAATAAGGAATATCAATTACTATATTGCTTGGATTTACTGGAGATAATATTAAATATTCATACCAATCAAACATACAATTCTCATCAGGTAATTCTTTCATTTCGTCTGCTTCAAAAAACACATTTGAATATAATCTTCTTTTTCCTTTTGTATTCTCAATTACTACTTGATTGTGTATAGAAGACAACACTAACGGCAACTTCTCACCGCTTAAATCGATATCTTCACCATAGTAACAAGCATAAGAAAAGGCTTTTCTGTCGAATATAATTTTGGTTTTTTCAGATGCCTTGAAAGAATTAATAAGCCTATAGCCTATTTTTGCATTACCTTCTAATTTTATATTCCACTTTACAGGTTTGCATTGACTAAAGCCTAAAATTATAAAAGCAGTAAGCGTTATTTTTATTATTTTTTCCATTTATTCTCGTATATTTTAACTGATTGTTTAAACCATGATGTTGTTTTTGACCATGAGGGGAGTGAACGTTGAACTTTTATCGCATCTAACTCTTTTGCTGCTTTATCATATTTAATCCATTTTTGAGCATGGTGAAGTCTTAAGGCTTGTCGTATATGCTGTTTTTCATGCCCCAAACCATTTCTAGTGTTATAGGGATTACTTAAATGATGGTTTTCCTTCCCTTTCTTATAAAGGATTTTAAAAGAGTAGTCCACTGGCGACTTTGAAGTTTCCATTATATTCCCTTCGGCATCTTTTTTACCAGTTACGACATTAACAGAAAACCCATATTTTGAATTATCAATTTCAATGTCAAGTACGTGAATAAGAGTAGGTAGACCATTTCCAGATTGTTCCCACTGAGATTTTACATAGTCAATCAACTGTTCGTCACTCGCTACCCAAACATGTTCTTTTGTCAACTGAGTAGAATTTTCTTTTAATTGTTCCAAATTTTCCACTTTTTTGGTATCATCATTAACCAAAAACAAATTACCATCATCCTTCCCATCATCAAAAACAACGTTACCTTCTTTATCGACTCCCACATTATCTGGTGCTCTTCCATCTGGGTCAATGTAAATATTGGGATTTCCTAAGACGTAATTAAAAGGAGACCAAGAAGGAAACTCCGCTGCTAAAGGGTCTAATGAGTTGAATCTCACAGTCTCCCCATCATAAAACCGCGCCCCACGATAATCAAACCCACTCTCCACATCCCGCTCGTGGTAGGTGCTTTGGTAGCGTTCTTTGCCGTAGGTGCGTAGGGCTTTTCTGTAGGGGTAGTAGTCGGTGGCGGACTGTACGGTGTAGTCGATATCATACGCTGCGTTGACCTCGACGCTGTACGTGATACGAGTATTGCCGAGGTGGTCGTAAAGGTAATATATGAAAAATGCCCGACTCTCCCTGCTCCTTCGAGGGAGGGTGAGTCGGGCATTTTCTGCATAGGAAAACTTAGTTAGTTTATTTTTTGGATTAATTTATCATCTATTTTATAAGTGATACTTTGACATACTTCTTTATCATATTCGAAGGGTGATAAGTAATAACATATTAAAAAGTTAAAAACATTTGCCTTTGGTGTGTGTACTCGCATCGGAGCTGGCATATAAAAAGTATCCCTTGAATATGGAGTAATTTCTATAAAATCATCAATGATCACTTCTGCAACTGATTTACTTAACAGTTTATTTTCATGATATTTATGTGTAATCGTTGGATTTACGATAGAATCACCGAAATATATGGATTTATTGTGATTATTAATGACTTCTAATGTTAAAAATTTAGTTCGTACTTTTTGACCGTTTTCAATTCCTGTGAGATATGTAAATTTCAGAAGATTTAAATCAGCAAAACTTTCCTTATGTATATTTTTTAATACTTGGTCTTGTGAAGATTTATTATCTGTGCATGAAATTAATATTATAAAAGATATTACGAGTAATATTCGAGCAACCATATTTTTTATTTAGTAATGTAAAAGTTAATTTTCTTGATTAGCAGGAGTTCCACTAAATTCGGGTAAGTTCTCACCACAAATTTCAGAAAAGAAGCATTCAAGTAAGTCTCTCTGCTGATTTGAATACAATATTCTTTCTTCTGGGCGTAATTTTTTAGAGCCGCCATAGGGTATTTCAGTGTACTTTGCAGCACGATTAAGATTTGGTTCACTATTGTAGTGTTCTCCGGGAGTATCAGTAAAAAGTGCTTGTATCTCATCGGTATAGCCGAAGTGTTTATATGCTTGTTTAAGCATTTGATGTAGAACCTCATGAGCAGCAATATAGCTGACAGCGAAAATACCATTTCCCTTGTTATCCTGCTCTGCAATAAGATGATTAGCATAAGTTGATGTTCTAATAGCATCATCATCTTGTCTTGCTATAAGAAAATCACCTGCTGGGTTTTCTTCTGTATTTCCTATTGAACTGTAATGGCTTACTCTACTTCCACGTACTATACTTATACCATACACACCAGGATAAGAGAGAGGAGTAATTTCAAGAGCCTGCTCGGGTGTTATAACTTCTGTTGTAATCTCAAACCCATTCTTAGCAAAAATATCGCGAACATGACCGCTTATTACATCCATGTCTAATCCTGCAAAGTCTATGAGATAAACCTTCGGAGGTCTAGGATTCCTTCCATCAGAATCAATTAGTATTAGTGGATTCCCCAACACATAATTATAATCACTCCACTCAGGAAACTCCGCCGCCAGCGGATCAAGCGAATTAAACCGCGCCACATCCCCATCATAAAAGCGCGCCCCACGATAATCAAAGCCACTCTCCACATCCCGCTCGTGGTAGGTGCTTTGGTAGCGTTCTTTGCCGTAAGTGCGTAGGGCTTTTCCGTAGGGGTAGTAGTCGGTGGCGGACTGTACGGTGTAGTCGATATCATCCGCTGCCTTGACCTCAACGCTGTATGTGACGCGGGTATTGCCGAGGTGGTCGTAAAGGTAATATATGAAAAATGCCCGACACTCTCTGCTCCTTTTGGGGAGGGTGAGTCGGGCAGTTTTGGAGAAGAGATAAAACTGATTATATGAACCTTTTATTTAAGCCTCTACCAATTTGTTTGTATGCCATAGCTTTGAAATCATTAAACGCATCTTCTGTCATCCAAGATTTAAAATAAAAGTTTACTCCACCTTTTTTATCTACTAAAATTAAAACATTCTTTTTTTCGACATCTATCAGATAATCATACATACTCCATTTGTTAAAGAAAGTAGAATGTCCATTTTTTTTGGGTGTGTGATAAAAACCTTCCACTTTAATTTCTAAAACATAATTGTTATCATTTTCAGTATGAAGCTTTGCTAATTTTTTATATTGAATAAAGTTAATAATATAATCAATAAAAAAGATAACAATCACCAAGCTTAAAACAATGTATGAAACCATAGGATAAAAAAAGAAAACTATTGTACAAAAAATTATCATGAGACTTAATTTCCATCTCCCATTATATAGCCTCTCTTTAGTTTCAATCTTCCATAGAATTTGTCCTCCTTCGATGATTTCACGAGGATTAATTTTTACTTCACAATTCATATTTAAAAAACGTTACATTAAAAATAATCATCAATTTGTTCTCCTGTTCTGCCAAATAAATCCATTATATGTTTCCATTTAGACTTCGCTTGAGGTTTTACCGTTTGTGGTTCAAAGGGGGTACCACGCGAGGTAGATGTTTTAGAGAAATCGGTTTTAGGTTTGTCTTTCAATAATTTCAGTTTAGTTCTGACATACTTTACTTTTTGGCTAACAAAAGTTCCTCCCTTTTGAATTGTTCCTTTGAGCGTATTGTACCATATTTCTCCTGCCGGAACTCTATCAAGTGGTCCATCTGCAAATTTAGCCGCTCCTGTTAATTTTCTCGTTGTTAAGCCTAACCCTAATTCTACGGCAGAGAATTCTCCGTTTGAAGCATCCTCAAAAGATTCGGCAACCGCATCAGTTCCGAAAGCTCCCAACAATTTACCCAAGAGACCATTTTCGCTAGAAAAGTCCATTAATCCATTTGATGTTGCTTCTGCAACCCATCGAGCGGATTCCTTTAAGCCTATTTGAGTAAAAGGTAATATATTTTCTGTATTATTTTCAGAAATTATTTGGAATGTTTCATCAGATACTGTGAACGTAAAATCATAACCGTCGTCAATATCAATCGTTTCATCTGTATCTTCATTTTTGACAACTGTAGTGACAGTTCGACCATCCGGATCAATAAAAATTATTGGATTCCCCGCCACATAACTATAATCACTCAAACTCGGATAATCCGCAGCCAGTGGGTCAAGCGAATTAAACCGCACCACATCCCCATCATAAAACCGCGCCCCACGATAATCAAACCCACTCTCCACATCCCGCTCGTGGTAGGTGCTTTGGTAGCGTTCTTTGCCGTAAGTGCGTAGGGCTTTTCCGTAGGGGTAGTAGTCGGTGGCGGACTGTACGGTGTAGTCGATATCATACGCTGCGTTGACCTCGACGCTGTACGTGATACGAGTATTGCCGAGGTGGTCGTAAAGGTAATATGTGAATTGTGGAACAGGCTGCGTTTTTATTTCGGCAGTAAAATCAGCATCCGCAGGTGTGGAGAAGCCCGGCATTATCGCCACACAATCTCCTGCTTGAAGTATGACCTCATCGGCAGACTGCACCGTACCGTCTGTGCTTAATTCATTCGGTGCATAGTGCAAGCCGTCAGGTATATTGCCCGTGATAAAGAGGTTGCTCATACCTACGGGCAGTTGGTGGCGCATACTCGCTACACGCTCTTTTCCGTAGATATACCAATTTATATTATATTCATTATCAATGACCGCCAATTCACGCCCCGTAGCATCACGAAGATAATATTCTTCTTTGAGTATCGTACTCAGCGAATCTACTTTTTTGTATATCCGCATGTCGCTGGCATTGTACTGATAATTGATTTGATTGCCTGTGCTGAGGTTGAGTTGATAGGGCAAATTGGCGCGTCCGTACAAAGTGTTGTCCAAGTTTTTGTCCGCATCAGACACCATATTGCCGTTTTCATCATAGGTATATCGGTTGGCTCCGGCTTCTACTCTTAGAAGGCGGTTGGTATTTGCTTGGTAAACATACGAATAATTTTGGGTTTGTAGGCTATTTGCAGTAGCATCCCAAGTCTTGCGGTTGAGGGTTTGTAAGTTGCCGATTTTATCGTAGCTGTAGGTGACATCGCCGAGGGTGGCTTGCCCTGCCTTGACACCATGAGCATCGGCTACGGTGAGGCGGTTGATATTGTCGTAGGTGTAGGCGTAGGTCGTTGGGCTGGCGAAGTCTGCCAAGTCACCGATATTCACCGCATCCGCAAATTTATAATCAGCTACGGTGGAGTTGATATTGCCATTCCACGAGGTGGTCGGGCTTTGGGCATTGGCAGCGTTTTGGTCATCATAAAACATCTGCCAACGGAATAATGCGGCATCGAGTTGGGTCAGTCGGTCGCGCACATCGTAGGTGTGTGTAATGGTTTCTATTTCGGTGTTTTTGAGGTCGGTATCGTTGCCGGAGGCGTAGTATTTGACTTCTTCGACCAAGCCGAGGGCATCATCGTAGGTGTAGGAAGCGACCTTATATCCTTGTTCTTTGTCGTCGGTATAGCTGACAAAGACGGCATCGAGTCGGTTAAACTCGTCGTAGGTATAGTGGTATTGGAGGTCGAGGGTATCATTGCCTTCCAAGTCCACGTTTTGGGTCATCAGGCTGCCTTGCAGGTTATAGTCGGGCAGGTCGATGATGCTGGTATTGCCGTAGGGGGCGGGCATGAGTTCTCTGCCATCGGGCGGTGGTGGCGGTCCGGTGTCGGGTGCGCTGATACCTATGGCATTGAATTGTATGACTTCCCAAGAGGGCTCCCATTGGAGTTGCTGCCAGTTATCTGTATCACCATCTTCGTGTAATAAAATGTCGTAGTCTTCAGAGTCGGTAGCTCCTGTATGGTCTGCGTCAAAGTATTCGTATTCTGTGATGGTTTGTATGGAATCTGTGCCTCCTGTGTGGGCATTATCGTAGGCTGTTTCTGTTTTCTTTGTGGTTTTGATGAAGTAGCTGTCGAGGTAGTAGGGGTGCCATGTGTTAATGGTATTTTCATAAAAATGTTCGTAGGGGAGCATGTCGTTATGTCCTGTTTGAATGTACAACATTACTTGGAGTTACATACCCAGATGTAATGACATCAATATAGTCATGTCCGGTAGTATGCCCTTCATCATCAGTTGTCAGTCTATCATGCAATAAGTAGCAAGACAAAAATATCCTTACTTTTTGACGGTTTCTTTTTCCGCTATTTTTCCCTACAAAAATCCTTATCCCGAATCGGGGTTCGGGACAGGCTGTAGCATAGGCTATGTGCGGTTTTTACAAGAAAAACTATCGAAAAAATAACCACGTCAAAATTGTAAGCCTATTTTCGCCTCACTACTTACATATCGAATTTACCATAAACATCATAATCAAAATATATTTTACCTTCCTTATTGGGTTCTACTGAAATAAGCGTATTTTTTTATTATTTTAAAATAAATTAAATTTATAAATTATTATTATTTAATAAAAAACAAATTATAAAATTATTTTAATTAATTAAAAAACGTCCATATTTCAGTGCGACCTTATTGGGCTCTGCTGAAATAAGGATATTTTTAAATAATTTTATGATAAAAAATATTTATAAATAATTCATTTTTAATAATAAATAAATTACAAAGTAATTTTAATTAATTAAAAAATGGCTATATTTCAGTGCGACCTTATTGGGGTGACTGATTTTCTTTACGTACCAAGTTGTATATTCTAATTTTGGTATGATTTGAGCAAAAATATCTTGTCCATTACCAGATGTCCAATTTGTTAATTAATTGTTAACAAAAAATCGCTTAATTCATAACAATTAATTAATTTTGGGGCAGCTATACGATGAATGTATAAATGTAATTTTGCGCCCAATATAGACAATCATATTCTGAAATTTTCACTTAGTGAAAGAAATTAAATAACATGTGCCATTATACTCGTCTTTTTTCCGTCTAAGAATCCTTTGAAATCCTTACGTAGCTAAGGCTATGTGCGGCTTTCAAAAAATCCTTAGACAAAAAAAATACTTCGCATTATGGGACATCTTATTTAATTTCTTTCACTTAGGGATGAAAAGATAATAAACGTCACGTCTTCACGCCGTTATTTTTTCTTTACACGAGCCAAATTTGACGCAAATAATGGGTTATTTAAGGAGAATTTGGTGAGGTATAAAGTAAAAAGAACAAGTCAAGATATAATGTTTATTGTTTTTTCATCCCTAAGTAGTAAGTCAAACTAATTATGATAAGTTCATTTGGCGAAATTTGTCCGATTACTTTGTTGGAGAACATCCAGCGTAGCTACGGCTATGCTGAATAACCTCCGCCTCGTACTCGAAAAAATTTCACTCAAAGCAACATATCATAATTAGATTGACTTACTACTTAGTACACTGTTTTATAAATTTATTTACATTTTTTGACGTTTATTTTGAAATGAATCGAATCAAAAATGACGCGAATACTCACTGTATTTAAGGATTTTTTGGTGAAGAGTCATTTTAAAAGAAATACTCAAAAAAGTAAATAAATTTGTGAAACAGTGTACTAAGTATCAGGAATTAAATAAATGTATATTCTTCACGTCGTTATTTTTTCCTTATAGGAGCTAAATTTGACGCAAATAACAGGTTATTTAAGGAGAATTTGGTGAAGTATAAAGGAAAAAGAACAAGTCAAGTTTTACGTAGGTCTTAAATAAATCCGGTGAAATGAATAATAATTTGGGCGTATCCCCCTCCTTATCAGTCGGGGGTCGGGCTATCCGGCACTCTCTCCATTCCGCTATCGCTACATTTCGTTCAAACAACACCTCCTATCCCTTACGCGAGAAACGAGCAATCGCAGAATTTGTCAAAAAACCATAAATCCTTAATTGCAAAGTAGCAAAGTCCAACTTAGAGATGAAAAGATGTAGTGTTTATTGTTTTTTCTTTCACTTATAGCAAGCGTTTTCAAAATGCCTGCTATTTTTACACCTTCAAATATAAACTATGAAATACATTCTGTTCCTCTTTATTCTCGTTTTTGCTTTTAGCTGCAATATGCCTTCGCCC
>Ga0209295_1000262_pt1 | contig 37629 bp, 38 predicted proteins | sample Porto_5metaG_FD_187428 | JGI IMG/M metagenome (GOLD analysis project Ga0209295, IMG submission 187428) | Marine algal microbial communities from Porto, Portugal - Porto_5 metaG (SPAdes) (version 2) | ecosystem: Host-associated > Algae > Red algae > Unclassified | place: Portugal: Porto... | reverse complement strand
TTCTTTTCCCTTCTAAAAAACACAAAAAATAGTTCCGTAGCTATGGCTATGCAACGATTTTTTGAATTCTTTAGAAGAAAAAATTACGGCGCATTATGGAACAATTTATTTAATTTCTTTCACTTAGTAAAACAACACGAGAACACTCATATAATTTCATTAGATTTGCAATATGAAGAGTAAATATCAAATCGTAAAAGACTGGTTGCCCCGCTACACAGGCACAGAATTGGGTGATTTTGGTCAGTATATTTTATTGACCAATTTCAGCAAGTATGTTCAGGCTTTTGCGGATATGAATAAGGTAAAAGTGAATGGCAGAGGCGGCGCGATGACCAGCGCAACCGCAGATGACATCACAATTATCAACTTCGGTATGGGTAGCCCGAATGCAGCAACTATCATGGACTTACTCTCGTCCATCAAACCCAAAGCTTGCCTTTTTCTGGGTAAATGCGGTGGCACAAAACGCAAAAATAAAGTCGGCGACCTCATATTGCCTATTGCTGGTATACGTGGTGAAGGTACATCGAATGATTACTTTCCTGTCGAAGTACCAGCTTTACCGTCCTTCGCGCTACAAAAAGCAATTTCTACGACGATTCGTGACTACAAATTAGATTATTGGACGGGTACGGTCTACACCACCAATCGCCGAGTATGGGAACATGACACCAAATTTAAAAAGTACCTCAAAAAGATACGTGTTATTTGCGTTGATATGGAAACTGCGACGATATTTACTACGGCTTTTTTCAACAATATTCCCTCTGGTGCATTACTATTGGTATCGGATATGCCGATGACGCCCGATGGTGTAAAAACACGCGAAAGCGACGAGGGTGTAACCAAAAATTTCGTAGAAATTCATTTGCAAGTAGGTATCGACTCGCTCAAACAATTAATCAATAATGGTTTGACAGTCAAGCATTTGCGGTTTTGAGTTTAACTTGAATGACTACTAAGTTTAAGTTTAAAACACTTGATTTGCCAAAGGCAAATTTAGCTTTAGCTTTAGACTTAAACTTTCCCGATAATTATCGGGACAAACTTAAATTTTTCATGTTTACCGAGCTATTTAAAACATATAATTGGGAGGAGGTCAAGGCTTCCATCTATGCCAAAACGAGTACAGATGTAGAAAAGGCATTGAGCAAAACGGAGCGCGATTTGGAGGATTTCAAAGCCCTAATTTCGCCTGCGGCAATGCCTTATTTGGAACAAATGGCGCAAATCAGCCGCCGATTGACCATGAAGCGATTTGGCAAAACTGTACAGATGTACGCACCCATGTACCTCTCCAATGAGTGCCAAAATATCTGCACCTATTGTGGGTTTAGCCTTGATAATCCGATGCGCCGAACGACCTTGAATGGTACACAGATTTTGCAGGAAGTACTGACGATAAAGGGAATGGGTTACGACCATATTTTGCTCGTAACAGGCGAAGCCAATAAGACGGTAGGTGTCGATTTTTTTAAAAACGCACTTAAAATCATTCGTCCGCATTTTTCTCATATTTCAATGGAAGTGCAACCTCTCGACCAAGCTGATTACGAAGAACTTATACCGTATGGGCTGAATACGGTGCTCGTTTATCAGGAAACTTACCATAAGGAAGATTACAAAAAACATCACCCGAAGGGAAAAAAATCTAGCTTCAAATATCGAATCGAAACACCCGACAGGCTCGGACGCGCAGGGGTCAAGAAAATGGGGCTCGGTGTGCTTATCGGTTTGGAAGACTGGCGCACGGATAGCTTTTTCAATGCCTTACATCTCGATTATTTGGAGCGCACTTATTGGCAAACCAAATATTCGGTTTCCTTTCCGCGCTTGCGTCCGGCAGCGGGTATCCTCGAACCCAAAGTGGTAATGAATGACCGAGAACTCGTCCAACTAATTTGCGCTTATCGTTTGCTCAACGAGGAAGTTGACCTATCTATCTCTACACGCGAAACGGAGGAGTTTCGCAATCATATCTTTCAACTCGGTATTACCTCCATCAGTGCCGGCTCAAAGGCGAATCCGGGAGGCTATTCGGTATTCCCGGAATCGTTGGAACAGTTTGATAATAGCGATAAACGCAGTCCCGAAGAAGTGGCAAGCGTCATTCGTGAAGCAGGTTATGAAGTGGTATGGAAAGATTGGGACTTGGCTTATGATTAAGGAACGACGCAAAAAGTCCATTATTGATAGTCCATAGGTTGGTAACGAATTTGTTGTTTTTGCTGCACGAAAATAATAAACCTGTGACTGCCCATGAATCATCGACTATTAGCTATGGACTACTAATAGCAAACAAAAAAAGAGAAGCCATCAAATTGACGACTTCTCTAACTTGTCACATTTCCGGTAGGGATGGAAACGTTATCTTTTATGTACGGACAGAATCTACGATAGCTTTGAATGCATCGGGCTGGTTCATCGCTAAATCAGCGAGGACCTTACGATTCACTTCTACACCTGCTTCACTGCATTGGTGTATGAACTGTGAGTAACTAACACCTTCCTGGCGACAGGCGGCATTAATACGAGCAATCCATAGGCGACGAAACTCGCGCTTTTTTAAGCGACGGTGTTCGTAGGCATAAGACATACCTTTTTCTACGGCATTCTTCGCTACTGTATAGACTTTGCTACGCGCGCCAAAGTATCCTTTGGCTTGCTTCATTATTTTTTTACGTCTCTTGCGTGAAGCGACGTGATTGACTGAACGTGGCATTTTCTTATGTCATTTTATTGTACGATAGCGCACAAACTTAAATTTAAAACTTAATAGCTTTGTATCGAAATTTTTTCATCCCTTAGATACAAAGTAATCTCTTTATACGCGGTTCGTCAGCCTTACAGACTATGCCCATATGGCGCAAGCGTAATTTAGCCTTTTTGCTTTTTTTACGCAAAAGGTGACGTTTACCTGTTCTTTTTCTTTTTAACTTCCCGGATCCAGTTACGGTAAACCTTTTCTTTGTTCCGGAATGAGTTTTCATCTTCGGCATTGCACATTCTTTTTATTAAAACGACTGCAAATATAGAGATAATATTTGAAAGTTGTATGATTAGTGAAAGAAATTAAATAAATTGTTCCATAATGCGCCGTAATTTTTTCTTTACACGAGCTAAATTTGACGCGAATAACGGGTTATTTAAGGATAATTTGGTGAAGTATAAAGGAAAAAGAACAAATCGAGAATATACATTTATTCTGTTCCTGATACTTAAATAAATTTACTGTAAGACAACATGAGAGATTTGAAATACCTATTGGCTTATCTGCTACCTGTCAGCGGAATTGTAGCTATCTATTTCGGTGGAATTTGGTCTTTTTCGACCTTTTTCTTTGCGTACATTATGATTCCAACTTTAGAACTTCTGATGCCTGGTACTACGTCCAATTTTGAAGAGGCAGAAGAAGAAGAACGCCTGAAAAGCGGTTTTTTTGATGTCTTATTATGGTTAAATGTGCCTTTATTATACTTTATTTTAGGCTATTACTTTTATACTATTTCTATGGGGGAATTGCTGATTTACGAATTATTGGGCATGACCATAGGTGTAGGCATGATATGTGGAGCTTTGGGCATCAATGTAGCGCACGAATTGGGGCATCGCACCACTTGGCACGACCGCGTGATGTCCAAGACGTTACTGCTTTCTTGTTTCTATATGCACTTTAGCATTGAGCATAATTTGGGACATCACAAACATGTAGCTACCGACGAAGACCCTGCGTCTTCTCGCTTGGGCGAAACGGTCTATGCCTTTTTTATTCGTTCGGTACGAGACAGCTATCTTTCTGCTTGGAAAATAGAACATACACGCCTACGACGCACAGGACTAAAAATCGTAAGCATTCAAAATGAGATGATTCGTTTTCAAGTTATTCAATTATTATATTTTATGGCAATTGGTTTGATATTTGGGTGGATTCCTGCGTTATTTGCGGTCGTGGTAGGTATCATGGGGTTTTTGATGTTGGAAACCATTAACTATGTAGAACATTATGGTTTGCGCCGCAAAAAACTGGCGTCTGGACGTTACGAAAAAGTACAACCACATCACTCATGGAACTCCAACCACACCATTGGACGTATTCTGTTGTACGAACTGACGCGCCACTCTGACCATCATTTCAAAGCCAATCGCAAATATCAGATTTTGCGCCACTTTGACGAAACGCCCCAAATGCCCTACGGCTACCCAGCTTCGATGCTGATGGCTTGGTTGCCACCCTTGTGGTTTCGGGTGATGAACAAAGAAGTCGTGCGGTATTCTAATGTTTAAGTAGTGGGACAAAAATAAGTTTAGTGAAAGAAATTAGATAACATGTGCCATTATACTCGTCTTTTTTCTGTCTAAGAATCCTTTGAAATCCTTATCTCGAACCCCGATTCGGGATAAGGATTTTTGTAGGGAAAAGAACAAGCATAATGGGGCAAGTTATTTATTTTCTTTCACTAAATTTGACGCGCATAGCCGAGCTACGTAAGGGAGATTTAGTGAAACATATAAGAAAAAAAGCAATTCAGACGGGTAGATTATTTTTTTCGTCTTCCCTTAACTATACACATTCTAATATTAGTATTGTAGCATTCTAACATCATAGTATTTAAGCATTATCAAGTATGATTGTATCAGCTATTGTAGCCATGTCCCAAAATCGTGTTATCGGAAAAGACAATAAAATTCCGTGGCACCTACCTGCGGATTTAAAATATTTCAGACGCATTACGATTAACCATCATGTTATCTTGGGTAGAAAGTGCTACGAGTCTATCGGTAGACCTTTGCCGAAGCGTACCAATATAATTGTTACACGAAACAAAGCCTTCGAAGCAGAGGGCTGTATCGTAGTAAATTCTATTGAAGCAGCTTTAGAATATTCTCGGAGTAAAGACCAAACAGAAGTATTCATTATAGGAGGCGGACAAATATATGAACAGAGTATGAAGTTGTGGGATAGGTTATATCTCACAGAAGTAAAAGTAGAAGTAGAAGTAGAAGTAGAAGTAGACAGGGATGTATATTTTACAAAATTAGATGATAAACAATGGATTATAACTAATGAAAAACATAATATAGCAGACGATAATAACCCTTATAATTATACATTTAAAACATATGAAAGAAGAAAATAAAGAGCGTTATCTGAAATTATTTCTTTTTGGTGTAGTTTTTGAATTACTCAAAGAAGGTATAACTTAGATAATCAAGACGTGATGTTTTTGTGTTAATAACTCATAATCAATCAAGTACATCGATATTTTTATGTTTTTTTTTCTTTTGAAAATGCTTTTATGTTTTCAAGTTTATGGTATCTTTGCATTTCGTTTGGAAAAAAATAAAGGTGGTCGGTTATGAAGTTACTTTTTAGAATCTTACAGTCTCATTACTGTGAAGAATCAAGCCTACTTCTGAAGCTTTGTTACAAAGCAAGCACTCATTATATTTTATATCAGTCAAAAGTGTGACATCTAAAATTAGGGCAAAATAAGATATTTTGTTTTTTAATTTCGTCATGCAAAAAACTGGCAAGCAGATAATAATCGCAGAATTTAAATAAATCATTAATCACTTCTTATATATCAATAAGAAGCTATCTTTACAAGATTATCAGGCGATTATTTATTTTTTTTATTAAAAACCGAATTATTTTCAATTTCCCCTTTTTTAATATAAAGGAAAAACTTATATTGTGACTTAAAATCTCTGTTAGCAGGTCAAAACTGTGATATAACTGTTTTATAAAGAATGATTATATTCTCTTATTGTGGCTTGACTTTTTCATGTGATTTTGTGTTACTTTGATTTTCATTAAAGCGAAAAATTTTATACTTATGGCCAATAATTTTACTACCCTAAAGTGGTTGCTTGCACTAACATTTGTTTTGGGAGCAGGATTTAACGTGTTAAATGCCCAAGCACAAGAAGACGTATGTCCTGAAATTGAAGTACTGGATGATGGTACTGTTATTTTCACATTCTCCGCACCAGCAGGAGGGGACGAAGGATTTTCAGTTTCCGGTATAGGTACAGGAACAGGTTTTCCTGCCAGTACTATATATACTGGTTCAGGTTCATTTACATCAGGTAACACCGTTTTTACCTTCGAACCTAATCAACCTTTCCCCACCAACCTTTCAGGTACTATGGTGATGGATTTTACCGGTACAGGGTTTATCGTTTGTGATTATGTAGATGGTATTCTCCCGCTTACTTTGATAAACTTTGAGGGATACACTACTGAAAGAAACACAAACGTTCTTGAGTGGGTAACTGCAAGTGAGTCCAACACAGCATGGATTATACTTGAGCGTTCTTCGGACGTTACTAATTGGGAATTAGTTGAACGTCTTGCTGCACAAGGTTGGTCGTCTGAGTTATTCCAATACTCATCAGAGGACATGACGCCGCATTTATTGACTTACTACCGTCTACGAATTGTTGATTTGGATGGTGCGGAATACTTTTCCAATGTAATCGCTTTGGAGCGTAACACAGTAAGTGGTGTCAGCATTTCACCTGTGCCTGCAAGAGAAGAGGTTCAGATGATATATGAAGCTACCGAAGATGGCGAAATGACTATCTCTATTATTGACGTAGTTGGTCGTGAAGTTGCCAGAGAATCTATGCAGATTTCTGAAGGCTTGAATACCAAAACTATCGACATCCGCAACTTGGCGGTTGGTCTTTACTACCTCACAGTAGATAACGGTATTGATACTCACACTCAACGCATTATCAAGCAGTAATCACTGCAAAATATATTTCATAAGCTACCCGTATTCGGGTGGCTTTTTTTTTTGTCATTCCTACGCCCCAGTAAAGGTATTCGTCTTCCCTAAGCCTATTTTTGTCCCACTACTTACACGCCTGTTTCACAATTAGAGAGCCACTGATTTTAGTCATTTTGTGTCATTCATAATTCAATATTTTCAAAATAACTTAATGAAACCAAGAACCGTTGATTTTTATATTCAAGAAGGCAAAAAAAAGATTAATGAAGGGAATATTTCAAAGGCATTAGATGTTTTTGAGCAAGGTTTGAAGGAGAATATAAATAATGGAAGACTTTTATTTTGGGTAGGAAGGGCGGCTTTGCAAAATGAAAATTTTAATAAAGCAGAAACCGCATTATTACAGCTATTAGAGCGACAGCCTAAGCACTTGAACGGACTCAAGAAATTAAGTATTGTATATCAAAAGCAGCTTAAATGGAGAAAGGCGCGTGCAACTCTCAATAAAATTTTAAATGTACACCCGAAAGAAAATGAATGGGTTGCAAGTAGAATGAAGACCTGTTTGAAACACATCAAGCTGAATTTGTCCGACAAGCGGTACAAAAGTTTTATCTTTACACACATCCAAAAAACAGGCGGTTCGAGCATCCGTAAGTACCTTGCAAAAGCGGCTGCCAATAGTGGGATAGATACAAAACGACATTATATCCCGGGATTAAACGGGGTCGAGGCAAACAATAATCTGATTATGCTCCATGAACCCGAATTGGAGAAGGTAAGAAAAAAACAACCGATTATTTTGGCTGACCATTCGCATTATGATCCGGCGCAGATATTCAAAATACCTTCATTAATTGACCCGTTTTATTACGTGATGTTGCGAGAGCCGATAGCGCGGGTCAAGTCGCATTATTATTTCCAATATTATAATCAGAAAAACTCGGAATTTTACCAAACGCACATCAACGACCTCAATGAAGGTGATTTGGATAAAGTATTAAAGTTGATTTCCAACTACCATATTGTTTACCTTACAGGTTATGATTTTTGGAATAAAGGCTATCAAACTAACGAAGCGATATTTGAAGAAGCCTGCAAAAACTTGGAGCAAAAATACCATTGCTTTGGTATATTCGAGCAGATGGACAGGTCGATAGAAATTTTGAAAAAACGTGCGCCAAAATGGTTGAAATTAAAAGGGGAGTTACCACAAAAAAACAAGAGTGTTGACGCAAAAGATGAAGCAGTATTGAGTGAAAGGGTGGTGAAGCGCATCGAAGAACTGAACAAATGGGACATCGAATTTTACGATTTTGCAAAACGATTATTTGAGTCGCGTTATATGAAGCCTAAAAGTAAACCTATGAAAAAAAAGAATTTGCCGGAAAATACGGCGTTACCGGGCGGACGTTTTTATTTCAATCCGCAATACAAAACCGATAAGTTTGAATCGGGCTTGATGCACGAGTATCTTAATGTATTGCAAGGGCTTCGTTATCAGCCTATTAAATTGTTGGAAATAGGCGTAGCCGAAGGTGGTTCGGTCAATTATTTTTCCGATTATTTTCAACATCCCGAGGCTCAAATCATTGGTATGGATTATCAAAAACCTATGCAAAATCCAGGCTTTAGAGAAAATATAAACTTCTTGGTAGGAGACCAAAACGATCCCAAGCGTCTCAATGAAATAGGTACAAAATTTGGTCCCTTTGACGTCATAATCGACGATGGCGCACATACGGTCAAAGAGACGCGACATACTTACGATTGTTTGTTTCAATACGTAAAACCCGGCGGGTATTTTATCATCGAAGATTGGGCGGCAGAGTTTTTGGATAGCGAAAAATACGGCGGAATGGTTGACCTGATGCTCGAATTGTACCGCGAAAATGTCGGTACAAAATCCAATGAAATCACCTTAAAACTTGGACACGGCTTGTCGTATCTAATGATTAGAAACTCGCGTTTTTAAAAAGAATAATTTACAAATCACGGAATCAACTATATTTTTAGTGTTAGCAAAATTACTATCAGAAAATAAATCACTATCAAAGAATAATCGGTTTGAAAGAATTTGGCTACTCGCCAAAATTGATTTCAAGAAACGATACTATGATCAAGGGCTTGGTATCCTTTGGGCATTGATAAATCCGCTATTCAAATTATTGGTCTATTATTTTGCCTTTACTTATATCATGACCAGCCGAATACCCAGCTTTGCCTTGTATCTATTTTCAGGCATTATCGCATGGGCTTTTTTCGGACAAGCGACTAAAAAAGGTATTAATCTACTCAAAAATAAAAAATATTTGATAGAAAGCATTCAATTCGAGCAGTTAGATTTGTTTATATCAGCTTCATTGAGCGTCTTTTTTGCTTTTTTATTCAACCTTGCTGCCTACTTCGTCATACACTTTCTCTATCAAGTACCTATCTCGCTCACCATGTTATATTTGCCCATACTGGTCATCAATATGTTTGTACTTGTATTAGGAATAAGTATATTATTGGCAACCATCAATATTTATTTGAGGGATATTACACACCTTTGGGATATGGTGTTATTAGCTGGATTTTGGCTGACCCCGATTATTTACCAAAAAGAATTAATATTAGACAATTATTACTTTCTCGCCTACATCAACCCGATGTTTGGCATCATTGTCAACTTGCGAGAAACGGTACTTTATGGTCGTCCACCTTTATACGATTTGTTTTTTTACAATATAATATTGGCAATAATATTAATGGTAATCGGTGTATTTGTATATAAGAAATTTGCTCATAAAGCAGTCGAAAAACTTTAATTGGTAATTAGGTGAATGGGAAATTAGGTAATTAGGAGAATAGATGAATGAACGATTGGTAAATAGCTTATTTTTAATAAAAAAAATATATTTAACATTTATTATTATTTTTTTAAAAATAAAGATTCTTTGACAAATCCAGTGAAGTGAATATTAATTTGGGCGTATCCCTCTCCTTATCAGTCGAGGGTCGGGCTATCCGGCACTCTCTCCGCTACGCTTCGTTCAAACAACACCTCCTATCCCTTACGCAAAAAACGAGCAATCACTGGATTTGTCAAAGAACCAAAATAAATTACCCAATTCCCTAATCAAAAATTCAACACTAAAGCAATCGCAGATGAAAGAAACTAATGAACAAAAAGACAAAAAAACGAAGCCACCGATAGGTGTAGGGAAAGCGCAGCGAGGACAGAAAAATAGACAACCAGGACAAGGCAATGCCAGACGAAAACAGCAAGTACGCCCGAAAAGGAATTTGGAAGGAAGAGAAATCGTGATTACGCTTAAAAATATCAGTAAAACATTCAAAATTAGAGAGAAGAATACAGATTCTATAAGAGCAAAAGTGATGAACGTTTTTTCTGCGAACCCGGCAAAAGAAGTCAAAGCGGTTCGAGATGTGAATTTGGAAATTCGTAGAGGTGAATTTTTTGGTATCGTTGGTAGAAATGGCAGCGGCAAATCTACGCTACTCAAAATCATCATGGGCGCAATCAGAGCAGACGAGGGCGGCGAAGTAGAAACCAAAGGGCGTATGATGCGCCTTTCACTCGGTATGGGCTTTGACCCGATGCTCACCGCTCGCGAAAATATCTATATCAATGCCTCTATTTTGGGGCTGACCTTTAAGGAGATAGAAGAAAAATTTGATGAAATTATAGCCTTCGCCGAACTTAAAAACTTTGTAGATACACCCGTCAAATTTTACTCCAGAGGAATGAAAAGCCGCCTCGGATTTGCAATTGCAGTACATGCGGATGCGGATATTTTCCTGATGGATGAGTTTTTTGGTGGGGTAGGGGATGCTAATTTTAGAAAAAAATCAGAAAGTATTTTTAGCAAAGCATTTCTCGAAGGACGAACCATCATACACGTCACCCACCAAATGGCAACTATAAAAAAGCATTGCGATAGAGCGATGGTCATGCACCACGGGGAAGTTATGGGTATCGGCACTCCAGAAAAAATGATAGAAGTATATAAAGAGGTTTTAAAACGAAAAGAGTAACTTTGTTCTTGAAAATGTAGTGAACGCAGTAGAACTTATAAAACGCATTGTATTTATTATTCATTTGAATATGCAATCACTCAAAAACAAATACATGAAAATACTATAACAAACATGGACAATTATTTCGCTCAATTATTCATAGATACCGGAGCAGGATTCAACGAAAAAGAATCCATCATAAAAGATGTCAATATGGGCGAATACTTTTTGGTATTCGAACTGCAAGACTACAAAAATATCCGTGCATTACGCTTCGATCCATCCAATAGTATCGTTGCATTGTATGTCCATAAAATAGAAATTGTACTCGAAGATGGAGATAATATTGAAGTATCTTATGACGATAATGCACTCGAAAAACACAGTGATTTACTCATCTTCGATACCGGCGATCCCAACCTTACCCTCAATTTTGATTCAAAATATAAGCCCATTAAAATTGTTATCAATGTAGATTACATTGCATTTGGAATCAATACTTATCCATATATTATAGAAAATCAGCGCGAAATACTAAAAATCAAAGAACAGAATCAAGTCCGTCAAATTTGGAGCTTGGAAAATAGAATGGCAGAAATACAAGCTGAAGCGGAGATAATTGAACAAAACGCGCTTGCCGTTCAACAACCAACACCAACCGAACATACCGAATTTTATAAAGAACTACTTGCTGAAAAAGAACAACGCATAAAAGAACTTCATAATACACTCCGCGATAAAGAAAGTGAAGTATTGAAGGCACAACAAGCCGTTGAAATTCGTCAGAATAACCTCATCGAAAGAGAACGCCGTATTGACGAACTTAGTCGCCTATTGCAAGAACGGGAGGTCAATATCGTAGGCATACAAAAAGAGATAGAATATAAAAATACCCTTATCAATGAAAAAGATAAAAAAGTAAGTGAAGTCATCGAAAAAGAACGTCGTATAGAAGAACTCAACCGTTTGCTACACGAAAAAGAAACGACCATTACTGCCATTCAAAAAGAGGTCGAACTCAAAAACGCTTTGATAGCAGAGAAAGATAAAAAAGTAAATGAAAGCATTGAAAAAGAACGTCGTATAGAAGAACTCAATCGTTCGCTACACGAAAAAGAAACGACCATTACTGCCATTCAAAAAAAGGTCGAACTCAAAAATGCTTTGATAGCAGAGAAAGATAAAAAAGTAAATGAAAGCCTTGAAAAAGAACGTCGTATAGAAGAACTCAATCGTTCGCTACACGAAAAAGAAACGACCATTATTACCATTCAAAAAGACATAGAACACAATAAAAGACGCATCAACGACTACGAAAACACCCTAAAAACATTGGATGCCACCTCCCGGCAAAATGAAATCAATGCCATTACCTATAAAAAAGACATCGAACTTAAAGAAACTATACTCGCCCAACGGGAGCGCGAAGTAAAAGACATCACCCAAACCATACGCGAAAAAGAACAAGCCGTAGTAGCTGCATACAAAGAGGCCGAACTCAAAAACAAACTCATCCTTGAAAAAGAAAAACGCATCGGCGAACTACACAATGTTGTCAAAGAAAAAGAATTTGGCATAGAAGCTATCCAAAAAGAGGTCGCATTAAAAGAGCAAACCATCCTCGAAAAAGACAACAACCTTGCCCAACAAACCGCCTTGCTCAACCAACTTCGCGGCGAACTCGACGCACAAAGAAAACACCTTGAAAGCAAAGAAACAACCATAGCACAGAAAATGCAGAAAATTGAGGACCAATCCCAAGAAATTCTCATCAGAGAGCGCGAAATTAGCAACCTGCATAGCCAAGTAGAAATCAGAGAACATGCAATGACAAACCACCAAGTGCAAATCGAAGAATTTAAAAAATTATTGGCACAAAAAAAAACCACCAAATACCGCTCCATCATTTCGTTGACAGAATCCAATGAAGTTACTGGCAGCAATGGCAAAAGCACCCCTTGGCTTTTTGCGGCGATGCTCGTTGAGGGCGCGAAGCGTCCGGGCAGATTGTTGGGACAACTCAATAAAAAGAATTTTAACACCCTACGCCATGCCCTCAAAAACGAAAGCCCCAGGCAAATCGCCCGAAATTTCCGCAACCTACTCCTCAATGGCAGCGCAGCAACACCTCCCGAAACATTGGATCTATCACAAAACGTAGCAAACATACCAACACCAGAAGTACAACAAATCGCCGCAGCACCAGCACCGCCAACAGCCGTTGCCGAAGCTGCCCCGCCCGAAACACAGGTAGTCATGCCGCCCGTTGTGCAACCTCTTCGACCTTTACCCGACCCAAAAAATCCGCAAGGGCAGGTCGTCGTATTTATCTCGCCCAATTTGCCGGATTACGACACATCAAGCGGTGGCAAGCGTGCCACACGAATGGTCGCGCTCATGGCAGAAGCCTTTGACGTATACCTATTTACACTCGGCGAAAAACCCGAACGCCACGTCGTAGAAATACAACGACTCGGTGCGCGCGTCCTCGATTCTCCCTTCCTCCACGACATCAATATAAAGGAATACGACCACGAAGATATTCGTGCCCAACTCCCCGCGAGAGTCGATGCGATTATCTACGCTTGGTACGACACCTACTACCTATCGAGCAAACTCACAGAGTTTTATCCCAATGCAAAAATCATTTTTGACTCGGTAGATGTACACTGGGTACGCCTCGAAAGACTCATCGGTGTACAAGAAGACCTCACCATGCGTAATGTCTTGATTGCCAAGAAAAACGAGATAGACAACTATCGAAAAGGCGACATCGTATGGGCGGTCACGGAAGAAGACAAACAGGCGGTTATCAAAGAAATTCCCGATGCCGATGTGCGTGTCGTCTCCAACATACACGACGCCGAACTCACAGAATATACCGACCCCGGCACCAATAATATTCTCTTTTTCGGTGGCTACCGCCACACGCCCAATATTTCTGCCATCAAGGTACTCGCGCTCGAAATACTGCCATTGGTACGCAAAGAAATACCCGATGCCAAACTCCTCATCGCAGGCGCACACGCCCCTGACGAAGTACGCGCATTGGCAGAAAACGAAGGCGTAGAATTTAGAGGATTCATAGAAGAAGAAGACCTTCCGAAACTGTACGAAGAGAGCTTCGTCACCGTCATTCCATTGCTCGCCGGCGCAGGCATCAAAGGCAAAATTTGCGAAGCCATCGCCTTCATGTTGCCCATCGTCACCAATGATGTCGGCAACGAAGGTATCCGACTTGAAACAGGTATCAGCGGCTTGGTTTCCAACGATATAGAGGAAATGGCAAACCTCACCATCAAAGCCATGCGCCGCGAATATGACATGGCAGCCATGACCGCCGTAGCACAAGAAAAACTCTTCAAACTTGTCGGTTCGGATGTCGTCAAACAACGAATGATAGACTCAGTCGTCAAAGAAGTTTCTATTTGCATCGTCACTTGGAATAGACTCGAACTCGTCAAACGCTGCATCGAATCCATCATAGAACATACGACTTATCCAAAATATAAAATTCTCGTACACTCCAACGGCTGTGCCGATGGCACACAAGACTACCTTGCCAGTGCTGCCGCAGAAGACGAGCGCATCGTTCCCATACTATCAAAAGACAACGATGTATTTGTTATTCCGAATAATAACATGATGCAAATGTACCCCGAAAACGATGTCGTATTGGTCAACAATGACGTATATGTTACTCCAAATTGGCTGACTGCATTGCACGATGCTGCTTATACTTCAAAGGATATTGGTATTACCGGCTCAAAATTACTCTACCCCGATGGTCGTTTGCAAGAATTTGGTTCAGAACTCTACGCCAATGGCACGGGCAACAATATCGGCAAATTTCAAGACCCCAATAAAGACGAATACAACCATGTCCGCACATCGGGATATGTGTCCGGTTGCTCTTTTTACGTCAAAAGAAGCACCATCAAAAGAATCGGCGTATTTGACCTCCAATTTCACCCCTGTTACTGTGAAGACAGCGACTATTGCTACACCGCTTGGGAACACGGACTCAAAACCGTCGTCACGCCACACTCCGTCGTTTACCACGATGAAGGCGGCACATCCGGTACAGATACCAGTTCGGGGTTCAAGGCTTTCCAAGAAATCAACTTCCTCAAATTCATGGAAAAACACCGTGGAAAAGTCAACGGTATCAATTGGGGATTAGAAAAAATCACGCTGCGCGAAATCGAAAACAGTGTAAAAGCACAATACAAAGACCCCATCGGTAGGATGTTGCTCAATGGAACACAAGCCGTCCGCACCAACCCGATGAAACTACATTTTGACTATGTAGCCTCTTATGCCGATTATCAAATTTTCAAACACGATATGGTCAGTGTATCTCGTAAAAGATTTGAAGTAGAACGCATTTTGAGTAAAAACAATCCGGGCGCATTCGACCTGCCCGGCTACAATCCAATGCTTGGCGAAACCACTACTTTTAATGTCAATGCAGACCGTCCGTATAATTTTGCGAACACCAAATTTCCGAATTATAGAGAGAGTTTGTACTGCGAAAAAAGTGGCTCAAATAGCCGACTAAGAGCAGTCGCTACGCTCATCGACAAATACATGGATGGCAAAGATTCAGATAAAGTCAATCTATTTTTTACCGAACAAATTACCCCATTTTTCAAGCATTATAAAGAAAAATATAAACACGTAACAGGCAGCGAATACAAAGGACCGGACTTGGAAAGCGGGAAAATAAAAGACGGCATTCGCCACGAAGATTTATCGCAAATCAGCTATAAGAAAAAACAATTTGACCTCTTAATTACCCTTGAAGTATTACAATTTTTCCCTAATTACAAACAATGTTTTAAAGAAATACACCGATGCCTCAAAGACGAAGGTTGGACAATTATGACCGTCCCCTTTGATATGAACAGACAATATAATAACTTGCGAACGACTGTCAACGAAGACGGCAGTTTGAAGCATGACGAAGCACCAATTTATTACAACACTCCGGCAGGACCGGCAGGCGGATTACTGTGCTACCAACACTTTGGCTGGGAAATGCTCGACGAATTGCGGGAAGCAGGATTCAGTGAAGTCAAAGCCACTTTCGTATGGTCACTCAATATGGGCATACTCGGGTCGGATGTAATGGTTATTTTAGCAAAAAAGTAGGCGAGTAGAGAGAAAAGAGTGATAGAGTGGAGAGTGATAGAGTAAAGAGTAATATCTCTGCTCGTACCTCTCTACTCTATCACTCTCCACTCTAATACTCTTTTCTCTCCACTCTTAACTATGAATATAAAAGAAATAAAAGTTTACGGCGAGCGAAATTCGGGAACGAATTATCTCATTTCCTTATTAGAAGCTAATTTGAAGGGAAAAAATGTGAAAATCGTACAAAAAAAATACGGTTGGAAACATCGTTTTGTGGATGCGAATGAGCTAAAAGCAACGGATACTTCCGAGACGCTCTTTATCTTTATTTCAAAAGACTTATATTCGTGGACAATTTCGATGAACAACAAGCCACACCATGCGCCACAATTATACGGGCTTGATTTTGATACCTTCCTGCATAGTGAATGGGCTTGTTACGAAGGCAAGGGCTACGCCACGCGCGACCTAAAGAAAAACCCCATAAAACTGGAAGAAGAAATGATGTTTGAGCGAAATCCTAATACGGGCGAGCGTTTTAAGAACGTCATTCTGCTACGCAATGAAAAAAATAAAAGATACCTCAAATTAAAAGAAGCCTGTGAGCATCATCATTTTATAAAATACTATGATTTGTTATACACCCCCAAACGAACATTACGCATGATGGCACGCGAATTTGACTTAAATCTGCAAGCAGAAATACAACTCAATGATGGCTATCATGGCAAAAATCCAAAGCAAAAATTCAATCGAAAGCGATTCTACTTACAGCAAGAATATTTTAATTCATACACTCAACAGCAACTTGATTATGTCAATCAATTTTTTGATGAAGAAACAGAGTCAGCACTCGGCTATGAAATAATCAAAAAGTTGCCCGAAAAAACCGGTATATCAAGCACTCAAATTAAAAGCACATGACCATCAAAGATTATGATACTTTTATTTTCTCACACATCCCTAAATGTGGTGGAAGTAGTTTTAGGAGATATGTCATAGAATCCTGTATAGCAAGCAATATCAACCCTGATAGAGTCTATGCACCCGGATTTAATGGCATTAAAAATGACAAAAACCTCCCCCAACTCAAGCCAAAAGAACTCAAAGAGTTGAGAGCGAAAAACCTAAAAGTAATTGCGGATCATTCGCGATTCAATGTACACCGGAAATATAGAATGGGCATGACCAAACCATTTTATTATACAATTTTCCGTGAACCTGTAGCTCGCTTCATGTCGCATTATAATTTCTTTTATTATAAATTAGGATATGGAAATTGTAAAGGCATTGCTCTTAACGAACTTGACGAAGCCAAACGGGTAGAAGTCATGACTACGGTAGCCAACTTACAGGTCAATTATATCTCCAACAAAACGAATAACTTAGGACCTGTAAATGTAGAGCGTTATAAGCTGGCAATCAACAATTTAGAACGTAACTATGCCTGTTTCGGTGTACTCAATGATATGGAGAAATCTCTAAATATATTGAGTAGGTATGCCCCGGAATGGATAACATGGAAAAAAGATTTTCCTACGGAAAATAGAAATCCGGGAAATAAAGGAAAAGCAGAAGTCAAACCCGAAATCATCCAACAAATCCAAGAAATCAACCAATATGATATGCGCTTATACGATTTTGTAGAAAAATTATTCCATTTACGCTATCAGGTATATTGTGAGGATATTGACCAGTTATCAGCGAATGATAAATAATTTGTGGTGTGCCGAGGTTCAATAAATAGAATAAAAAAATATTTTAGATACTTTTACCTAAATTTTCGTCAGAAAATAAATTCAAACACCGATATTTAGAGGGCAGAATAGCTGGCTATTTTGTTATGTTCCCTTACCTCAAATACAAATGCCAAATACAGTGAGAAATACAATTTTTAATTATTGATTGTATTAACAATATGTTCGCCAAATTAGATGTTAAGCGTTTTTTGATTACAAGTTAATTAAAAATAAATTTATATTTATCTAAAATAAAATCATTTACAAAAATAAAAATAAATAAATTACTCGCGTTCGATTTATAATTTTGAATTTGGCGAACATATTGTATTAAAAGGTGTAAAAAATATGAATGAACAAATTAGTATTTGTATCCCTACATATAATGGAGAACAATATTTGAGAGAATGCCTTGATTCGGCACTTTATCAAACCTACTATGATACCGAAATACTGATAGTTGATGATTGTTCGTCGGATGCTACGGTAGCGATTGCCGAGGAGTATGCCGTACTTGACGACCGCATACGAATAGTCAGAAATAAGAAAAATGTGGGCTTAGTAGGAAATTGGGAAAACTGCATACGTGAAGCAAGCAGTGAATGGATAAAATTTCTTTTTCAAGACGATATACTGACACCCGATTGTCTCGAAAAAATGTACACCTCTTGTCAGCGACATCAATCGAAAATCGCGGTGTGTCGTCGCAATTTCATCATTGAATTTAATGCTGACCCTAATATTCGTAAATTCTTTCAGAAAGATGTTGTAAAAGCGGAACAACTTATTGAAAACGAACAGTTGGTGAGTGGACAAGATTTGTCGGGCTTAGTTAATGAGCGATTACTTGTTAATTTTTTAGGGGAGCCGACCAGTTTGTTTTTTCATAAAGATATTTTGGAGCAGTATGGTAACTTTAGTACAGAGCTTTCTCAAATGCTTGATTATGAATTTACTATACGAGTAGCTACCAATACAGGCTTTGTATTTTTGCCCAAGACTTTGGCTTACTTTCGCGTACATGGGGGCGCAGAGAGTAATAAAAATCGAAGTGACGATAGGGCTGAAGCCAAGCGCATCAAGATAGAGTATGTCGATAAATTGATTCTATTGCATGATATGAAATATCATAAGCATTATGAAAATTTCCGTACATACGCTGGTATGGATGATGTGCAAGCGAAGCTACGGGGAGAGTTTCTAAAGGGCTTAAACGAGATAGGGTATGAGCAGCTTCAAAAAGCTTTATTGCCTTTTTATAAAAAATATAAAGGATTGGAAAATGAACTGGCTTACTTTCGCAAAGTGTATGAAGAAGAATTTGCAAGTGAGATGGTGATTGGATAAACTTACACGGTTTTAAATATTGTATATTTGCATTATGTTTTGTCATGGAATTAAAAGTGAGGTACCCACATAAAACATAAAAAATATGCAAATGGTGGGTTTTTCTTATTACTAAATCTCCGAAAGTCTTTTATTTTTCTTATCTTTATAATGAATAAATATGGTTCAAACTGATAGCAAATACTGTATAGGTGATTTTCAATCGCCTCGTTAATAATAGTTTTTATTTACAAATAAAACTATATCACACATGACAATTAAAATGGCCTATATGAGTTCGCTGCCAGTCTGTATTGAACTTGATCTCAAAATTTGTCTAAGTGATAGACACTTGAATGAAAAAAAACACGTAATAAAAAAATATGAAACCCAAGCAGTCATCTTATCTAAGAAAGTACTTTAGAGAAAATACAAAAAGACTAATACATAAATGGAATCATTATTTTGAAATTTATGAAAGATATTTTAGGTGCTATCGAGGGAAAGATATAGTAATACTGGAGATAGGAATATCACAAGGAGGAAGTCTGCAAATGTGGAAAAATTACTTTGGAGAAAAAGCAAAATATATGGGATAGACATAGATTCACGTTGCAAAGAATTCGAAGAAGAAAATATTAAGATATTCATAGGTTCTCAATCTGATAGAGCATTTTTAAAACAGATTAAGGAACTAATTCCACCCGTTGATATTCTAATAGATGATGTGGACATACAATGGAATAACAAATAGTGACATACGAAGAACTATTTGGACATATAAAAGAAAATGGAGTCTACTTGTGTGAAGATTTACATACTTCATATTGGCTTGGCTTCGGAAGAGGGTATAAAAGAGAAAGAACATTCATAGAATACAGTAAAGATTTCATTGATTATCTAAACGGCTACTATTCAAAACAAGAACAATTCAAGAAAAATACCTTTACCGAATCAGTGGATTCTATTCATTATTATGATAGCATACTTGTTATTGAAAAAAAGAAAAGAAAGCGACCATTTGACAGAAAAACCGGAACAAGAAGTTTTGATTGATATACGAATGCCTACAGTAATTTGTCCTCAATCTCAAAAAAATATGCCCAAAGCACCCAATTAATTGACCTTTACAAAACAATACATCATTCAGATTAATATAATGGTAAAAGCAGATTCAATAAAAAACTGGGGAAATCGTGCTATAATAGAAGACGAAAAGTTTAGTAATATTCACTATTTTAGGGTTTTGAGATTATTACACGAACATGTTGATTACGAAGAGTATCTCGAAATAGGGGTGTTCAAAGGCAAGTCTCTGAAATTATCAAAAAACAAAGTGACGGGCGTAGATCCTGATTTCAAGATTGAAAGTTTGGATAATTGGGAAAAAATTAATGAACTGACTCTATATCCCAAAACAAGTGATGATTATTTTGAGCACTTGAAAGTCCATAAAATCAAACCTCACTTCGGATTTGCATTTATTGATGGCTTACATACCTTCGACCAAGTGTTGAAAGATATGTATAACATCATACCTCACATGGACAAAAACGGCGTACTTGCTTTTCACGATGTGATGCCAAGAACGGTGGAAACTTCTTACAGAGAGCGAGAAACAAGGTTGTGGACAGGAGACGTTTGGTTAGCTTTTTACATCATTAATAGCCTAAATATAAAAGATTTGAATTTGGTTTATCTCAATTGTAAGCCTTCCGGCTTGCTTCTGATGGAGAATTATGAACTCCTAAATAATGCCAATATCAAAGAAAAAGTATTTAATAAAGTAGAAAAATTCCTGAAAGTCAAACAGAAAAGTAAAGAATACGAAAAAATATTATATGAGTACATTGCAGCCTTGAATGTCGTTTCGACGGAAAGATTTATTAAAAATCATAAAAAAATATTAAAAAACTGTCTATCCATGTAAGACTGGAATCCAAATATACTCTAATGCCAAATCACCTGATTATGCCCAAAGTAAAAGATGTCAGAGAGTTACCCTCTATTTCTTTTGACGAGTTGGGAGCAATTAACAAGTTGCCGGATACATTCATCAAGACTGGAATAGATAAAAATAGACTGCATTTTTTTGAAAAACAACGGTATAATTCGGATAAGTATTACCGTGAATTTTCAGGGGAAAATAAAGGAGGGAAATTTCCGGGCGGTTTTTTTCTTTTAAATAATGTCATATCATTCAGACAGTTTTTATTTTCGACTATAAATCAACATCTTTTTGTTGGGCCACAAATAGGGTTGAATCCCAGACATTTTAAAGCATTTGACAAACACAAAATACCTGATTTTGAGAACATTAAGCCCACACAACATGCGGCGCAGTATTACACGCCTATACTGATTGACGGGCGTGGTGTACATGTATTCGGGCATTGGCATCTGGATTTTCTGCCCATGATACATGCCGCAATTGAATTTGGAGAACGCATAGACCAACCTACTAAATTACTACTTAGAGAAAGAACAGATAAATTTCAATGGAAAAATTCCTTTTGTAAACTACTTGATTATAAAGAAGAATGGTTTGAAAGCCTTCCACTTCAACCTATATTTTTTCGTCAACTCCTAGTGCCGACCTTTCCCAAAAGAGGGTTCAAAGTTAATTTGACTTTACTCAGAAAAACTTACCACAAAGTAAATGAGATAAGTAAACTGAACTCAACAAACTGTTCTCTTAATGATAGATATAAAAAGATTTACATCTCCAGAAAAAAATGGACAGCCAAAGACACAAAAAGACCCGTATTGACAAATGAAGACGCTGTCATTCGTTTTTTGCAATCCGAAGGATTTGTACTTGCCTATCCCGAAACTTTGAGCATCAATGAGCAGGTGGCTTTATTTCAAAATGCTGATATCATCATTGGAGAAGATGGTTCTGCCTTGCATAATATAGCCTTTTGCAAACCACGTACAAGGTGTATAGTCATCAAAAATCCGACTCGTATCAACTTCTGGCATTATGCTATCGCAAGTGCGTCCAAAGTCAACCTTATTATGTTCGATAATTGTAATTATGACGAGAAAAACAACAAATATCAACTTAACGTAGAAGAATTGAGACAATACATTAAGCATTAGAGTAACGAATTCACGATATTAGTTTGAAAGAATACAACAAATCCGAAGCCCTCATATCACTTCACCTGCCCAAAACCGGTGGGCGCAGTCTCTATTTCGCTCTAGAAAAATGGTTCCCCAACCGACTGTATACACACTATATTAAGGGCAATACAATGCCGGAGAAACATACACTGGATGTTCTGAAACCAATATGTATTCATGGGCATTTTAACAGGAATCGTCAAGCAGGTGCTTTTCAGTATTATCCCAAGCATCAGCAATATATTACCCTCCTACGCAATCCCCTCAAGCGGCAAATATCTTACTACAATTATAGCTTGTATATGATTAATTCGGGTAAGATAAAAGGGGAAGGACATCCGGTAATGAAATATAAAAGTATCAATGAATTTTTAGAAAATTGCCGCCCAAATATATTAAAATTTTTCCCCAATACAATGACAACATCGAACTACAAAGAAATTATTGATACACAATTTGTTCAAATATTAATTTTAGAAAATTTTCAGTATTCTTTAGATAGTTTGGCAAAAAAACTTGGACATCCGATCATGAAAGTACCACATAAAAATAGGGCTAAACGAGCATATACACCTGATGAGGCAGTCGAAAAACGATTCAAAAAGCGAGTAAGTTTTGAATACGAATTGTACCGATATAGCATGGAGCATTTTGGTATAAACCTGTAAATAATTTGTTCTAAAAAATAGACTATGGATAAGAAAATCAAACTAAAAGTTCCACAACGCCTCCGAAAAGGTACACTTAAAAAAAATCAATATGCCTCTATTAAATCTGCGGTTGAAGGATTCGAGTTCATCTGCAAACAACTGAATATCAAAAAATACCAAAATGTTAAAATGCTGGACTATGGCTGTGGTGTGAAATATACACAAGCCATTATCCAACAAGATATTCCGGTACATTCATATACAGGGGTAGATGTGGACAAAGACATGATTACATATCTCAAAAAACATGTGCAAGACCCTAAATTCAGCTATTCCCAAGTTCCCTTTCAAAACGCCATGTACAATCCTGAAGGTAAACCGATGATGTCAGACTCGGACTTGGGTATCGGGGATAAAAAATTTAACCTCATTATCTTGTTATCGGTATTTACACACCTGATTCCGCGAGATACACGTATTTTACTAAAAATTTTGAGAAGATATATTGAAGATGACGGCAGGGTATTTTTTACTATTTTTATCAACGATAATCTAAAGAAAAATTTTAAAGACAGATTTGCTGATAGACCACTGCTCAAAGCTGTTTACAAATCTGAGTTTTTAGAAGAAGCTATTGCGAATGCGGATTTTAAAATAGAAAAAATATTGGACGAGAATGATATATTTAATACTAAGAAGCAGTATATTATTTCACCTAAATAATAAATAACATCAAAACCATATTGTATATTTTTGAAAATCAACAGATTAAATAATATTAAATTCGGTTGGGATGTTTTTTTTCTCCTAATCGTTTTCTTGCTTATTATTATTAAGCACCACTCATTTATTTGGGGAGAAGACCTGTTTACTCCATTTAGGGACACCGTTTATATGTTATCTCCCATGTTCTCCTACATTTCAAATACATGGCAAACCGGAGAAGTACCCTTATGGAATCAAAGCATACTCGGTGGAATGGAGATGTACAACGCACCGATGGTCTCTATTACCTATCCGTTTTACTTTTGGGGCTGGCTAGATTATGGTACAGGTTTGCAGACTATGAAAGTCATTGTCTGGATTAAAATTTTTCACCTCTGTATTCATGCACTTGGGGTATATGTGTTAGGGCGTTTATTGGGTTTACGTGCTATCAATAGTACCTTGATGACCATGCTCTATCTTTCCACTGCCTACCTTGCACTTTGTATCAAATGGGTTAATTGGTTCACCGCTTTTAGTTGGATGCCTTTATTTATGGTTGCCTTGTACCTACTGGTAGAGCATCGAAAAGCCTTGCCCGGATTAGCTTTATTTTCTTTAGTCATTGTAGGTATTTCTGCCAGCCCAACCGCTTTTTTCACACCGGTTTATATAGGTTTGCTCATAGTGGGAGCGAGTATGATATATAAAGAAAATCGTTTAGAAATTCTAAAAAGATGTTTTGCATTAGGTGTGATTGGCTTGTGTTTGGCTGCGGTATCTTTGATACCGATTATTATGGAGTCCGATAATTTTTTACGATTTGTAGGGCACGGCAATCCACCTTTAGTTGGGTCTGAAAAAGTACCTCTATCCTCTTTTGTACCGGAGTTGTCATTACGATATATAGACGAGTTTTTTTACACACCATTTACCAACCGGTACAAAGGAGTCAGCCACCCTTATATCGGTCCGATAGCTTTATTTTTTGGCTTCATAGGAATTGCCTTGCTGATTGCTAAAAACAGTAACCGAAAAAAATGGTTTCATTACACACTTATCGTTATAGCCTTGTTATCTTTTTTTGCGGCACATGGTAGCACTTTTGGCTTTACTAAGATACTGTACAATTTCCCTTTATTAGATAAAATGCGGCATCCGGTCAATCATATCTATTGGTTTGCATTGGTTTTTGTGTTTTTTAGTAGCTATGGTGTACAGGTACTAGATGAGTATTTCGAGGAGTTCAAAACGAATAGAAAACACCTCCTTCTGATGCTTATCAGCAGTCTGGCTTGGTTGGGGGCATTCATAATCGCTTACCTAAATTTTCAAACTTACGGCACATGTATTATCATAGCGTTTGGCATATCGCTCGTCTTATTTTTTCTGCAATTTAAATTTGATGACAAGCAACCGTTCTTTTTTACCCTCTCCATGTTGCTGTTAGCAGCAATACTGTTTTTTCAACCGCTACGAAAAGAAGCCACGCTAGCTCAGTATCCTTATCATAAAGAAAATAATCTCAATTCGATGGATGTTTTTGAACAATTAAGTAGTAAAATCAAAAATTATCAAGATTACAGAGTGGTGTATGATACTAAAGATTTACCGGATCCTCATTGGTCTATGAATGGCTCCTATTTCGGTTTTCGTTCTTTTCAAGCGAAATTAGTTCCTCTTCCCGCAGACCAGTTTACGGAATATGCCAAGAATGATAAGTACAAAAATTATAGGCTCATCAATGGTGCAAGGTGGTTTGTAGAGGATACCCCCGACAGTTTGACAAGACCTTATATAGTCAGCAACGATAGCTATACGGTATTTGAGAACGAGGCAGCTTATCCGCGTTTATATAGTGCAAGAGCTATCGAAAAATTTAATGGAAAATTAAAAAAGTACCTCTTAAAAACAAAAAAAATGGATATTAGCAAAAATAGAGTACTGATTCGTCCGAAAGATTTTGTGAAAATTAAAAAACGATTGCCTAAAAAACTCCCCATTCAAGTAAATTTGCAGCCAATCTCAAATACGCATAATGAATTTCATTATCAATCAGATGCAAAAAAAGTATCCTTATTGGTCTGGAATGAATTTTATAACGACGACAATTGGAAAATCTATATCGACGGAGAACGTACCGAAACTTATGAAGTTAATTTCAATCAAATCGGTTTTGTTGTACCATCCGGAAAACACGATATAAAAATACAATATTCACATAAGATATTCGAGTACCTGTACCTTCTCAGAAAAATTACGATGTGGGGATTATTCGGTATATTTGTTTTTTTCTACCTTAGAAACCTAAAACCATAACTGTATATTGAGTCAAGTATTGATAAGCATAGTCATCCCCATTTACAATAGTAAAAAGATATTACCCAATCTCTTTGAAGCCATCTATGCTTATGCCCAATCTCGAAGCCAAGAAAAATATGAAGTCATTTTTGTAAACGATTGCTCACCGGATAATGCTTGGGAAATTATCAAAGACTTACAGAGTCAACATCCGGATTTTGTCAGAGGTATCAAATTTTCCAGAAACTTCGGACAACAACCTGCTACCATAGCCGGCATTGCACACGCCAAAGGCGATTTCGTGATTACGATGGATGATGACTTGCAGCACCACCCTGAGGACATTCCCTTATTACTTGCAGCCTATCAACAAGACAAAGATACACACATAGTCATCGCGCATTTACAAAATAAAAAAACAACGGGCTTCAAAAAATTTGTGAGCAATATGAATCGTCGGGTCACATCAACTGTACTCAACAAACCCAAAGATATTCATTTGTCGGCTTTCCGGTTGATTGATAGATTTGTAGTAGATAAAATGCTTGAGATACAAACGGCTTTTCCATTCATTCCGGCATTGATGTTTACAGTCACTAAAAAAGTCGTCAATGTTTCACTCGAACATCGTGAGCGTTATGCAGGAAAAAGTAACTATAGTATCAAACGAATGGTTCAACTATCCAGCCGTTTGCTCATCAATAATTCTACCCTCATGCTGGATATGATAGCTACGTTGGGGATATTGATAGCCAGCTTGTCCTTCTTAGGTATTATGACCATTGTTGGGCTACGGATGAGTGGTATTGCTTTTGCACCGGGATGGGTTTCCATCATTAGCTCTATCTACCTTATAGGCGGCTTGATACTATTTTCACTGGGTATTATCGGTAAATATCTTCAGCGCATACTCGTTGAAGTGACAAACATACCAAATTACGTCATAGAAGATATTATTTAATAAATTGTAAAGCATAGAAAGATGAATGATTTTAACTTTATATCAGAGGAAGCTCAAATTGGCAAAAACTTTAAAATCGGTAAATTCTGTATTGTCGAAAAAGGTGCAATTATCGGTGATAATGTCATCTTGGAAGACTATGCGATTGTTCGAGAAGGGGCTGAAGTTGGAGACGGTTGTTTTATAGGCACTTATACTAAAATCGGAAAAAATGCTCGATTGGGAAAAAGAGTCAAAATGACCAGCTTCGGCGAAATACGGGACAACTGTGTTGTGGGGGATAACAGCAATTTTGGAAGCCGATGTACCCTTTCTGCCGGAACTATTGTTGGTAATAATGTTATTGTCAAATACGGATTTGTGGCTACGGATACCCCCAAAATTGGAGAGAAAGAAAAACTCACTTGCATCCTCAAAAATAACACAAAATACGGTGCTGCTGTCGTTATTTTACCGGGTGTTACCGTAGGGGAAAACAGTGAAATCGGAGCTTGCTCACAAGTAAGAAAAGATGTACCGGACAACGAAATCTGGTACGGTATGCCTGCAAAAAAATATAAAGATATTACTTCTTGATTAACCCTTGTCCAAAGATTATATAAGAAGATGAATCTTAAGTCATTAGTATACACAAAAAAAGAATGGGAGTCCGAATTCTTTGGTATAAATTACTACGGAATTGAATTTTTGGAAAAAGTGGACGAAGGTGAATTTGAAGCACAACTAGCTACATTTATTGAGAAAGTTGACTTTACACTTGTCGAATGTAGCCTTGATATTTCGTATATTAACTATGCTAAAATATTGGAGCAATATGGATTTCAGCTAATCGACTCGCGTATTACTTTTATCACCCTTATCAATGCTGAAGACAAAACCTTTGATTATCCCAACGTGTATTCCGATTACCTCATTAGAAATGAACTGCCTGAAGATAAAGACAGCATCATCCACCTCACGCACCGATACCTTACCAATAACTCTGGTTTTATTTCACGTTACAAAGACCTTAACTATTTTGAGGAAAAAGACGCGGAAAAATACTTTGAAACTTGGATAAATTATTGTCTAAATAAAGAAAGTGCCCACACTGCAGTAGCCATTCATGAAGATGAAGTGGTTGGTTTTTTTATTTTTGAAGAAAAAGAAAATCAAGGCGATACACCACTTTACAAAGGTATCTTGTGTGCAGTAGAAAATGCTCATCAAGGCAAAAAATTACATTTATCTATGCAATCTTTTTTATTCAAACAATTTGAACAGAAAGAATTTTACTTAGATAATACCACACAGTTATCGAATTACCCCGTAGTCAAAAACCATATTCGTTCGATGCGAAGATTGGATAAAATGTCACTGACATTTATTTTGAAAAAATAGCCTAATTAGCTTTATAATGTACCAACAAATCCAAGAAGAAATTGACAGATATACACAAAAAATCCGCAACTATCAGGCAGAAGGAAAGCGTATATTTGCCTCGTCTTCCTTTCAGACACATAGCATTCCTATGCTTCGGATTTTGAGTGAAATAGACCAAAGTATTCCTATTTATTTCTTGGATACGGGCTTCCATTTTCCCGAAACATTGATGTATAAAAAACAAATTGGCGAATTGTATGGATTAGATGTCAGGCATTTAACATCGCCCATTGCAAAAAAACAGCAAATCAACGCTAAAGGTGAATTTAGCTTTGTTTCTGACCCCGACCATTGCTGTTACATGAACAAAGTTTTGCCGATGGAGGTGGTGCTGCCCCAATATGATGTATGGATTAGCGGAGTCCGGAAAGACCAAAGCAAGGTCAGGGCAAACTTTCAGGAAGAAGAACAGGGAAAACACGATACTCTACGCTACCACCCCATGCTCGATTGGGATAAAAAAATGATTTGGCGATACATTTATGACAATGATATTCCGCATCATCCACTGGATGCCAAAGGCTACGAAAGTATCGGCTGCGAACCTTGTACTGCTGTCCGTTTTCGTTTGAATGAAGGTAGAAATGGACGTTGGGAAGGCATGGACAAAAAAGAATGTGGTCTGCATATTGATTTGGTGGAGAATACAACAAAATGAGAATATTAATAACGGGCGGTGCAGGTTATATTGGTTATAGCCTTGTGGATGAATTGTTGGCAAACAATAAAATACAGGAAATTATTATCTATGATAATCTTTCTCATGCTAATTACCAGTTTTTTGTTGCACAACGACAAAACACCTCCAAAATCACCTTCATACAAGGCGATATTTTAGATAGTCGAAAATTGGAACAGGTGCTTAAAGGCGTGGATGTGGTCTATCATTTGGCTGCAAAAGTCTCTGAACCTGAACGAGATATAGATTCGCATTATTTTGAACAAACCAATCATTGGGGAACTTCAATTTTGGCAAACGAAATCGAAAAAGCCCGACCCAAAAAGGTAATTTACGCGAGTAGCATGTATGTATATGGCTACCAAGGCAAACCGATTGAATTGACTACACCAACTACGCCCAATTCATTTTATGGTAGTTCAAAATTAAGAGGAGAAGAACAGTTAAATCGTATCAAAGACTTCACAGATACCTATATTTTTCGAATTGCTAACACTTACGGTTTCAACCCTTGTATTCGATTTGATTTACTGATCAATCGCTTGTTATTTGATGCACATTATAAAAATAAAATAACGATATATGGCGACGGCAATCAGGTACGAGCATTCATTGATGTGAGAAACGTTGCACGCACACTCGCTTTGGTATTAAATGACGAACTCGAAACAGGTACATACAATCTCGCTCAATTCAATTTTTCAATCAATGAGATTTACGATGAATTGAAAAAAATGTACACCGACTTACAGTACTTTTACGTCAATCAACACATTGAAATGAAAAGTATTGTAGTAGATTTGTCGCAACAAATACCCGGTACATCGCGGTGGGAACAGTTAAATTTCCAAAGGGGTTTACAAAACATCAAGGAAAAAATAATTTGATATGTATGATTTGCTCATCCGGTTGTCGGAAAAAAGAGTCTATTGGATGATAGGGGCATTGGTGCTTTTGCAGGCGTTCACTGTGGTTTTTATCAAAAAAGCGGCATTGAGTACAGCAGAAACAAGTTCGATATTTCAAGTTCTTTCTAATGTTTTTTATATCATTAGCTTGGTGTTTTTCGGATTGCGAAGCATATTGTGGCAGATAGTTTTACTCCGAAACCCCATCTCAAAATACTACCCGATGTTGAGCCTCAATTATATATTTCTTTTGCTACTTGGCTACTGGATTTTTGGTGAAAATATCTCAACCTATAATATTGCGGGTACGATACTGATTATTTTTGGCGTTTTTCAAATGAGTAGAAAATGAATCACTACCTTATTGCTTTGGCGGCGGTCGGTATTACAGTAGTTTCACAAATGCTACTCAAACGAGGTGCTGTCACCAGCAAAAAAACTGTCACCTCAGTATATCTCAACCCTTATACCTTATTTGGATATGCCCTTTTGGTCATTTCCACCGTCTTAATAGTCTATGCACTCAAAGGCATTGATATGAAAGAAATGGTATTTATATTGCCTTTGACTTATGTATTTGTTCCCCTTTTGGCTACCGTGCTGTTTGAAGAAAAAGTAGGGCGCAACCAAGTTATAGGGATTTTCTTAATATTCATTGGTATTATTATTTTCAATGCTGATAAATTGATAAATTAGACCATCTGTATGACCAAACAAATTGATACTAAGGTATTCAATACCGAACCAAAGATACGGTACGATAAATATATTTTCAGGGAAATCCCCGAAGATGCGTACAACGAGAATAATATCAACAGTCTCAAATCTAAAATTAAAAATAATCAAAAAATATATCGGTTTGCCATTGAGTTATTTAGTCCCGTGCTTACATTTTACTCCAATCGCTATCTCAAAAAATTCATTCGTGAGCATTATACCGATGAATCACAAACCTTCTTGAACCTCGGCAGTGGCAATTCCGTCATAGATGAGCGCGTAGTTAATGTCGATTTTTTCCCCTATAAAAATGTTGATATTGTATGTGATATTGAAAATTTACCCTTCAAAGATAATTCAATAGACCTCATCGCCAATATTGCAGTATTGGAGCATGTACCTAATCCGGAGCGGGTTGTCCAAGAGATTTATCGTGTTCTCAAACCCAATGGAAAAGTATATTCGGTGATGCCTTTTATGCAAGGGTTTCATGCTTCGCCTTACGATTTTTCGCGGCGCACTTATGAGGGTATCAAGGTTTTGTACAAAGATTTTGAAATAAAAGAGGTCAAATGCATCGGCGGACCAACCTCTGGCATGTTGTGGATTTTGCAGGATTGGTTGGCGATTATATTATCATTTGGTAGTAAAAAACTCCATTCGATACTCTATATTTTGATGATGTTATTGACCTTTCCTATCAAATTTTTAGATTTTATTTTCATTCACCACCCGATGGCAAAAAATATTTCGTCTGCCTTTTTGGTATTGGCAGAGAAAAAATAATATGATGAATTTCAGTAGCGAAATAAAAACCTTTTACGAGGATAGATTAGACGTCATTTATTCAAATGATAGCTTAGTGAGGCAAATATTTGGTACACCAATAGGTATCAAACAAAACGAAAAAGACAGAGCCGCTTTTGAAAAAACTTTTAGAGCATATCTTGAAGAAGCCGCACTTACCGTATCACTCATTGAAAATGAAACGCTCACCCAAAGCGACCCTTTGCTTGAAGTCGGTGGCGGTATCGGGATGACCTATATTTTTCTCCAACACAAAGGGTATAACATCATTTCTATCGAACCTTCCGATTCCGGTTTCAATGATTATTATGCCACAGGAAAAGAATTTTGTGTCACACTAAATACCGATACTTCAAATTGGTTGCCACTACTCGGAGAAGAAACTTTATCTTTGGGCAAAAAATTTAAATACATTTTTTCTAATAATGTATTAGAACACATTCCTAAAATAGAGTCAACCTTTGATGCCTTAAAGCAAGTAATGAGCGAAGATGGGCAAATGATTCATAATACAGTAAATTATATTATTCCTTACGAACCTCATTTTGGAATCGTATTATTTCCCTTTTTTCCGAAATTAACCACTCTTTTTAAACCCAAATTGAAGCACTCGGACATGTGGAATGGATTGAATTTTATCACCACTCGAAAAGTAAGAAAGATGTGCCGAAGACTTGATATGAACGTTAATTTTGAAAATAAAACGATGTATAACACTTTCCTACGAATTAAGAATGATAAAGAATTTGCCAAACGACAACGTTATTTTGTTCCGGTTGTAAAGGTGTTGGACACACTTCGTTTGCTGAATTCATTTAAATATTTCCCAGCTGATTTGGTGACACCCATGAAGTTCACAATTAAACATAAAAAGTGATGCAACAAAAACGCATACCATTCAACAAGCCCTACCTTTCCGGCAAAGAGTTGTACTACATCTCGCAAGCCATCAATAACGGTAGAACTGCGGGCAATCAAGCTTTTACAAAAAAATGCCATGCTTTTTTTCAAAAAAAATATGGATTCGGGAAAGTACTCCTGACAACTTCCTGCACCGATGCACTCGAAATGGCAGCTTTACTACTCCGTCTCCAACCCGGCGACGAAGTCATCATGCCCTCCTATACTTTTGTTTCCACTGCCAATGCCTTTGTACTGCGCGGTGCAAAAATCGTATTTGCCGACAGCCTGCCAGATGAACCCAATATGGATGCCTCTACCATAGAAGCCCTGATTACACCCAAAACCAAAGCTATCGTGGTCGTTCATTACGCAGGAGTAGCCTGTAATATGGATGTTATATTGGAAATCGCCGATAAGCACAAACTATTTGTTGTCGAAGACGCAGCACAAGCCATCGACTCCTATTATAAAGGCAGACCACTTGGCAGCATTGGTGATATAAGTGCGTTTTCATTTCACGAAACCAAAAATATCATCAGTGGCGAAGGCGGATTGTTGGCACTCAACAAGGAAAAACATCATGGAAGGGCAGAAATTATTTGGGAAAAAGGCACCAATAGGTCGGCATTCTTCAGAGGAGAAGTAGATAAATATGGTTGGGTAGATGTCGGTTCGTCATTCTTGCCTTCCGAAATGATAGCCGCTTTTTTATATGCTCAATTAGAACATTTACAAGAAATACAAACCAAAAGAAAAGCGATATGGGAACGCTATAAAAAAGAATTAACCCCTCTCCAAACAAGCGGACATGTCGGACTGCCCGTAGTACCCGATTATGCGACCAATAACGGACACATGTTTTATATGACTTGTAAGGATGTAAAAGAACGAACTGCATTGATACAACATTTAAGGGCAAATGACATACATGCTGTGTTTCATTACTTATCTTTGCATACCAGCCCTTTTTATGCCGACAAACACGATGGAAGGGAACTGCCACATACAGATAGATACACCAATACATTAGTCAGACTCCCATTATTTTTTGAATTGACCGGAGAGCAACAATCTAAAGTCATTGATACGATTACAGCATTTTACAGTAAAATATAAAAATCCAATTACCATGAAGAATTTACTTCCACTACTATTTATAATTTTCACGATAAGCGTATTTACCAACTGTCAAAGTGATAGCCAAACGGCAAAAAAGAATAAGACAGAACAACGTAAAAATGCGAATAAGAAAAAAAAACCCAATCAAAAAAAAGCTAATAAGAAAAAAAGGGCAAAATCCAAGCCACTGCCACCCATTACAAAACTCAAAAAATCAACCAAACAAACACAGGCTTCCATCTCCAAAATTAGTGGAAACATCGTAGCTAAAGACAAGCAACCCTTTCGTATTACCGAAGACAAAATCATCATAAGAGGTATGGCTATCGACAGACCACGCAAAACTGCTGCCGCAGGGGTGTATGTAAAAATAGGAGAACAATACTTTAGAGCCAATTATGGACAGCCCAGTAAGAAATTTGCAGATAAAGCGAAGAATCCAAAATATAGAAGAGCAGCCTTTACAGCTAATATTCCCAAGCGCAAAATCAAAAATGGAGATTATGAAGTAAGCCTATGTGTAGTATCTAGTGATAGAAAAACCTATTACGAGCAGAAAAAAAAGGTCAAAATAAAAATTCGATAACAGACAAACTCTTACGAATCGACAAAAAATCATGCAACTTTCAGTCATCGTCATATTTTTTAATAACAAAAGAGAAGCACCAAGAACGCTCTACTCACTTACCCGTACCTATCAGAGGGGTGTAGAATCGCTTGACTACGAAGTACTTGCGATAGATAGCAACTCGCCCGAACCTTTGGATGCCGAAATGGTAGAATCCTTTGGAGAGGAGTTTAGCTATCATTTTGTACCGACGGTGCACCCATCGCCAGTAGAGGCAATGCGGCGAGGTTTGGAGCTGAGTAAAGGCGAATATGTGATGATGATAATAGATGGAGCGCATATACTCACGCCCGGCATCCTGCGCAAATGGCAAGATGCCACCAAGGCATATCCCGCATCTTTGGTCTACACTCAACGGTATCACTTGGGCAAATATCGGCAAAATGACCATAAAGGCTATAATCAGAGCGCAGAGGATGCACTATTAAATAGCATTGATTGGAAAGGGAATGGTTATTCCTTATTCAAAATCAGTGATTTTCGACAAGCCGACGAGTGGTGGTTTTCCCAGCATTTTGAGAGCAATTGCTTTATTATTCCTCGAAAAAAACTCATTGAACACGGGAGCATTTACAAAGACTATTTCTCGGTTGGCGGTGGTTTTCTTAATATGGCGATGTTCAAAAACGCCGTCGAAGATACTGACCTCACTACCGTTATTTTGATGGGAGAAAGCACTTTTCATCAATTTCATGGCGGCACAACAACCAATGTAGCCCGCGAAGAAATCCAACTCAATCTTTATAGAAAAGAATATTTTGACCTTAATCAATGCCAATATGGTCGCCCAAAAAGACTGGATGTCAATTATTTTGGAAATATTGACGAAGCAGAACAGCAACTCATCAAGCCTACCAAAATACAAACCCAATATCGTGAAATAGCCAGTACTTTAGTACTCGAAAATAAGCACAAAGAAGCTTTGTTTTTTATTGATAGAGCCACCGAATTATACCCTTTCAGCGTCACACTGATAGCCGAAAAAGTCAGAATCTATAAAGGACAAGGCAAATATGATGAAGCATTAAGCATTTTAGAAAAAGGTTTGACTATCAATCAATTAGAGGTTGCATTATTATTGTTAAAAGGAGAAATATTTGTATCGCAAAATAAAATTGAAGCCGCTGCCCAAGTGTTTGAATTTTGTCTAACCGTGGACGAAAACAACCCCATAGTACTAATGAAACTCAGCAAAATATACCTCAAAAAAGGAGAGGCAGCACTCGCCAATCAATATATAGAATTAGCGGTACAGCGTGTAGAGGAACTCAAAATACAGCATAAATTTTTGCCCGTTTTTACGTTCGTCAGAAACCATAATTACAAGGCACTCGGCAAAAAAATGCTTGCCTTTGCAGACGAGATTACTACATTGGCATACAATTTTGAATTTATACTCAGTAAAACCGAACTCTTAAACCAAAAAAATCCCGAAAAATTAAAACTTACCGACCGACTAGTAGGATTGTATCAGCATTCAAAAGCAAACATTGGTCAATTAAGCAGATTGGGGAATTTACTGATTCGTCAAAATAAGAAAAATAAATTATGGAATTTGTGTGAGCATATCGAACAGATAAAACTACCTTATCAGAGTCACTTTTTGAAAGCAAAATGGTACTTGGATAAAGATAAACCCAAAGCCTGTTTGTCCGAAATAAACACTGCACTTGTACATGCACATACAATTGAGGCGAAAGCCGTTTGTTATAATATACGAGCAAGGTGTCAGCTAAAACAAAAAGCATTCATATTGTCTTTGAAAAATGCAAATAAGGCGGTAAAGATAAGTCCAAATAATACCGTTTTCTTATCTATCAAAGCGAAAGCACACTTTCAATTAAATCAAATCAATAAAGCAAAAATACTATTTGAACGCATCGCTAATATTTCTAATTACAACCTCAAATTTGAGGCACTACTCTATTTATTTGACATTGCTTTCCAAGGAAAAAATTATAAAAAATGCGAATCATACCTCGCCGAAGCCACCAAAGTAAAACCCAATAACAAAAAAATTCAACACAAACAAAAACAGCTATTTGAGACGCGACACGTAAGACAAGAGACAAGGGAGTAGAGAGGTTTTTCGTCTTCCCTTATCTGACGCTCACCTAATCATCACTCCCCTCCGATCGAGCAGCGGTACATGGGTAAAGTTAGAAGATGCGATACTGCCGTTGACAAAAATATATCGCTTGTCATACATCTGATTATTGAGACTAAAACTCAACCAATACTCATTAGCCAATTGAAAAACCTCTCGTTTGATGAGTTCGAGTTTAACGAAAGATTGAGCATCTATTTTCTCATAAAAATACCGCAACATAGTAGTCTTTACCCGCTCGCCATCTATCTCGCCGTAGCCACTTGAGTTGACAATTACATTCTCAATAGCTTCCTCCTTCAAATTCAGGATATACACATCCCAAATTTCAGATGTTGCATCCGCATTTTCCGGCGAAATCACAATCGCAATATCTTCTACCTTCAATATTGGAATATCTTTTTTCATGTTATGATGAGTTGTTGAGTTGTCGAATTGATGAGTTGATGAATTGTTGAGTTGTTTTCGTCAATTCAACAACTCGTTAATTCAAACTCAAATAATTCGGAAAAATGTTGATTAAGTTTTGTGCTGACCTCACCCAAATCCACTGCTTTTCCCAACTCCATTTCAAGAGAAGTAACAGCTTTATTCGTAATTCCGCAAGGCACGATATACTCAAAATACTCCAAATCTGTTTGGATATTAAACGCAAAACCGTGCATCGTCACCCAACGGCTGAGGTGTATGCCTATGGCACAAATTTTCCTATCCGGTTGATTTTCATTGGCTTTCAGCCACACGCCGGATAGCCCTTCGAGGCGTTCGCCCTTGACATCATACTCTGCCAAAGTACGAATCACTGCCTCCTCAATATAGCGAACAAAACGATGAATATCCGTAAAAAAACAATCCAAATCAAGAATAGGATAACCCACTATCTGCCCCGGACCATGATAAGTAATATCGCCACCACGATTGATTTTATAAAACTCAATACCTTTATCACTCAATTCACTTTCCGAAAGCAATAAATTGTCCATAGAACCGCTGCGCCCAAGTGTATACACATGCGGATGTTCGCAATACAAAAAATAATGTCTTTGAGTCGTTTGCACCGCAGCATCCCTATTTGCACGCTTAATGGCAATTACTTCTGCCATCAATTCCTGCTGCAAATCCCAAGCTGTCTGATACGATACTTCCCCCAAATTCTTCAAAATGACCTGCTGCATGTTATTCGTTGATTCGTTATCCGTTATTCGTTATTCGTTATCCGTTATCCGTTATCCGTTGACTCGTTACTCGTTAAATTCGCTGAAAGCGAATTAATCATTAATCATTAATCATTAATCATTAATCATTAATCATTAATCATTAATCATTAATCATTAATCATTAATCATTATCCATTAATCATTATCCATTATCCATTATCCATTATCCATTATCCATTATAAAAAAAGCCCGTCCATAGGACGAGCTTTTTTAAAAATAGGGTGGAAGACCGGATTTGAACCGGCGACTTCTGGTACCACAAACCAGCGCTCTAACCAACTGAGCTACAACCACCATTTTGTTTTTTGATTTATGATAAAATGAATAAGATTAATATTATTTTTTGCTTCGCAAAAAACGGTGTAGAATACCGGAGTCGAACCGACTCCTCTTACACATTAATCATTCAAGTAA
>Ga0209295_1000260_pt1 | contig 37742 bp, 28 predicted proteins | sample Porto_5metaG_FD_187428 | JGI IMG/M metagenome (GOLD analysis project Ga0209295, IMG submission 187428) | Marine algal microbial communities from Porto, Portugal - Porto_5 metaG (SPAdes) (version 2) | ecosystem: Host-associated > Algae > Red algae > Unclassified | place: Portugal: Porto... | reverse complement strand
GCTGTAGGATCTGTGATGACCACATCAGTACTGCCTTCAACGGTGTAAGAGATCTGTGCAATATCTGCGGCATCTACGGCGTTGTTCGTGCCAAGAGAGACACTAACGTCGGTGTCAAAGTTACTGACGTTATTCTGAGAGACGGTGAATACTAATATGTTGGCTGCTTCGCCTTCCACGGCTTCATCAACAGTCGCGGCTATGCTGACCACTGGTTTGTCACCACCCACTGATGGATCAGCAGGATTAACTGGTGTGCTGCCGTCAGTGGTACCATCATCATAAATAGTGGTAGTGACACTGTCTTTATTAGCATCAATAGTAGCTGCACCAACGGTCACAGCACTCACAGTCACATTGAAGTCTTCAGGTCCTTCAAACACACTATCATCAACCATTTTAACTGTGAAGTCGACTGAAGTCTGACCGGCTGGAATAGTAACGTCTTGAGTCACAGGCGCTGTATAGTCCTCTGAGCCTTCCGTTGTGCCATTACTAATAACTACGGTAACTACAGTGTCTTCAGTGCTTGGGTTACTGATGCTAACCGTATAAGTCGCTTCATTGGCACTACCATCAGCTGTAGTTTCATTCAAGCTTGCGATGCCACTAATACTAACTATTCCAGGATAGTCAACGGTAATGGTCGCTTCGTTTGATTTTTCACCGTTTTTGTCAGAGACTATGTAGTTCACAGAAGTAGGATCAGCAGTAAAACCTGTTTCTGGTGTGAAGGTTACTTCACCAGTAGTAGCGTCAACGCTCCACTCACCTTCGCCATCAATCACTAAGTTGGTGACTTCGTCGCCTGTGACAGGGTCAATCAGTTTGACGCTGGTTGGATCTAAGTCATTTTCAGAGTCGCTGTCATTTGCTACAACGTCAATGGTAACGGGCTGACCTGTTTCACCTTGGGCAGTATCATCTTCAGCAACTGGAGGATTGTCCTCAGCAGCGTTACTACTGCTGCTACCTGCGATTAAACCAACTAGCCCAAGACCAGCAGCTGCAGGTATCCACCAAGGTATAGCCGCTGCTATATATTCAGTTCCACCTAATGCCTGACCTTCGACATCTCCTGTCTCTAGCTGCGTGACATAATCGTAAGTCTCACCAGTATCTGGAATATAGTAATAGTACTCACCATCTTCAGCGATACCTAGCAATGCGCTGTCTGCTTCGTCGTAGAAGCCTTCTATAATAAGATCACTCTCTTTGCCATCTTCTTCGAACGAGATGTGTAAATCATTTTTTAGACGTTTGGTAATAATATGATTGGGTGCACGACCGATTGCCGCATCATGAAACTCATAATTCACTTTATCCATAGCTTTAATAATGGTAGGTTTACCATCTTTGGTCACCACTTGTACTTGAGCTACAGTTTGAGTCGCATCGTTAGTTTTAACAATAATAGTATTCATATGCTTCTTTACCTTCGATTTTTTAATTCAAATAATATAGATTGATATATATTCATATTAGGCAGGTTTGGTTGCCGCAGAGTAATACCATTATTAGTTACGTACGCGCTCTTCAACCACAGCCACAACGCGGCGATTAAGTTGACGACCGTCTACGGTATCATTGCTTGCTCGTGGTTGCGACTCTCCATAGCCAATAGCACTTATACGATCAGAAGCAATACCAAACTCAGTAATCAGTACTTCTTTCACTGCATTAACTCGGCGCTGCGATAAATCTTGGTTATAGTTATCTTTGCCTCGACTGTCGGTGTGTCCTTCAATGGTCACCACTGTATTTGGGTACTGTCGCATAAACTCTACTAATTCAGTGGCTTTTGAATAGTATTCTGGACGTACTACAGCTTTATCTGTTTCAAATAGTATCTCTAGATCAATTGTCATTTTTTCAGCAACAGGTGTACTTGAGGTTTCCGTAACGATAGGCAGGTTTACCACAGGTGCAACTACAGGTAGCGGACAGTTAGGAACAACACGACTAATTTGGTGAGACTGATAGCGTTTTTTTGAGAGTAGCTGTGATGCACTATTAGCAGTTATCTGCTCTAAGGCACTTTGACCTTTTTCATTCATGTTTACGTGAAAAAAGTAAGTTTGACCACCTACTAAAGTATAATCTTTTGTATTTGCCAATAAATTATTGTCTTTGAAACCTGTTGCATGAGTACTCAACTTATTTATACCGGCGCATGACTCAACCGCAGTATAATTACCTTCATGCAGGCTAACTTGGAATCTATTATTTACTGAAATGTTGGCACTTGTTTGTTCAGAGTAACTATCATTTCCTCTAATAAAAACTAAACGTGTTTTATCCGATGCTACCTTATTACTTAGTATGCTATTGATATCGGTATCAACTTGATTGTTCCATGCCACTTTACTGACATGACGACTATCTCCATCATTATCAATACTACTATTGCCAGTCATAGCACAAGCCGTCATTCCAAACAAGAATATCGGTAAGGTAATAGTGCTAATAGTTTTTTTAAGTACACTTTCCATAGTTAATTCCTAACTCATAGTTATCTAAATCATGTGACAATATTCACGTAAGCTTTATGTTACCTATTTTTACGTATTTATACTAGGAAGAACAAACCATGTAATCGACCGTTCATCATATTATTTGATGTACATAAGTCAATTATTTATAAGATTAGTATTTGATTTTTAAGCTGGAACCGTGATACAGATAGAAGAGTCACATTATTTAAATAAACAATAGTTTCTTATAAATCATTAGAAATTTCGAACTAGTAGTACTCAAAAATTACAAAAATACATTTTTTCTTATTATTATTTTTAATAAGTTTTATAAATTTTACTACTAGCATAAAGTTAAATGATTGACCAAAGCAAACGATAGGTATTGGGTAGACTCACGCCAGCTTTTATCAATCTGATTGATTAAACCATTCTAATTAGATGTAATATTTCGACATGACATACTCAGCCATTAAGCTTTTAAGATATGACATGCGCTATTTTAACGATGCCAAATGCTCGTTGCTTAAGAGATAAAACACTATGATAGGAGATTTTAAGTACGCTTAGGCGGCACTGAATACGTGCCAACTACGTGAGCCACGATATCATCAGAGCCTTCTGAATAAAGAGAGACCTCGCCTACTATCAATGTGCGTCCTACTTTCATCAAAGTACATTCGGCGATAATACGCGCATTTGCTGATGGCTTACGCAAGAAGTTGATGGTCAAACTCGTCGTCACCGTTAATGGGACAATACCGATTCTTCCGAGTATCGCCACATAGATAGCGACATCAGCAACGGCCATCATGACAGGTCCCGAAACTGTGCCACCGGGACGCAGCTCATTTACACCGATCTCATGCGATAAGGTCGCGCCATTTTCGTTGACCGCCTCGACGACACATTTGGTTTGGGGAAACTCCAATGCCATAAAGGCGCTGATTTCTTCTTTGGTTGCAGACATAACTCTTCCTTGAATTGAACTGTCCATGTTGATTCGTTTAATACATGTATACGATCATTGCTAGTTAGCAAAGTAGAAACTATTTTCGCCTATGCTACAGTGCTCTTTTAATACTCTAAACTACGTAACGACAATACATATATCAATGTATCACGGGCGTGCCTTCTGTACTAAAGGCAAATCCTTTATTGCTAAAGTTACCGATCATGACTGCTTCTATCACTGGTTTGACGGTTTCATCTACACCTTCGACTTCGATAATAAAGTTGGCACCTGAGCCACCTTTGTTCTCTTCTTTTTCGACGATATAATTGAGCGTGGCCATCGCTGGTAGCTCGATAGGCTTATCTAGATATGATTTGACCAATGCTCCATCTGTATCATAATAATCAATTTTATTGATATACAGTGATTTTTTGAGCGTGGTGTTACGTACACTCAGCGTGGCCGACAGTAGCACTTTGCGAGCGTCTCTATCGGTATAGATATCAGAATAAATCGGCACATAAAAGGTTTGCTTGTAACCAAACTGACTGTGATCCACGTCTGAGGTAACCTCTAGCTCCTCAATTGGGTCTTTTTGATGCTCAGACAAAAGAACGTTCGGGTCTTGCGCTGATTGATTACAACCTGACAGTAGTGCCATTATAGCGATCAGTAGGACAGATATACTTCGCTTATTCATAATCATTTCCCTCTACCTTCTGGTATCACTGCGATGGCAAGCTACTATTTGATTTTCACACCCACACTACGTAAGAACTGATTGATGTGTTTGTTGGCGCCATAAATCACCAGTACATCGCGCTCTTGCAATACTTGCTCAGGCGTCGCCAAACCTTGAATGCTAGGCTTGCTCTGCGTACGACCAAAGCTGTCTTCATAATACTCATAGCGTAACGTACTAAGCAATCGGATATTGAACTTTTGCTCTAATTGTAAGTCGTCGACAGTCTTACCAATCAGCACATTTGGAATCTTAATCTCTACCATGCTGAAGTTATCGCTCAACTCAAACGAATCGACAAAATAGCGTAGTGACAGACGCTTGGCCCAGCGATTGGCCGCCTCTTTTTCAGGGTGAATCAAATCGTCCACGCCGATGGCTTGTAGGACTTTTTCGTGTAGCGGATTGATACTACGGCTGATTAAACGTTTGGCTTTTAACGTTTTAAATAGCGCTGTTGCCATGACATTGGCACCTTGATCTTCACCAATCGCCACGATGACAATATCGGTATCAACGATTGGTAGACCGCTAACCGTATACTCGTCCGTGGCATCCATACACAGCGTATGCGAAATCACTTCTTTATAAGCTTCCACCCGTTGCATACTACTATCAATAGCAATCACTTCATGACCTTGACTGGTCAATGCCGATCCCAATGATGCACCAAAATTTCCTAGTCCTACGATGATGTACTTCATAACTTAAACAACCTTTTTTAGTATTTTTTGCTATTTATTAAGAATGACATAGTCTGTTTACGACGGTTTAATTAACTGTTTGCGACGGATTAGTTAATCGTAATCTCTTCAGTAGGATAGCGATAATTACGTTGGCGCATATTTTTAAGCAGTGCAATAAAGATTGTCAGCATACTGACGCGGCCAACGAACATAATGACCGAAACCACGATTTTACTGAAATCTGATAAGTCTGCTGTCAGGTTTAAACTCAGCCCCACCGTGCTATAAGCTGAGAAACATTCAAACACCACTTTAATCAAATCAAGCTCTGGCTGATCATAACTGATGAGCGTCACGCCCGTACCAATGACCAGTAGCGACAGCCACATAATAGAAAATGCGCGGCGAACGGAAATCTCAGCAATCTCCCGTTTAAACACCTCTATCTTGGTCTGACCACGCGCTAGGCTTAATGTATTCAATAGCGCAATCGCAAAGGTACTGGTCTTGATACCCCCACCTGTCGAGTTTGGCGAAGCACCAATCCACATCAAAAATATTGTCAGCATCACCGTTGGAAACGTCAGCTCACCCATATCAATGACGTTGAACCCTGCCGTACGCGGGGTAGCCGCCGTAAAGAACCCTGTCACTAGCTTACCAAGGAAACTGGTATGGTCAGCGAGCACATTATTGTATTCAAAGATCATCACCCCAATCAGACCGACTAGCAGTAATGCGCCTGTGGTAATCAGAGTGATACGGCTATTGATATTAAGTAACCAAGGCTGATAGATATAGCGTTGGTCATGACGATTGATCAGCCGCTGAGTACGATAACGTAAATACCTAAGCACATTGACCACGATGGTAAAACCCATACCACCGAAGATAAATGTCATCGCCAGAATCAGCTGTAGCGAATAATTAAAACGTAGCGAATCATCGTACAAGCCAGCACTAAAGGTCGAAAATCCAGCATTGCAAAAAGCAGAAATCGCATGAAAGACTGAAAAAAACAGCTGCTCAGACCAATCCATATTGGGTATGTCATAAATACTGATATAAATCAGCGCAGCCGCTACCGCCTCGACAGCAAATGTGACGTATAAGATAGACTTGAGTGTCGACACCACATCACCCATACCGCGCATGTAAGACATCTCGCTGATGCTGGCTTGTGTCTCATAGCTGACACCGCCCTTAAAAAAATAACTAAAATAGGTCACAAAGGTCAAAATACCTAAGCCGCCAATTTGTATCAGACCCATAATAATGACTTGGCCAAAAGTCGTAAAATAGGTGGCAGTATCCACTACGATAAGCCCTGTCACACAAACCGCGCTAGTCGCGGTAAAAAGCGCATCAACAAAAGACAGCGGCTGCGTTGTCGCATTGGGCATCATCAATAGCAATGCACCAACCAGTACCACGACTAAAAAGCTTAGAATAAAAAACTGGGCAGGATGTAGAAAGGTACGATTGAGATTGAAATTATGATCGGAGAGTTCGCGGACGAAGGTGACAAACACCGCTATTTTTATCGCGACAAAGCCATCAACGGCAGCGGATAGGCCCGAACGTACTAAGTCCGTAAAATGCGCGGTCAATAAAATGATAATGGCAATGCTAGTCAGTGCGTCAAAGATAGCGACTTTATTAAGCGTTAATGGCTTTTTGGTATAGATGTAACGCCCAGCGGTCACCATAAAACTAAGGAAGATAATGACCAAATAGAAAATATGGAATACTTGCTGGAGCCACGTTGGTAGTGTGAAACCACTATCTAACAAGGCAATCGCTACCCCGATGACACTAATAAGAATCGTAAAATTGTTTAATAACCGATAACGCGTGGCTGCATTCATAGCCTGAGTCCATGACAACAATAACCACGATACTTATACTCCTTTTTTGTCGTATCCACAAAAAGTGATTTAAGTTAATCGTAACCAATTATTGAGTCATAGCAGCTATTGATAAGCTAGATACTGATAACCAGAGCGAGATAAGAAGCACCCATTAGGCAGTAACGGTTTTAATAACTCTATAGTTTGGCACTATTATCTTATGCGCAATTATTAAGCCTCTTCTTTTACTTTTGCTATTTTTACACCGCCCCACGTCACTAGCACCACGCCAATAGCAATCAAAGTAGCGCCTAAAAATAAACCTTCTGGTGGACTCTCCCCTTGCAAAAAAATAGCGACGGGTACGCCCACGATGGCCCCTACCGCACCTAATAAACTTAGTAACACGGGCCCACCTGTCTTTTGCAATAAAAATAACAGTAAAAACTGTCCAGCAAATACGCATGCTTGTATAGCTATCATGCTTAGCGGCAACCAGTTCTCTAAAGGTACAGCAATAGAGAAGTCTGACATCATACTAAATAACCCTAGCAGCAACGCTGCCGCCATCAACATACCTGGAGCGAGTGCGCCAGAAGACGCATTATCAGGCCAGCGTAACGTCCGATATATATTGCCAATAGCGAGTAGCACTGGACCACAAAGCGCGATTAAAATCCAAAATACACTAGAATCTGGCGCAGAGAATTTATGCACGGCTAATGCTCCTGCCCCGATGATTGCTGCGATGACCCCAAGCGCACGGACAATATAAAATTGCTCTATACGTAGTATCAGCGCGCCAAGATAAGTTAGCAGTGGCGGTAATGAGAGGATTAGGGCAACGAAACCTGCGCCCACATGAGGAATAGCAGAAAATAATAGTAAGTTGGCGGCCGCGACACTGACAAGCGCCGCGACAAAGTAATACTCTAAGCTGCGCGCATTAAGAGGAGGGAGTTCTTTTCTGATGAGCGCTATCATAAATAAAATAACAGCAGCGCCAGTAATCGACCAAAACAAAAACCCTAATGGGGTGAGACCGACATCGATAGCGTACTTTGCCACATTGGTCGAGATACCAGTGAGTGCGCCACCTGCCAGTAGACAAACGAAAGGCAACAGCCAAGTGGTTTTGTGAGAAGTTTTTTGTTTGAGCGAATCATTCATCGACTATCCTATTGGATGACGAATTTTCTTAGTCATATTGGATGGCTTTTGTATAGCTTACAACAGCACCCTCATAGCTACTGGCGCAAAATGTCAGCAGGTAAGCTTCTTACAGCGACGGTTGCTGCATCAATTGCTCCAGCGACATAGCCAGGGAACTGCGCTGACCACTCACTACCACAACCTGTTAGACAATCTTGCCACACGCCTGTCTTTGACTTGGACGGCGGTGCTACTGCATGCTGACCGTTACCGTTGGCATCAGCAGGCATCGCTGTTAATGGATCCTGTGCCCAGTCTTTGAGATATTCAGCTTTTGGGTTACTCGCCTGCGCACCAAATAGTCGCACTAACTGGGCACGGCAATGTTCTTTTAGCACCGTATCAGAAACGCTCTGACGTACTTGAGCGGGCACGCCAAAGAAACCAAACAATGCCCCATCGCCTTCTAGCGTAGAGGCATCATGTATCTCAGCAAGCGGTCCTATCGCACTGCGCGCGGCACCCGAGAGACCAGTATTACGCCAAAATGGTGATTCATAAACAGCGACATATTTAGCATGGGGAGCCATCCAAGTGGCTGTCTCGCGCCACTGTTCACTTAAATCTTGCGGTAGTACTGGCTGAAATACTATCCGACCTTCTACCAATCGGGGCGGTAACGCAAGTAGCACATGCTGCGCACGGAACGTCGTCACATGTCCGGTCACATGTCCAGAAGTATCTTCGCTCTGTACTTCGATATGTTGAGGCGTCCTGTTTAATTGCTTTACCGTTTGACTGGTCATGATACAACTAGCATCTAGGCGAGCATATAGCGCCTCAATTAAAGCGGCCATACCACCGACTAGACGCATAGAAGGCGGTGCGCTTTTATAACCTTGCATACGCACAGGTGGCTGGTTGGCAGCGCGCTCAACCATCATATCGCCTGCTTCGAACTGCGCAAAACGTGATAAATCTAACGACTCAATAAGTGTGCTTAACTGCGTCTGATAATCAGGCCAAAACCATGACGGCCCTAAATCAAACGCCGCGCTTGATTCTGCTTGATCGATATCAGTACTGTTATTAGTAGCATGCGCATCTGAATATTTAGCAACTTCAATGCGACCACCAAAGGTATCACGCGCCTCTAACAGTCTATACGCTATGCCCTTTTGCTCTAATAAGAAGGCGGCATATAATCCACTTAGCCCACCACCAACGATTACCACAGGTATGTCTTGCATATCGGATTGCTCTGTTTATAGTCGGTTCAATATAACTGGGATACAAGGAAGCCGAGTGAAAGTAGTACAAGTAGTAAGCTAGGCGAGACGGTCACCTTACCCAATTTGTAGAGGATTGACTATAAACCAAACTACTCAGCTAACAACTTAGTAAGCATCTCATCAATCTCAACCTTGAACTCTTTGTCTTCGATCTTATTGGCTGTGATTTTGGCATTTTGCAGACTTTGGATAGCAGCTTCTTTTTCACCTGTCTCAAGCTGTAGCACCGCCATAGAAAAAGCAATCGATGACATATGATCTTTTGAGTTAATGGCAGTAGCTTTGGCCAGTGCTTTGTCATAAATTACCAATGCTGCATCCAAATCTTCTGTGAAGTCAGCGAGCGTTTCCCATTGTTCTGGGTGGTCTTTGTCAGTGCCTTCATTATCGGTACAAATGGCGTTTAGTTCAGCATACAGCGAATCAAATTTTGCTTGATTGCCTCTGCGATCCGCTTCTAATAATTCTTCGGCTAAGGTGTAAATGGCTTTATATATTTTGGTATTGATCATTGTTTACAACCTTTTATGGACTATATCGTATGTGGTTAGGATTATAACGTAATTCTAGGGCGTGTCCTCATTTTAAAAATGGTGATAAAAATGAGATAAATTGCAGTCAAACAAGGAAAATAGCGCAGATCATATCGGGATATTAACCAGCTATTTAACGATGTTTGGCAAAATTTAGCCATTTTTAGCCCGTTTAGATATGATCAATTGAATTGAGGACACGCCCTAGCGGCTCAAATGGTTGCTACAGAGAAGAACACGATATTTATGTGGCTGTTATTAAGATTACTATGAACCTTGTTAAGGTTGTTATTCGTACTATAGTCAATTCAATTTAAAAGTAGTACAAGGCAACCGAATGCAAGTTATATATTAGTATGCTTAGCGAGGATGACGATGTAGCAGATGTATATAGACTTGACTATATTAGGGCTACAACTCTCGCCAGTGTAACCATAGTCGTGTATCTAGCTCAAATTGATGATACTCAGGCTCCATATGGCAGCATAATTGATAAAACGCTTTGTTATGCTCATGCTCTTTGAAATGGGCAAGCTCGTGCACCACTATCATGCGCAAAAACTCTGGCGGCGCGTCTTTAAATAGGCTGGCTACCGTGATGCTATTGTGCGATTTGAGCTTACTGCCCTGTACGCGCGATTGCGTCGTATGGATACCTAGGGCATGTTTTAAAACCTTGAGCTTACTGCTATAGCTGACATTTGATAGCTGACCAATCTTACGCATGTATTGGGTTTTTATCTCATTTATATATTGATAGAGCGCTTTGTCGCTTTGGATTTGATGCTGAGTCGGGTACTTTGCTTCCAGATACTCGCCCAACCTACCATCATTGATAAGCTGAGCAGCTTGAGTCTGAATCTGCTCTGAGTAATGCGCTATGTACTTTAATTTGGTCACAAATGTATCCTTTGCTAATACGTAGATGCGTATCAGTCGATCAATTTAATCTTAATGAATTTTACCTTATATTTGCGGCGCTTGTTTGCCACTTATTTGGGATATACCCTCAACTCAAACGACAGTTATTTATAAATAGTTATTCATAAAAAAACCCCATAAGCTGCGTTCAACTTATGGGGGCATTTTTACTGATAGTTTTACTTAAAAAGTGTGTCTGATTAACGCTCTAAATGCAGATACTGCAAATGACGCTCATACTGATTTAAAATATCAACCAATACCTGCTCTTTTGAGTAGCCAACCAAGTCATACTCTTGCGAGCCTTCACTTAAGAACACTTCCGCACGGTAGTAATACTCTGCGTGCTTGGTAGATGTGCTCAATGTAAAGTTAGGACGATGAGCTTTAATCAGATTGACTTCATAAATAAAGTCATCTTCATCGCCATGACCGACACGCAGTTTTAGACCATCTACCTGACCACTGTCTTGATCCATACCTGCATCGATACCTTCACCGATACTAGCAAGGTTTTTGGTATCTAACGAAGTTTTGAGACCACCTGCTTTAAACTCTTTTTCGACCTCAGACATCGCTGGCATCACGACCGTATGCAAGAATTTTTCGACCTGCGCATGGCCTGGGAAGCTCACAATACGTTGCAAGCGCGCTTTCCAGCTCTTCCCGCTGTCCAACACATTTGCCGTGCCGATTGTACTGGCTTTACGCTTGTTGCCTTCTTCTTTTAGCGACTTCCACATAGACATCATGTAGAGCACAAGAATAATAGAGAATGGCAAACCTGCAATGACAGAGACAGACTGTAGTGAAGAAAAACCACCTGCAAACAATAATCCTAACGTAATAAGACCAGTCGCTGCTGCCCAAAACAGACGTAACCAAACAGGAGCATCGGTATCATTGGTCATACCTCTTGAGCTCAAGTTCGCTAATACTAACGCGCCTGAGTCAGCAGAAGTCACAAAGAAAATAAGACCAATAACCACACCAGCAAATGACAATACTTCACTGTAAGGGAAGTATTCAAACAGTGCAAACATGCCCATTGCCGCATCATTGACTGCGATTTCACCCAGCTCTGTTGCGCCATTGGCAACCAAGTCTATCGCTGAATTACCAAAGATAGAGAACCATGCGAAGATAAAACCAAGCGGAATAAACATCACGCCAAATACAAACTCGCGCAACGTACGGCCACGACTAATACGTGCAATAAATAGACCTACAAATGGTGCCCAAGCAACCCACCATGCCCAGAAAAATATCGTCCACCAAGATTTCCACTCGGCACCAGCAGCACCGTCATAAGCATAAACGTCGAAGGTTTTATAAACGATGGTTTGGAAATATTGACCGATATTTTGAGTAAAGGTATTTAATAGATACACCGTATTGCCCATTACTAATATGGCAAGCAACAACAGTATTGACGACAGCATGTTGAATTCAGATAGACGACGAACGCCTTTTTCAACACCTGTCATCGCAGAAATAGCGGCGGCAGCAACCACACCTACGATGATGAGCGCCTGAACCGTTTTGCTAGATTCGATACCGAACACATGGGTCAAGCCAGCATTTGCCTGCAATACCCCAATACCCAAACTGGTCGCAATACCCATCAACGTACAGACGACGCCGAAGGTATCAATACCATCGCCTAGCCAGCCCTTGATTAAACGTTCACCAAATATCGGTGTCAGCGGCGAGCGTAGCGCGAGTGGCATATTTTTGCGATAAGCAAAGTAAGCCAGCGCCATACCAATCAGCGCATAAATACCCCAACCATGCAGACCCCAGTGCAAGAAGGTCTGAGCAAGTGCTTCGCGCATGGCCTCAGCACTAGCAGGCTCTAAGCCTGTATGCGGGGTCAAATAATGCATCAAAGGTTCAGAGGCACCAAAGAACAAAAGGTCAATACCGATACCCGCTGAGAACAGCATGGCCGCCCACGCTAAAAACGGAAATTGTGCTTTTTCGTGGTCTTGACCAAGCTTTATATCACCGTACTTAGAAAAACCAACAAACAACGCGAAGATACTATAAGCGGCAACTACCAACATATAATACCAGCCAAACTTGTCTGATACCCAAGTCATGCTCGCGCTCAACAAGGCCTCACTATAATCTGGAAAAGCGATGGTCCAGATTATCAATAAAATAGAAATAATAGCTGAGCCCAAAAACACCGTTTTGTTTAGGGTCAGAGGTTTCGTCACATCTTGTGATGGCGAACTGTACATAAAAGACCTCAATAAGTAAATTAAACAGGGTCCGATATTGCTTTGTCCGGCATCGTCTAATAGTAGACTGATGATCTATAACCGTATAACGTGGAACCAACCGCATGACGGACAAAGCAGTACCAATAAATAAAAAGCTAATAAAATTATAAACAAATTCAACCTGAACGGTATTCATTATTCTAATACGTTAGCGCTGATAGAAAAGGCCTCTACTTGGAAAGGCCTTTTGGTTAAAATTTTCTCATATCGTTATTTATTCAGTATCCTGTATGCAGGCTTATATCGCAGCCTACACTGTCGAGAGATAATCACGCATTGGCTCTGAGCGCAGCGGTGCACCATTAGCCACATAATAATCTGCCGTTGAACGTGGCAGCTGTACGCCTCTCATCTTATCGACGATTTTTTCTGCCAACATAATAGTCGTGGCATTGAGATTACCACTAATAATGTTTGGCATGATAGACGCATCGACGACTCGCAAGCCATCAATACCATGTACCAGACCTTCGCCATTCACTACCGAATCGTTATCTTCACCCATCGCACAGGTACAAGATGGATGATAAGCCGTCTCACTATGATTGCGTACGTATTCATCTAACTGGGCGTCGGTGACCAGATCATCGGTCGGTGCAATCGCGCGACCACGATAAGGATCAAGCGCTGGCTGATGCATGATCTCACGCGTGATACGCATTGCAGCACGGAACTCTTGCCAGTCTTGATCATGTGACATATAGTTAAACAAGATACTTGGATGTGCTTTCGGATCACGTGATTTTAGCTTGACGCGACCACGGCTTGGTGAGCGCAGTGAGCCAACGTGTGCTTGGAAGCTATGTGATTTGACAGCACTGCGGCCATCGTAGCGTACAGCTAGTGGCAAGAAATGATACTGAATATTTGGATGGGTAAACTTCTCATCGGTACGGATGAAACCGCCACCTTCGAATTGATTCGACGCACCAAGACCTGTGCCATTGAATAACCATTCTGCCCCAATCGCAGGCTTATTCCACCATTTGTTGGCAGGCGCGATTGATACTGGCAGTTTGCATTCATACTGCATATATAGCTCTAAATGGTCTTGCAAGTTATTACCGACACCTGGCAGATCCAATATTTCAGTCACGCCAGCATCTTTTAACCACTGACCAGGGCCGATACCTGAACGCTGCAGTAGTTGCGGTGAGGCAATCGCACCAGATGAGACAATTACTTCACGAGCGGCATGGAAGTTTTTGGTCTGGCCTTCGTGCTCGACTTTGACACCGACAGCGCGCTTGCCGTCAAATAAAATTACGTCAGTCAATGCACCTGTCAAAATCGTGATATTGCTACGTGGTTTGGCACGGTCAAGATAGCCGCGAGCCGTTGAAGCACGGCGACCATTAGGCGTCACGAATCGATCCATCGGACCAAAACCTTCTTGCTGATAACCGTTTAGATCTTCGGTACGTGGATAGCCCGCTTGTACGCCCGCTTCAATCATAGCTTGGAACAGTGGATTGACTCCTGGCTTTGAGGTAGTCATTTCAACAGGACCGCCCACGCCATGATAGTCATTCTCGCCAGCATCACAGTTTTCTAGCTTTTTAAAATAAGGCAGGCAATCAGAATACGTCCAGTCTGATAGGCCTTTTATCTTAGACCAATCGTCAAAATCTAGCGCATTACCACGGATGTAGCACATACCGTTAATCAATGATGAGCCACCTAGCCCTTTGCCGCGGCCACAGTCCATGACACGGTTATTCATGTATGGCTCAGGATCTGTCTTATAACCCCAATTATAAGTCGTCCCTTGTAGCGGCATGGCAAGTGCAGCTGGCATTTGGGTACGGAAATCAAAACGATAATCTGGACGACCTGCTTCTAACAGCAGTACTTTAATACTAGCATCTTCGGTCAGACGCGTAGCCAGCACATTTCCTGCTGAGCCTGCTCCAACAATAATATAGTCATACTCAGGTGTGGTTGATGTCATAACATACTCCATAATATTGAAAAAACATAAATCGTTTAGGGTCAGTAAGGTGTCCTAAAAAGGCTAAATTAAAGCTAAATAAAAAAACCTTACTGGCTTCATTTTTCTCAATAAGATTGATTAAAAGACAGATTCAAACGCACCCAACTCTACTTGGATAGATTTGGTCTGAGTATAGTGTTCGAGCGCTTCGATACCGTTTTCACGGCCGATGCCAGAATGCTTATAGCCGCCTACTGGCATTTGTGCTGCCGACTCGCCCCACGTATTCAACCAGCAGATGCCAGCTTCGATCTGAGCGATGACTCGATGCGCGCGTTTTAGATCTGCAGTCACAACCCCAGCGGCCAAGCCGTAATCGGTATCATTAGCGCGGCGAATAACCTCTTCTTCGGTCTCGTAAGTCAATATCGACATCACTGGGCCAAAGATTTCTTCGCGTACGATAGTCATATCGTCCGTGCAATCAGTGAATACTGTCGGTGCGACAAATGCGCCATTTGCAAGCTCGTTTGTTGTAACGCGCTCGCCACCTGTTAGCAGACGTGCGCCGCCTTTCTTACCTTGCTCGATATAGCCAAGCACACGCTCCATATGCGGGAAGCTAACCAATGGACCCATATTGATGTTTTCATCCATAGGGTCGCCTAGCTTAATACGCTCAACACGGGTTAGGATGGCTTGCTCAAACTTCGCTTGTAGCGCTTTAGGGACAAATACGCGCGTACCATTGGTACATACCTGACCCGTACTATAGAAATTGGCCATCATAGCGATGTCAGCAGCGGTATCGATATCTGCGTCATCAAATATTATCAAAGGTGATTTACCACCAAGCTCTAAAGTTACGTCTTTTAGAGATGAGCTTGCCGCGCTCGACATGACTTTTTTGCCAGTTGGTACACCACCTGTGAACGATACTTTTGCGATATCTGGGTGTTCAGTTAGCGCTTGACCTACTTCGTAGTTACCTTGTACGACGTTAAACACACCATCTGGCAATCCAGCTTCTGTCAATATCTCTGCCAGTTTTAATGCCGTCAATGGTGTCACTTCTGATGGCTTAAAAATCATCGCATTACCAGCAGCCAGTGCAGGTGCCGCTTTCCACATCGCGATTTGAATTGGATAGTTCCATGCGCCAATACCTGCGACCACGCCAAGAGGCTCTCGGCGAGTGTATACAAAACTAGTATCACGCAATGGAATCTGACGTCCTTCAATCATTGGTGCTAGCCCTGCATAGTATTCAACGACATCAGCACCAGTGACGATATCGACGTACTTCGTCTCAGAGTAGGCTTTACCTGTGTCTTTGGTCTCAAGTAGTGCCAACACATCATTGCGATCGCGCAATATCTCAACAGCCTTTGATAAAATGCGGCCACGCTCGACCGCTGTCATCGCCGCCCAAACTTTTTGACCTTTATGTGCGGCTTTTACGGCTTCATCAATCTGCTCATTGCTCGTTTGCTGAATCGTTGCCAATACTTCACCAGTGGCTGGATTGATATCTTCAAAAGTCGCTAGCGACTCATCAACCGCTAGATAGCGACCGTTGATATAAGCTGTTTGTACTTGGTCTAAATCGATAATATCTGTCAAATTATTAAAATCAGTCATAAATTCTCCTTAGGACGATTGGCAAAAGAAGCTATAAATAGGCTCTTACCACATAATGTCGTCGTTAGTTAAGTTTCGAAATTTAGTCTTTAAGAAATTTAGTCTTTAAATAGTGAAATAAAAGTTATTTTATAAATCAGCATCGTTTTACAAATCAAAGTCTTGTTGTGTCATTTTTATCAAGCGATCACGTAATGACTGTTTGTCTGCGATATCGATACCTGAAAAGTCTGAGAGCCAAATACCGTCAGCGACAAGGCGAACCATACATAACGTCTCGGTATTATCCGTTGCTGCATGTTTTTTGAGTTGCTCATTCGCCCATTTAGCCCACAATTCACGCAGCTCACTATCACCTAGCATTAGCACATATAAGGTTGCTTGATTGTCATACTCTTCCTGACCTTGCTCGCCAAGACTGATAGTGGCATCTATATAAGCGCGGGTAAATGAACCGTACTTAACAGGGTCGTCAGCCATTGCTGCATTTACTTCTGCCTCAAACTTAGCCATTGCATCATTGAATACTTCTAGCACGAGTGCGTTTTTGGTAGAAAAATGATGCATCACACCACCCTTTGTCACCCCAACCGCATCAGCGACTGCCTGAAACGTCACTTTAGATAAGCCTTGCTCCAATGTGATACGTGCTGCTTGATCTAACAACGCACGACGAATGACTTCTGGCTGTTTTTTACGCTTATAAGCATTTTCCATATCAATGCACCACAGAATTAGACAATAAGTTCATCACAACAACACCGCCGACGATCATCGCGATACCGACCACTGCTGCTGTATCAAGATTTTGCTTGAATAGCACCACACCCGCGAGTGATGTCAGCACAATCCCAAGCCCGCCCCACAGTGCATACGCAATGCCTAGCGGTATGGTCTTGAGCGTCTGAGCCAACAGATAAAATGAGATGGCATAGAGCGCGCCCATCATCAAAGTTGGCCCTAAACGGGTAAATTGTTCTGACTTTACCAAAAAAGTCGTACCCACCACTTCGCATATAATGGCAATAGTCAGATAACCGTAAGCAATCGTAGTAGGACTCATCTTTAGAACACCCGCCTTTGTTCAACGCATGCTATGAAAAAACATAGCAAAGAAACCACATGGTCGGTATTTTATAGAACTCTACTACCAATGTGAAGGGTTGTCTTACAAATTTATTGTGTCAAACGGTGTCGCATCACCTTTATATTCGAAAATAAACAGCGCCAAATACAGTTTTACTTTGCCAAATTAACAACTAACTCTATATTCTTATCGTTTGTCCTATGTGTCATATAAAATTTTCTGAAAATATTTTTTATTTTTAAAGCCTATTTATAGTCATTTTCTACTAAGTTCTGCCTTGAAACAGCCTATCTGATAAGGGATTGGCATTAATTTTCAATAATTGCGATAATATTTATAATTAAACGCATAATAAGGTTGACAGCCTGTAATGACTTGGCTAAAATGTGCCCCACATAACGCAAACAAGCTAATTAACTGCTTTAATATAAAGCGTCAATAACTTGATGTTATGACCATCTATTCTCCAATAGCTCAGTTGGTAGAGCAACGGACTGTTAATCCGTGTGTCCCTGGTTCGAGCCCAGGTTGGAGAGCCATATACTAAAAACCTCTATCATAATTTGATGGAGGTTTTTTTTATTGCTGTGTTTTTTATATTTACTTCTAATAATATTAGCACGGCTGTGGTGTTCTTTTAGACATTTTTATTGTATGGTAAGATTAGTTTTGATTGGGTTCGTTTTTGTTTGAGTGCTTCGCTCTTACTCACTAAAAGTAATGGTTTATTATGATACCTGTACGTATAAAAAATAAGTTTTCTGATCATCCGCAAAAAATCATGCGCCCGATTAGTATTCGTTTGTCTGAAGAAATGATTGGCCTATTAGAAACGACGTCATCAGACTTGGGCTTTAAGCGCATTCAAGGGCTTATCCGTCTTTATATTCGTCAGGGCTTGGATCGTGACCATCAAGATTATACGCTTGCCCATGATGAAGTATTCATCGAAACGCTACGTAAGCGCGGCGTTAGCCAACATATTATTGATGAAGCGATTGTAGTGACGCATAATAATAACATCACTCATCCGCTATCTGAGTTGCAAGACAACGATTAAACAATTAATAGTATCGCTGCTAACTAATAGTATCGCTGCTAAATCGTATTAAAATAAAAAAGACCAAGTTTGCTAACGCGAGCTTGGTCTTTTTTTGTGGCTGTTATAAAAGTTAAAACATTACTGATCTTTCTCTAACTCTCCTCTTGTTACGCCCTTCTTGCATCTGATTTATGGTACATATGTTTTTAAGTAGTCTGCGATATTTGCGGTTTTAGTTAGCCATAACTAAACACAACAGATGTTTAAACAAGGTATATTAAGCATATAGTCGCGACTATTTATAAGGTTTCAACATAATAAATATCTGCAAGGAGGGGTACGATGACGGGCTTACATCAGCGTTTCAACAAAACTTTGTTTTCAACCATGACGGTAGCAATGCTAGTGATTGCGACTGGCTGCTCATCGCCGCAGACTGATCCAAGTAAAACAACCATACCGACAGATTCAGACCAATGGCAAAAAAAGCTAGGACAAACTTTTGAGCAACTGTCTGAGGCCGACCAACAAGTACTCAGCCGATATATGCTGCGCATGAAGTTGAGCGGCGCTTATGAATCAGGAGCCATGCCGCGCACCACTATCAAGCAAGCGCTGATACAACAGCGTGAATATGAACGTCTGCATCCAAACAATCCAACGGGTAAGAAAAGCCCAATCGTCAAAGGTCAGGCGGCGAACGCTACTGCACAGATGTACCCAGTCGCCCTGCTCCCTGTGAAAACCAGTGATAGCGATAGCTTAAATCAAGTCAAAATGCAGTTTATGCTATCCAATCATGGCAAAAGCGCAATAAAAAGCTTTAAGGGGACGCTGACCATGAAGGATGCCAACCTGAAAAAGGGCAAAAACTTTAATGTGCCTTTGACAACATTTGCTCCACCTATCGCACCAGAACAGTCTGGCAAGATCATTATTGAAAGCAGCATTGAGGATATCAATGTCATGCGTGCTATCAAAAATGCTAGTGGCATCACTATCGAGATTAATAAAGGTACGCTTATCTTAGTAGATGACCAAACAATCGAATTTGAAAACTCACTGGTGAAGTAGCTGTACTACCTACTATTAAGGAATTTATAGAAGTAGAAGGTACTAATTAATACTTTTATCAATACCATAAAAAAAAGCCCCAATCAGCAATGATTGGGGCTTTTTCGAATTTGGCGGAGACGGAGAGATTCGAACTCTCGAAGGGCTATTAACCCTTGTCGGTTTTCAAGACCGGTGCATTCAACCGCTCTGCCACGTCTCCATTGGTGCATCATTATATAGATATCATTTTATAATGCAAGCCCCTAAACTAAAAAAATTCAATTAATTTTCGAATACTTGTAAATTGGTGCCTTATCGCTTGCTTGAGGCCAGATGTAAGCACATATCGAGCAACCTGTTGGCATAGCCCCATTCATTATCGTACCATGCAAAAACCTTATACTGACCACCTACTTGCATAAGTTGCTGACCATCAATGATAAGCGACTCAGTCTGATGGATAAAGTCACTAGATACCAACGGCTCATCGGTATAAGCCATGATGTCATGCAAATGTGCCTGACTGGCAGACTTGAGTACCTCTCGCACTGTCTCGACATCGACATCTGGCGTATCAAACACAAAGGTGACATCAATCGCAGCCACGTCGATAGTGGGCACTCGTATCGAATGCCCATTTATCTTGCCGACCATGGCTGGTAGCACCCGCTCTGTGGCAGCGATACTACTGGACGTCGTTGGGATAATATTATAGCCAGAAGCGCGCGCCCGCCTTGGGTCTCGATGTGCTTGATCTAGCACCGTCTGATCAGCAGTAACTGCATGAATCTCTGTCATCATGGCGGACTGCACACCAAACGCCTTGTCAAGCGTATCAATCAACGGCACTAAAGCCTGCGTGGTGCAAGAGACACTAGAGATAATCGGTAGCTCAAGCGTGAGCGCATCGGTATTCACGCCCATCACGATACAGGCATCCACATCATCGAATGGCGCGGCACCGATAATTACTTGCTGCGCGCCAGCATCGATATGTAGCGTCGCTTGCTCATACGAGCGAAAATGCCCAGTACATTCTAAAACCACATCGACACCCAGCGCCTGCCAAGGTAAATTTTGAGGATCAGGCTCTGATAGCATATTGATGCAGTAAGTCAGATTGTTTTTGGTCAGACAGAGTTCGGTCTTGCTTGTATCACCTGACTCACTCTCTACAATCTCAGCATTTACGCCTAAACGACTGAGGCGGCCATGGGTGCTGTCAAACTTTAGTAAATGCAGCAATATATCCGCTGGCGCTAAGTCATTAATTGCCACTACATGAATCGCACGGCCTAACACTTCAAAGCGCTCTAGCAAAGCGCGAAGTACATTGCGCCCTATACGCCCAAAGCCATTGATAGCGACTCTCAGTGGCTGTGTGTGCTCACCAGTGGTACGGAACGTCGCCGCTGTCAGGTCAGAGGTCAATTGATAAGTAGCACTCGAAAAATCAGGCATAACATTGGACATAAAGGGTATCGCTATAAATGGGGGTAAAAACTGAGCGTTATCACGTTGAGTGCGCTAATGACTGCTGAATACTAATAAGTAGCAAAGATAAAGCCTATAAAAATAAAGGTAACAAAGTTATAGGCAATAAAATTATGAGCAGCAAAACTATGGGGTGATAAAAATCAATGCGAGGCGAATGGTATTGTAGTCAATGCTCTGCTTAAGATGATCATATATCGGACGCAGCTTGATGCTACCGTCATCATTGAAGTCATTTGGATTATTAGCGACTTTAATGGCGACATAGGCATTACCTACGGCTGTCATTACCTCATCATCTGGCCGCAAATGATCGCAGGCAAGACTTGGGTCTTGCGATTTTAGGTCAGCAATATGACGCATGATGGTCGACTGTGACAGCTGACGAGCTTGTGATATCTCCGCAATGGTCAAACTCTCTTCTAACAACACTCTGGTCGCAAGTAGGGTACTGTCTGATTTGTCAGAGACCTGATTGCCTAACTTCTGTTTTTTATCGATTTTCGCTTGCTGTTGTTCGCGGCGTTTCTTTTGTAGCGTGGCATAGGCATCGATTACCGACTTGCTCAATGTGCCACCTGACTTCAGGACGAATTTTTCATGTGCCTGCTGCATACTTTCTTCATCTAGCATCGCATAATTAGCATCCGCTTCTTCAGACAGTACCAAAAACCGCTTGTCTGCGCCGCGAGCCAATGGATCGAGTTGCAAGCTCATGTCGTTCATACCCAGCAGCTGTAGGCCAGATAGCGATTTGAGGCGTGATAATGCCACATAGCCTTGTCCTAACTCAAAAGTACGTGATAAATCGATTTCAGCGGCGTCAAGGGTCATGCCTTGCGATTTATGAATCGTAATCGCCCATGCTAGACATAGCGGCACTTGTAAGTAACTTGCCAGCACGTCACCCGTCTCATCTTCGATAATCCATTCTTCAGGCTCAGCGATGACCTCTCGTCCTGAATTAAGCCTCACGACAGGCATTTTTTGTGTCGTTGGCTTCTTCGACTTCGGTTTTTCTTTATCTTTCTTAGCAGCGGACTTTTTACCTTTGGTCGTTTTTTCGCCAGTAGCATCCTCATCAACGTCATCGCTGCTATCGTCTTCGATTAACGCGTCACTACTGTCTTTATCGTCTATTTTGACAGCAGCAAATCCAATCAATTCGCCCATCGTACCGTTAGAGACACCAAGCTCAGCATTGTTTTTGATAAACATTACCTTGGCGCCGACTTTTAGAATCAGCTCATCTTGGGTACGCACGGTCTTTTTTAGCGTCTCAACTAGCTTACTATCGCCCGTTGCCGTCGCCTCAAAACGCATCATCTCGCCATCTAGAGACGCCAGCTCTTTGTCATTGATTTTATTGACGTTGAGGTTATGGGTATACAGACGCGTACGCTTGATATCGACACTCTGGTCATAAGTCGCTTCTAAAGCGGCAATCGCTTCAAAGGTTACTTCCTGACGACGAATTTGGTTAAGAATGTCATCCAAATCGAGACCGCCATTGGCTGCATCGCTGACTTGACGATGCTGCTCAGACAAATAGCAAATATGGAACTTGGCATCGAGCCACGCTTCAGACATAAAGGCGAACTTTTCACGATTCGTCTCACCTTTACTGCCAATCGGTGGTAACTGAAAAAAGTCTCCTGCGACTACCACCTGAATACCACCAAACGCTTTGTCATTTTTGCGAATATGCTTGAGCACTTGGCTGACCAAATTAAGCTGCTTGGCATGTAGCATTGATATCTCGTCAATGACCAAGACCGCTGTATCCTTCAACCTGTCTGCTAAGAACTGCTTGCGTGATAAGGTGGACAAATCTCGATCAGTGAGCTCATCTTTGATACCGATGCCTGACCAGCTATGAATCGTTGTGCCGTTCATGTGCGTGGCAGCAATACCCGTACTGGCTGTCACCGCAACAGGGACGCGGCGAGCGCGTAAATAATCGATATATTGATTGAGAGTATAAGTCTTACCTGAACCTGCTGAGCCAGTCAAAAAGACGTTTTGACCTGTTTTTAGGATATCAAGAGCAGAAGATTGACGCATAGATCCAAACCAACCAATATTATGAAGAAGAAATAGTACAAAAAGAAAGCCACCATGATTAAATTAATAACCATAGCAAGCCAAAGTAGATGCTCACAATTATAACAGCTGCATACCGTTTGCGAACCATTTTAACCGACTCATATCACATAACTTAAAGTTATACGATACAAAATATATCATTATAAAAAGTCATTATCGTTCTGTTAAAAAGCTCAGTACGATAGGATGATAACTTGGTTAGGAAGACCAAGAATGTATTTTTAAATGGTCATACGTAAGTAACCATATTTTAAATAACCATAATACACAACAAGGAGTGGTTAATGTTATACGCTTATCCCAATACTGAAAACAGTCCCGTCCAATTCCGCGAAAAATACGATAACTTTATTAATGGTGAGTGGACCCCTCCTGTCGATGGCGAGTACTTTGACAACCCAAGCCCTATCGATGGTAAAACCATTTGCCAAGTTGCCCGTTCAAAAGAAGCAGATATCGAAAAAGCCCTAGATGCCGCGCATGCTGCCAAAGACGCTTGGGGCAAAACCAGCGTCGCTGAACGTGCGAATTTATTATTAAAAATCGCAGATAGCATGGAAGCCAATCTAGAAGCGATCGCTATTGCTGAATGCTACGAAAACGGCAAGCCTGTACGCGAAACCTTAATGGCAGATATTCCATTAGCCATCGATCAATTCCGTTATTTTGCCAGTGCCATCCGCGCCCAAGAAGGCGGTATCAGCCAGATTGATGAAGACACTGTTGCTTATCATTTCCATGAGCCGCTTGGCGTTGTCGGGCAGATTATCCCATGGAACTTCCCTATTCTAATGGCAGTATGGAAAATCGCTCCGGCTCTAGCCGCTGGTAACTGTATCGTCATGAAGCCTGCTGAGCAGACGCCTGCATCGATACTATATATGTTAGAAGCGATCGGTATTGCTGACATCTTACCTAAAGGCGTGTTAAACATCGTCAATGGCTTTGGTGTCGAAGCTGGTAAACCACTTGCCTCTAACCCGCGTATTAACAAAGTTGCCTTCACTGGTGAGACAACAACCGGTCGCCTCATTATGCAGTACGCCAGTGAAAACATCATTCCAGTGACGCTAGAGCTTGGCGGCAAAAGCCCAAATATCTTCTTTGCCGATGTCATGGACGAAGACGATGACTTCTTGGACAAAGCGGTCGAAGGCTTAGTCATGTTTGCCCTAAACCAAGGTGAAGTATGTACTTGTCCATCACGTGCGCTCGTACACGAAAGCATCTACGACGAATTTATCAAACGCTGTATCGCTCGTGTTGAAGCCATCAAAATGGGTAACCCACTAGATACTGAGACTATGATTGGCGCACAAGCCAGCTCAGATCAGTTAGAGAAGATTTTATCTTATCTTGATATCGGTAAAAAAGAAGGTGCAAAAGTCCTAGTTGGTGGCGATCAAGCCAAACACGATGGCGACCTAGCAGACGGCTATTATGTTAAGCCAACTATCTTTGAAGGTACCAACGACATGCGCGTGTTCCAAGAAGAAATTTTTGGACCTGTGCTTGCTGTCACTACCTTTAAAGACGACGAAGAAGCCATGCAAATTGCCAACGATACGCTATATGGTCTAGGCGCTGGCGTTTGGACTCGTAGTGTACATAAAGCCTATCGTTTCGGACGTGGTATCCAAGCGGGCCGCGTATGGACCAACTGCTATCATCTATATCCATCACATGCTGCATTCGGTGGCTATAAGCAATCAGGTATCGGCCGCGAAAACCATCTGATGATGCTCGATCATTATCAGCAAACCAAAAACATGCTGGTTTCGTATAGCCCTAAAAAAATGGGTTTCTTCTAATCTAACCTGTGAACGCATGACAGTACTTAGAAAACAAATGCAATCTGTCGCAAGATAGGTTGCATTTTCACTTTAAGAAGTCGTAAAAAGCCATGTTTTGAATAATAGATTTTCAGAATAGTATAGTTTTTAGACACTGATAGCATAGGAATTGATTATGAAAATTGCAGCAACAGAGTCTTGTAGAGCGTTAATTGAGCTATTGAAATCCAAGCACGGTGAGCTGATGTTTCATCAATCAGGCGGCTGCTGCGATGGTAGCTCACCCATGTGCTACCCATTAGGAGAGTTCAAAGTGGGTGGTCAAGATGTGCTGGTTGGTGAGCTTGCTGGCTGTCCATTTTATATGGGTAAGGCACAGTACAATTTATGGCAGCATACTGATCTCACCATTGATGTCGTCAATGGCCGCGGTGCGAGTTTTTCGTTAGAAATCCCTGAAGGCAAACGCTTTATCGTACGCTCAGAAATCTGTGCGATATAAGGACGTTTGGTGCAACATTAAGTAGCATTAATTTTAAATAATATACCGAATATAACAGTCTTCGCTTGTCCTATGATATTGATGCAAACAGATACCGCAGAGTCATTTTTATTTTATTATTTCAGCAGAATAATAGTTACTGTAAAGCGTACCCTATTTTAATTAGCATGGATGCTATAAGGAATATAAAATGGAATTTGACACAACATTTGACTATGTCATTGTCGGTGGTGGTTCGGCAGGTTGCGTGCTTGCTAGCCGTCTCACTGAAAATCCCGATATCAGTGTCTGTTTATTAGAGTACGGCGGTGATGGCAAAGATCTAGCAGTACGCGTACCTGCTGGACTGATTTTGATGGTTCCTGGCAAACCGCTGAAATTGAACAACTGGTGCTTTCACACCACCCCTCAAGAGCACCTTAGTAACCGTAAAGGTTTTCAGCCGCGTGGACAATGTCTGGGCGGCTCATCAGCGATCAATGCCATGATCTATACACGTGGTAGTAAGCTAGATTATGAGCGCTGGGTAGAGCAAGGCTGTACTGGCTGGGGATTTGACGATGTACTGCCCTACTTTATCAAAGCTGAAAACAACGTTCGTGGTAGCGATGATCTACATGGTGATAGCGGGCCGCTGCATGTTAGCGACCTACTCAGTCCACGAGACATCTCCAAAGCATTTGTAGAAGCTGCGATTGCCAATGGCTTAGATCATAACACCGATTTTAATAGCGAAAAGCAAGACGGTACAGGGTTGTATCAAGTCACTCATTTCCATGGTGAAAAACAAGGCCAACGCTGCTCTGCCGCAGCCGCCTATCTACATCCTGTACAAAACCGTGCCAACCTGACGGTTATCACTCATGCACAGGCTAACCGCGTCATTATCGAAGACAATCAAGCGACAGGCGTCGTCTATGAAAAAGACGGGGTCGAACATACTGTCACGGCGCGTCATGAAGTCCTACTATCAGGTGGCGCGTTTGGTTCACCCAAAGTCCTGATGCTCTCAGGTATCGGTCCTGCAGAGCATTTGCAGTCTCATGGTATCGATGTGGTGGTAGATGCACCTGAAGTCGGTGGTAATTTGCAAGATCACTTAGATGTTGTCTTTGATTACGAGGTCAATACGACTGACGTCATAGGTATTGGCATGGCATCGATTTCGACATTGACCAAAAGTATTCGGCAGTGGAGAAAAGACGGTACAGGGCTGCTGTCTACCAACTATGCAGAAGCGGGTGCGTTCTTTAGCGTCGGTGATGACCCAAAAGAGTGGCCAAATACACAGCTGCACTTTGTCATCTCACGCGTGATAGAGCACGGTCGCGATCTCAGACGCGGATTTGCTGTCTCTTGTCACAGTTGCTATTTACGGCCTGAAAGTCGAGGTACTGTCAGATTGGACTCAGCCGACCCCTCCGATGCTGTCTTAATCGATCCAAACTATCTATCGCATCCAAAAGACGTAGAGTACATGGTAGCCGGTGCCGAGCGTACTCGAGCCATCATGCAAGAGTCCGCACTCGCTAAGTACATCACTGAAGACTACCCTGCCCCTTACCTCGAAAAAGATGGCATGCTCGGCTATATCCGAAATAAGTCAGATACCATCTATCACCCAGTAGGTACTTGCCGCATGGGCTCAGATGACAGCTCTGTGGTTGATTTGGAATTGAAGGTGCGAGGTGTGAGCGGACTACGAGTTATCGACGCTTCAGTGATGCCAACGCTTATTAGCGCCAATACCAATGCGCCAACCATTATGATTGCCGAAAAAATAGCCGATCTCATTAAAGCGAATCATAGCCCTGTTTAATGCTGCATTCGACAAACGGCTTATAGTTGGCTACTTCAAAGAGACATAACTTTATTATTTCTAATTGTTTACACCTAGTAAAGTTGTAACTGGTTAGCAATTTAAAAGTGTGTCTCTTTGCTACTTAGAGCGAATAAACATAAAGCCATAGAATTTAGTATTTAATATCTTCTTGATGCTAAATACGGTAAAACTGTGCATTTTTTATCAAAATTAGTCTATTTATCGCTTGCATTACCACAGATTAAGAGAGTATATTCGAACGACTTGTTTATATTTTTAGTTTCTATCTATATAATTTAAAGTTATAACAACCTTTAATATGTTTTATTTTGTATATAAGAAACGTTGTATAAATAGATACTTTAGAGGTCATTAAACGCTTTCTCATTGTATTCATGCTCGAGTGCGAACATGTGGATACATGAGTACCTACCTACCATTACATAGGATGTAATAATGCAAAAATCACTCTTCAAACTTACGATGTTGGCGACGTTTGTCTTAGGTATCAGCGCCTGTAGTGGAGACAACAAAACTACGGATGATTCTGCTGCTAGCTCAGATGCCAAAGCCGCCAAAACATTGCTCTATTGCTCAGAAGGTAGCCCTGCTGGATTCGATCCAGCGCAATACACTTCAGGTACGGATTTTGATGCGAGTGCCTTCCCTATCTATAATGGCTTGGTAGAATTCAAAAGAGCGGAAACTGAGATTCAGCCAGGACTTGCTGAAAGCTGGGATATTAGCGAAGACGGCAAAACTTATACCTTTAATCTACGCAAAGGGGTTAAATTCGGTACAACTGATTACTTTACTCCAACTCGCGATTTCAACGCAGATGACATTGTCTTTACGCTAGAACGTATCACTGACCCAGACTTTGAATTTAACAAAGCTTATCCTGCTGAATTCCCATATTCGGTCGGCATGGGACTACCTGATATTATCTCTAGTATCGAAAAAGTTGATGACTATACGGTAAAAATCACCCTTAGCGAAACCAATGCGCCGTTCCTACAGAACCTAGCGATGCCTTTTGCTTATATCGGTTCTGCTGAGTACGCAGATCAATTGCTAGCCTCTGGCAATGCTGCTGATATCAATACTAAGCCCGTCGGTACTGGACCTTTCGTCTTTACTTCTTATCAAAAAGACGCGCAAATTCGTTATACCAAAAACCCAGACTATTGGAACAAAGACGACATCTATATCGACAACCTAGTGTTTGTCATCACGAAAGACTCAGCAGTTCGTGCTCAAAAAGTGCAAGCTGGCGAATGTCACGTGTCCGCTTATCCAAAACCTGCCGAAATCGAATCTGTCAAAAAATCAGGTAAAGCCACTGTTCTCGATCAGCCTGGCTTCAACGTTGGCTATGTCGGTTATAATGTAGAAAAACCTCAATTAAGCGATCTTAAAGTCCGTCAAGCATTAGATATGGCGATCAACAAAGACGCTATTATCAATGCGGTTTATCAAAGCGAAGGCCTTAAGGCAACCAACCCAATGCCGCCAACGCAGTGGGGCTATGATGAGTCACTTAAAGATGCGCCTTACGACGTCGAAAAAGCAAAAGCACTGATCAAAGAAGCTGGCGCGGATAACCTTTCTATCAATCTATGGTATATGCCAGTTCAGCGTCCGTACAACCCAAATGCCAAGCTAATGGCTGAGATGCTACAAGCAGATTGGGCGAAGATTGGCGTCGATACCAAGCTTGTGACTTATGAGTGGGGTGAGTACCTAAAACGCGCTGCTAAAGGCGAGCCTGATGTCATTCTAGCGGGTTGGACTGGTGATAATGGTGATCCAGATAATTGGCTTGGCTCATTACTGTCTTGTGACGCGGTCGGTGGTAACAACTACTCGCGCTGGTGTAATAAAGACTTCGATAATTTGGTGACCAATGCCCGTCAGATTAACAATCAAGATGAGCGTGTCAGTGAATATGAACAAGCTCAGCAAATATTCAAAGAGCAGCTTCCTTGGACGACAATGGCGCATTCGGTAGTGACCGTATTCACCGCACCAAACGTTGTCGATTATAAAATCAGCCCGCTTGGCTCAATACGCTTCGATGGTGTAAAAGTTGAATAACCTTGACTGATTAATTCCGTTACAACATAAGCAATTTATTCATTTTATTCATTCATATAAGTGCGGCTGGGTCAGATAACTTTGCTCCAGCCGAATTTATATGAATGATATGAACAATATGAATTAAGCGCTTTGTCACGGATCTCTTCATCATCGCTAATACTCTAATCATTGAACCACAACTATTGAGCAGCCCATGCTACTTTATATTCTGCGTCGTATTGCTATTCTAATACCCGTCTATCTTGGCCTAACGCTATCGACCTTCACTCTGATTCGTCTCGTACCTGGAGATGCGGTCGAGATTATGATGGGCGAGCGTATGGTCGATCCAGAGCTACATGCTCGTGCCTTAGAAAGGCTAGGATTAGACAAACCGCTCGTTGCCCAGTATTGGGATTATTTGACTGGTATCCTAACGGGTGATTTCGGTCAGTCCTTTCGTACTCGTACGCCCGTACTACAAGATTTCTTTGCTCACTTTGTTCCTACTCTAGAATTGGCATTATGCGCTATTGTTATCGCTAGTGTCATTGGTGTCAGCTTAGGCATCTTTGCTGCCTTGCGCCGTGGTACATGGATTGATTACACCCTCATGTCAGGTGCGTTGGCAGGCTACTCTATGCCTATCTACTTATTGGGCCCCATCCTGACTGGTATCTTCGCTCATTATTTAGGTCTTTTACCTGTCGCTGGGGTGATATCTGTCGCACAGTTTTTAGATGTGCAACCACTGTATGGCTCATGGTTACTCGGATCACTAAGCTCAGGAGAACCTGGCGCGTTTTGGAACGTGGTCAAACACTTTATATTGCCCTCTATTGCCTTGTCCACCATTCCGTTAGCGATGATTGCGCGGATGACACGCTCTGCGATGCTAGAGGTATTAGACGAGGATTACGTGCGTACAGCGCGAGCCAAAGGCCTATCTCCACGCCGAGTGATACTGGTCCACGTGATGCGTAATGCCCTGATTACTGTGGTTACAGTCGTTGGCTTGCAGATGGCGACATTACTCGCAGGCGCCATTATTACCGAGACTATCTTTAGTTGGCCAGGCGTTGGTAATTGGCTACTCGATGGGTTTTTCACTCGTGACTACCCTATTGTACAAAATGGTATTTTATTGGTCGCCACCGCTCTGATTTTGGTTAGTTTATTTATTGATATTTTGTATGGTTTGATCAATCCACGTATTCGCCATACTTCTTAATTTAACATTGATAAATACTCACATTATAAATAGTGATGATTAGCGCTTGCATGGTTCTAAAGATTTTTGGCAAATTTCTAATGATTATCAGGAAAGGAAGCCCAAACGAACTCAATGCGCTAGCCACTATAGGAAATGCTCATGAAGCCTTCTGTTCTCCCTTCTGATGTCAATCTGATGGCAGCCACACCGCCGTCATCTTGGCAGCTATTTTTATCGACGTTCTGCCGAAACAAAGGCGCCGTGATTGGTTTTATTGTACTGGCATTAATGGTGCTTATTGCCATACTCGCGCCTGCCATTGCGCCTCATGATCCTTATGAGTTGTTCACTGGTCAAGAGCAATTACCGCCTGCCTTTCTTGATGGCGGCAATGCGATGTTTTGGCTAGGTACTGATGATGCAGGCCGAGATACATTGTCTCGAGTGATGTATGGCGCACGTTATTCGTTATTTATCGGTCTAAGCGCAACGACTTTGGCGATGTTGGTTGGTATTTCACTTGGGCTGAGTGCGGCGTTTTGGCCAAAGGTCTGGGGAAAGGCAGTTATGTTGGTCAATGATATCCTGATGTCATATCCGAGCTTGCTATTGGCCATTATCATTGCCGCTATCTTAGGGCCATCTATGACCAATACGATTATTACGATCGCACTGGTCTGTACACCGCCTTTTATTCGTCTGACTCGTGCCACAGCAATGGTAGAGCTGCAACGTGAGTACTTTATTGCCTCACAAGTGATGGGTGCTGGCGTGCTCAGATTGTTGTTTATCACCATTTTGCCCAACTGTATGGCACCGCTTATCGTACAGGCAACGATGATTTTCTCGTCTGCTATTTTAGAAGCAGGTGCGATTGGTTTCTTGGGCTTTGGTGTACAGCCACCAGATGCTGAATGGGGCGCGATGCTAGGTACGGCGCGTCAATATATTCAAAGTAATGTTTGGCTAGCAATCTGGCCGGGTGTCGCTATATTCTTAGCTGCACTATCGATTAACCTGACTGGTGATGGCTTACGCGATGCGCTAGATCCTAAATTAAAGCAGGTGACCTAAGATGACTGAACCATTAATTAATACGCCTATCACTCATACGTCTATGAATGGTGCATCAACAAAAGACTCACCATTGCTGTTAGATATCGAAAACCTGTCTGTCACTTTTGGACAAGGAGTGCGTGCCTTTCGTGCAGTGGATGATGTGTCGTTAAAGATTACCCAAGGTGAAGTCATTGCTGTCGTGGGTGAATCTGGCTCAGGTAAATCAGTCACTATGATGGCGCTGATGGGGCTATTACCTCCCTCTGCGACCGTACGTGCACAGCGAGTGGTCTTTGACAATAAAGACATGCTCAGTATGTCAGCCAAAGAGAGACGCGGCATCATTGGTAAAGACATCTCTATGATTTTTCAGAATGCGATGTCTTGCCTAAACCCAAGCTTTACTGTTGAAATGCAGTTAGGTGAAGTGCTACGCAAGCACCTTGGTTTACGAGGCGCAGCAGTACAAACTCGCATCTTAGAGCTGCTAGAGTTGGTCGAAATGCCCGATGCCAAAAACAGACTTAAGGTCTATCCGCATCAGCTATCAGGCGGTATGAGTCAACGGGTTATGATTGCGATGGCGATTGCTTGTGAGCCAAAACTGCTTATCGCAGATGAGCCAACCACTGCGCTCGATGTCACGGTACAAGCGCAGATCATGGATTTGCTGAGCCGATTGCAACGCGAAAAACAAATGGCGATGGTATTGATCACCCACGACTTGGGACTGGTCGCACAAAACTCGCGTGATGTCGCGGTCATGTATGCGGGACAAGTGGTGGAAACCAGTACCGTGCCAGAGATTTTTCAAAAGCCTGCTCACCCTTATACTGAGGCATTACTGCAAGCCATCCCAGAGCTTGCTATCGGTCAAGATCGGCTAAACAGTTTACCAGGGGTCGTGCCAAGTCAATATGACAGGCCGGCTGGTTGCTTATTGTCTCCGCGTTGTCCGTATAAAGAGCCTGCTTGCGAAGTACCGCCACCTATTTTAGATACACCCAATGGCAAGGTGCGTTGTATTGATTCTAATATTACTTCTCGCCCCTCTCACGCTGCTACCTTGGAGTCACAAGTATGAGTAATAAAGTGGTCCTAAAAGCAGACAATCTACACAAGCACTACCCAGTATCACAAGGTCTGGGCAAAGCAAAGGCCTACGTGAAAGCGCTCAATGGTGTCTCATTCGAGCTTGAAGCTGGCAAGACACTGGCCGTCGTTGGTGAATCTGGCTGCGGAAAATCTACCCTTGCCCGCCAGTTGACGCTGATTGAAGCGCCCACACATGGTGAGCTATTTATCAACGATGAAGGCACCACTGGCTATAGCAGAAAAGCGCTAAAAGAGTTGCGTACTGAAATTCAAATGGTCTTTCAAAATCCTTATGGTAGCTTGAACCCGCGTCATACCATTGGCTATCAATTGACAGAACCATTGGATATCCATACCAAACTGTCCAAAGAAGAAAAGCGCGACAAAATCAACGAGATGATGAGACATGTCGGTCTACGTCCTGAGCATGCTGGTCGTTATCCGCATATGTTTTCTGGTGGTCAGCGTCAACGTATTGCCCTCGCCCGCGCCATGATGCTCAATCCAAAAATCGTCGTCGCTGATGAGCCTACTTCTGCACTCGATGTATCCATTCAGGCGCAAGTCTTAAATCTATTTATGGATTTGCAGGATGAGTATCGCACCGCTTACGTCTTTATCTCGCATAATTTGTCCGTCGTACGCCACGTCGCTGATGATGTGATGGTGATGTACTTGGGTCAAGCTGTTGAACACGGTCCCAAAGAAGCGATTTATAATGCGCCAAAACATCCTTACACCATCGCGTTACTAGCTGCTGCACCAACGGTAAACGGCCATAAAAACGATTTGACCCTACAAGGTGAGCTACCAAGTCCACTCAATCCACCAAGTGGCTGCGCCCTACATAAACGCTGTCCCTATGCCAAGCAGCAATGCAGCGAAATAGAGCCGCAACTGCGCGAATGGGACGGTCGATTGGTTGCTTGTTTACGTTTAGAAGAGATATATGGTTAAGGTGACTAAGGTTAAAATGATTAAGGTTAAGATGATTAACGACTAATCAATATTCACCACACCGCGGCACTTAGGAAATTGGCTACAACCAAAAAAGGTCTGACCTTGATTCAGGCCTTTTTTTGCTACTCTCTTAATCATCTCACCGTTACACCTTGGACAGGTTGGTATTTGGACAAGATTAGCGGCATTGTCTGTCGCTTCAATTATCGCAGGTTCATTAACTTTTGGCTCAGATTCTACGATCTCAAATGGTGTCAGAAAAACCTTATTAGCAATATCGTGCGATGTAATTGTATGCTGAATATCTGCCTGCTGAGTGTCCATACTATCAATTGGTAAATCGCTAGATTCAATCTCAGTCTGACCAGACCATCGATGCACTTCCCTACTTTTTAGAATAGCTCGTTTAGCGGTTTCTTTTATTATCGGCTCTGGTGTAGGCTTATTAGCTACTTCAGCAACAGCAACTGGTTTATCATTAGCGCTACCGCTAAGCTGCTTATTTGTATTCTGGTTTGGATTGCTATGCTTGTCTTTTAGATAGGCTTTATGCTCTCTATTGGTACGCCAAGACTTACTAAATCTATTGCTATTAATTTGCTCAACAATGGATATGACCTCGTCTTCAGTCAGCAGCTTATCTTGTTTCTTCTTCACATAAGACACCATACCACTCGTCAATACGTGCTCGGGTAACTCATCGCGGGTTTTTAATTCGCACTCACCGATGAAAGCAATCATCGAATGGAAGTAGCTCAGCTCCAAACCTAATAAATCTGCGAGCGTCTTAATGTGCAAGTAGTTTTGGCGCAAGGGGTTCTGAAATTTAAACTTACTTCCATTTTGGAAAACTTGTGTCCACTGTCTTTTGTTCTCGCTACCATATATCCAGCCCTTGTAGTTTTTGGTCTCAATCACAAAAATGCCGTACACAGAGACGATGATATGATCGATTTGTGTACTACCACCATTGGCCCTTGGTAAGGTAATACCGTTTAAACGGTGGTAGACGTCTTTTTCAAGCTTTAGCCACATGGCGACGTTGATGACGGTTTCACCTAGGAAACCTTTAAAGGAGGATTTTAGGGACATAATAGCGATCTTTAGAATGGTTATAGAATGTACTAAGCGTAATACCAAAACTCTTTAAATTTAATTAATTACCACTCACTCTCTTACGATGCTTTAGAGGCTTGGCATAAGCAGAAGAACATGATTTGATATGTTTATAAAAACTCTTATAAACCCGATCATACTCTTCATCAAGCTGTTTAAGTACATCTAAAGTACTATCGTTAGGATTAGTTTCATATTCATGCTGTGCATTTATCAGGTCTCCCCCTGTATTTAAGAACAACTCATATTTTTTCTCAAGCTCTGGAAAATATAAAGCTATCAATATTTCTATCTTGCCACCTTCTCTGTAAAATTCATCAACATCTAAAGCTTCATCACAGTTACTTGAAAAACTTTTGGATTGGACTTCCTGAATAATGGCTGCAAAATCAACCAGCCTAAAAACCACTTCCTCAAACTTTGTTCTCAAAAAGGCTTCATACTCCTTTTTGCGTTCAGATCTCTGAGTAATGAGAATACCGCATAGTCCAAACATTCCGATTATGCAGGCTGCTATTAAGCCTTCACTTAGTTCAATCTGTTTTAGCCATGTAATAGCATTTGCCAGTTCGATACTATCCATCTAATTTTTCCAGTTCTATAGTCATATAATTTATTTTTATATGAGGGCTGCACAAGATGTAAAACATACCTTTGTGAGCAATCAGTCCATTCTAATTTACCACTAAATCATCATGTTGAGGTACAGAATTTAGTACTGATTGCAGCAGTTATTTTACCGATAGCCATATTGATGAAATCAGACCAAAAGAAAAGTCAAAGATTAAGCCATAAAAAAAGCCACCAGATTTCTCTGATGGCTCTTTTTTTAAAAACTAACTAAGTTAGATTTATTACACCAAACTATTTACCGCTTCAACCACAGCATCAGTCGTGATACCGAACTCTTTATACAAGTCACTTGCAGGAGCAGATTCGCCATAAGTGGTCATACCGATAACTTTGCCATCTAGACCAACGAACTTATACCAGTAATCTACATGCGCGGCTTCTACTGCGACGCGAGCACGAATATTGGCTGGCAATACAGCTTCGCGATAGCTAGCATCTTGCTCGACGAAAATCTCAGCACATGGCATAGAAACCACACGGACGCCAACACCATTCGCGCTAAGCGTCTCGTATGCTTCCATCGCTAGGCCAACTTCTGAACCAGTAGCGATGATGATAGCCTGTAGCTCGCCTTGCTCTTTTGCCAGTACATAACCGCCTTTGGTGATGTTCGCTACTTGCTCGTTATCACGTGCTTGATGTGGCAAGCTCTGACGGCTAAAGATCAATGCTGATGGGTTGTTTTCTGATTTGATTGCTTCTACCCAAGCGCTTGCAGATTCGGTAGCATCACAAGGACGCCATGTACGCAAGTTTGGCGTGGTACGTAGGCTAGTCAATTGCTCAACTGGCTGATGCGTTGGGCCATCTTCACCCAGACCGATAGAGTCATGCGTATAGACATGGATGACGCGCTGCTTCATGAGTGCGCCCATACGTACTGCGTTACGTGCGTATTCCATAAACATCAGGAACGTCGCAACGTAAGGAATAAAGCCGCCATGCAATGCAATACCATTGGCAATCGCAGTCATACCGAACTCGCGCACACCGTAATAGATATAGTTACCGTCAGCGTCTTTTTCGATGCCTTTAGCGCCTTTAAATAGCGTGAGGTTTGAGCCTGCCAGGTCGGCTGAACCGCCCAATAGTTCTGGCAATAATGGCTGCAAGCTGTTGATAGCATTTTGACTGGCTTTACGACTAGCAACATCACCACCCGCTTCTTGCGTTTGCTGAATATAGGCCTGTGCTTGGCTGTCAAAGTCAGCAGGCAACTCACCATTGAGACGGCGTGATAGTTCTGCTGCAAGCTCTGGATAGGCTTTTTTATATGCTTCAAAGTCCGCATCCCAGTTCTTTTGCTGGACGTCGCCTTTGGCTTTAGCATCCCACGCTTCATAGATTTCGTCATCTAATTCAAATGGGGCATGCTTCCAAGATAGCGCATCACGAGTCAAGGCGATTTCATCATCACCAAGTGGTGCACCATGACTGGCGGCTAGACCTTGCTTGTTCGGGCTACCAGCACCGATCGTGGTTTTACAAATAATTAGACTTGGCTTATTAGTCTCTGCAATGGCTTGCTCAGTCGCTTGCGTGATTGCATCAGTATCATGACCATCAACTTTGATCACTTGCCAGCCGTAAGACTCAAAACGCGCTTGCGTATCATCAGTGAACCAGCCTTCGACATTACCATCGATTGAGATACCGTTATCATCGTAGAAGAATACCAATTTGCCAAGCGCCAACGTGCCAGCCAGTGAGCAAACTTCATGACTGATGCCTTCCATCAAGCAGCCATCGCCTAAGAACGCATAGGTGTGATGATCGACGACGTTATGACCGTCACGGTTGAACTGTGCGGCTAAGGTTTTTTCTGCGATTGCAAAACCAACGGCATTAGCAATACCTTGTCCTAGTGGACCAGTCGTCGTTTCTACACCAGGCGTGTAGCCAAGTTCAGGATGTCCTGGGGTTTTTGAGTGCAGCTGACGGAAACCTTTTAGGTCATCAACGCTCACATCGTAACCTGATAAATGTAGCAATGAATAAATAAGCATCGAGCCATGACCGTTTGACAGTACAAAGCGATCACGGTTGTGCCAATTAGGATCTGCTGGATTGTGCTTCAAAAATTTGCGCCACAAAACTTCGGCAATATCAGCCATACCCATTGGCGCACCCGGATGTCCAGAGTTGGCTTTTTGAACCGCGTCAAACGACAGTACACGGATGGCATTGGCTAGTTTACGTTCGCTAATTGGAGCTGGCA
>Ga0209295_1000258_pt1 | contig 37846 bp, 30 predicted proteins | sample Porto_5metaG_FD_187428 | JGI IMG/M metagenome (GOLD analysis project Ga0209295, IMG submission 187428) | Marine algal microbial communities from Porto, Portugal - Porto_5 metaG (SPAdes) (version 2) | ecosystem: Host-associated > Algae > Red algae > Unclassified | place: Portugal: Porto... | reverse complement strand
ATATAAATTGTATCTAGGATAATTGAGCCATTCATTTTTTATTAATAAGTAATACTATGCAATTGATTCCTGCTCCTGCTGGCGTGCTCGAGGTTGACGCACTGTGGCAAAATGACAATCCTAATGATCCAAATACGGACACGGTGGCGTTGCTGTGCCATCCCAATCCGTTGTTTGATGGTACGATGAATAACAAAGTGGTCACCACCATGTATCGCTTTGCCCGTGATAATGGTATGCATGTGGTGCGCTTTAACTTTCGCGGCGTTGGTCAATCGACAGGCGAGCATGATTACGCGGAAGGTGAAGTGGTCGATGCAATGACCGTGCTACAATGGATTGCTGAACAAACCAATGCTCGAAAGCTATGGCTGGGTGGTTTTTCTTTTGGTGGTTATGTCACGACACGCGTGGCTGAGCAAGTGCTTGAAGCCGCACATATATGGGGATTGGGTGACTTTGAAGTCACGAAAATTGCTCTTATCGCACCATCAGTCGAAAAAAACGACAGTACTGATATTAGTCTGCCTGCGGATAGAACTTTTGAGATTTATGGTAATGCGGATGAAGTGATTGAACCTGATAATATGCAGGCATTTGCAGACCGATTAGGCATTGAAGTCAGCGTGGTTGATGGCGCAGGTCATTTCTTCCATGGTCGCTTATCAGAGCTCAAGGGCTTATTAGACAAGCATAGCTTTGGACGGGACAGCTAATTCATTTGTTACCTAGCTTAGCTTGATAGCTTCTGCCTTGATATGGTTTAGCATGGCTTGCTTGGTAGCACCAGCACCGTGCTAAATTATCCTATTATTTTGATATTTATTTAATCCAACGATGAGTCGTATTATGAGTTTATCTCCATTGCAACGTTACGAGAAAGCCGTCAGTACAGATGAGTTTACTCGGGATGAGCAGCAATTTCAGGCCATGAGCTATCTTGATGAGATATATCATCAGCTCATCAATAGCGCACCGCAAAAGAAAGGATTTTTCGGTTTTTTAAAATCTAAGCCAGTCGTGCCGACGGGTCTGTATATGTGGGGCGGTGTCGGCCGTGGTAAAACGTGGATGATGGATATGTTTTATGACTCATTGACCATCGAGCGCAAGATGCGTTTGCATTTCCATCATTTTATGCAGCGTGTCCATAGAGAGCTTAACAAACTACAAGGTGAGAGCGATCCACTCGAAAAAGTCGCCGATATTATTTATAAAGAAGCAGTTATCATCTGTTTTGATGAGTTTTTTGTTTCTAATGTCTCTGATGCCATGATATTGGGTGATTTGTTCACCATGCTGTTCAATCGCGGTATTACTTTGGTTGCTACCTCAAACATTGAGCCAGCTGGACTGTATAAAGATGGCTTGCATCGTGACCGCTTTATGCCTGCCATTGCAGAAGTTGAGCGCCATACCACGGTAATGAATATCGACTCGGGAATTGATTATCGTCTGCGCGTATTGCAGCAAGCTGAGCTATACGAAGCGCCACTTACCAAGGCAAATTATCATTGGTTAGCCAACCGTTTTGCGAGCTTGTCGAATAATCAGAAAATCAGTAAAGAGCCGATTACGATTAATGGACGAGAAATAAAAATCAATGCTTGTACCGAAGATATCTTATTCTGTGACTTCCGTCATCTCTGTATGGAGCCACGCTCAGCATCTGATTTTATTGAACTTGCCAAACGATTCAGTACTGTCTTAGTTGACTCTGTGCCAGCACTAGATGATGATACTTACCGCGATCCAACGCGCCGCTTTATCTACCTCGTTGATGAATTTTATGATCGCCGTGTAAAACTATTGATACGAGCAGAGCAGCCGATTCTAGAATTGTATCAAGGAGAGAAATTGGCTTTTGAAATTGAACGTACTCGCTCACGTCTGCTTGAGATGCAGTCAGAAGACTACCTACGCATGGACCACCGAGTCGAAGACGTTGCGTAGTTTATTACTGAGTTGAGACTTCCTATGTGTAGCTCTCAACTGCTCTATAACTGTTAAAAAATAAGAAAATGATATTATAAATAATAAGTAGTGATAGATAATAATAAATAAGGATAAAACAATGACTACAACTGACAATGTTGATAATGAAAGCCAAGAAACTGAAGACAACAAACTGTCTATTAAGAATGTAGCAGCGAATGATATCTCCTCTACCAGTGAAGAGCTGATAGGCTGGATAAATTCAAGACGCAGTATGGGCAATCTAGATGAGCCAGCACCGACGCGTGCGCAAATTGAATCTGCCATTGAGTGCGCAGCGACCGCGCCAGACCATAAGAAACTGCGTCCTTGGCGCTTCATCGTAACGCAAGGTGAGGCGCGCCATGAGTTAGGCCGTGCCTTGCTCGAAGCTGCCCAAGCAAAAGCGCTACAAGATGGCGAAGAGTTGTCTGAAAAGACCATCACTAAAACTAAAAATATGCCGCTGCGAGCGCCGCTGATCATAACGGCTGTGACTCAAATGCAAGAACACAAAAAAGTGCCACCTTTTGAGCAGATGCTCAGTGCGGGGGCAGCTGTACAAAACCTAATCTTGGCATTAAAAGCCCAAGGATTTAGTACGGTTTGGCGCACTGGGATATTATGTAATGAGCCTGCGGTAAAAGCATATTTCGGCGTAGGCGCAGATGATTATGTGACCGCTTTTGTTTATACTGGCACAAGTCCCAAGGATGAGTCCAAACGCAAACCTATTGATATCGAGCCGCTAGTTCGCTTCGAGTCGTAATGTCGCTCAGTACTGTCTATTAATAAGATTATAATTTCACAAAGTTGTAATTCAAAGATAATAAGGCCAGTGGCTGAGCACGATAAATTCTATTGATAATACGTCAGTCAACACGGATAAAAGAACATGACAAGCCCTAACAATAGTAATAAAAACAACACCAGTGTCAGTACCAATGCCAGAAATGAGACGGACCAAGAGTCGTCTGAAAAGCAGCATGGTATGCTTGCAGGTATTTTTGAGCGAGCAACCAAGTCAGGTCTCGGCCGTAAAAAGTCAAATCCTAGCCCTGTTGAATCAGCTGTGGCAAAAGATATGGCCGATATCCATAGCAATCCGACCAAGCTGCGTTTGGCGTTTTTAGGTGGTGGTAGCTTTGGTACGGCAATGGCAAATTTAGCCGCACGTAATGGCTGTGATACCACGCTGTGGGTACGTAATAAACGTACGGTAAAAGCGATGGCAAAAACACAGACCAATAAGAAGTATCTACCGGGCTACAAGCTTGATGATCGACTAAAATACAGCCATGATTTGGCGGCAAGCGTCAAAGATAAAGACATTATTTTTATCGCTGTGCCAGGTTTGGCTTTTCGTGAGACGCTAAAAAGTATTGCACCTTTTATCAGTGGTCAGTCCATTGTATCATTGACCAAAGGTATGGAAAAAGACACCTTTGCGATGATGAGCGATATCATCAAAGAAGTATTACCAGAAGTGAATTTTGGCGTTATGTCAGGGCCGAACCTTGCCATAGAAATCATGAAAAATATGCCGTCTGCTACGGTTATCGCAAGTGAGTCGGAACCATTGCGTCATGCCGTACAAGCAGCATTACATAGTGCTTTTTTTAGAGTATTTGCTAGTGATGATGTACGCGGCGTTGAGCTTGGCGGCGCGCTAAAGAACATCTACGCAATTGCCATGGGTATGGCGGCAGCTTATGAAGTAGGTGAGAATACGAAAGCAATGATTCTTACTCGTGCTTTAGCAGAAATGAGTCGTTTTGGTGTTGAAGAAGGCGCCAATCCGCTCACTTTCTTGGGCTTATCAGGGGTAGGCGACTTATACGCCACCTGTAGCTCAGAGCTAAGTCGTAACTATCGTATCGGTAATATGCTTGGACGCGGTATGAGTATCGATGCCGCGGTCAAAAAGCTTGGCCAAACTGCTGAAGGGGTAAATACCATTCAGCAAGTACATGAAAAGGCGACCAAAGCGGGTATCTATATGCCAATTACCCATGCGCTCTATGCGGTCATTTATGAAGACAAGGCCGCTTTAGGCGTTGCGCTACATCTAATGGAAGCTGGGTTCCGTAGCGATGTTGAGTTTGTCATGGCGCATGATCATAGCAATGCTGCACTTACGGCTCATATGAAAACCTCTGGCAGTCATACCAAAAGCAAAGACAGCGATGCTGATAAGTAAGACATACCATTAAAAATCAGTATCAAGAGAGTCGAACTTAGCGCTCCAAGGAAGGTTATGAAAATTATATTAGTACGTCATGGTCAAGCAGAAGACGAAACACGTCCAGATAGCGCGCGTCAGCTGACGGACTTTGGTCAGCAGCAAGCAGCACAAACGGCAGAGTATGTGACTACTCACTATAGCCCAGATCGTTTTGTGGTTAGCCCTTATACTAGAGCGCAGCAGACTTTATCTGCATTTCAGTCACGAGCGCCGCAAGTCGCCTCATCTGTGCAGGACAATATCACGCCCTCTGATGATGCTCGCCAAGCTCTGATAGATATTGCCAATATTGAAGCTGAATGTTTGGTCGTTGTTTGTCATATGTCTATCGTCGCTTATATCGCGGGATTGCTTACAGGCGATTATCCAGAATCGTTCTCTCTAGCGGAAGCCAGAGTGTTTGAAATGGAATTTGTGATGACTGGGATGGCCACTGAAGTGGATCGTTTTGTGCCTGACCAACCATACTAGGCTGACCTAGCCATTTCTTAGATAGGATGAATTCAGAGTGAGGCAATCATGCCAATTAAGCGACTGGCTCAGCAGATAAAATGACTCAATCCTTTCTAAATAGTATCACTGCTTCATCACAGTACTTTTATAACCGCAGCAATAATTGAGGACACGTTTAGTGTTACATGTTTGGTTACGAGCGCAGCATAGCCCGCTAGCTGTCTGGCACGAAGATGTACAGCAATGGCAAATGGTTGACGGTTGGCAACAGCTACAGACAATCTATGGTAACTATAAGTCCAGTAGCCAAAAGGCACTTTGCCTATACTTTCCTTCAAGTCATGCATTGCAAGTGGACACGGCGCTCAATGCTACTCAGCTCAAACAGCTTGGTAATAGCGGCAAGCAATATTTATTTGAAGAAACGTCATTAACGCCTGTTGAGCAATTGAACATCCGCCAATTGAGCCATGCTGATACGACGCAACTGTACGCACTGGCACAAAACGACATTGAGTCATGGCAACAAAGCGCGCAGCTAGCCGGTATGAATATAGTGGCGTTATTACCAGATTTTTTGTTGTTGACACCGCCAGAAGAGGGTGCAGGTCAGCAAGTGACCCTTTATCAAGATTCGCAGACTATGCTGCTGCGCCAATCATTGCGTCAGGGTATGGCCGTCAGCTATTTACCGCTAATGTTTGAGCATTTCCCGCATTTGAGTGAGGTAATGGTGCTGCCGTCTATTGAGGCAGCTATTGACGCATCGGTCGACTCACTAGATTCCTCATCGACCATGGATGTAGTGACGCGCACTAAAACGTTGATCGCCGATCATCAGCTATTGCTGACGACCCTGCCCACAATACCTAAGCCAATTGACAGTCCTGAACGTCACGCGCTTAATTTCTTTATGAAATCTACTGACTCACAATTATCGCCATATTTGCGAGTGGCGATGATGGTTGCGCTATCAGCGTTAGTGCTGCAAATGGCAACCGATGGTGTGCAGTGGTATAAGTATAATGAAGCAACCGTAGCAACCAAGACTGCAATTGCGGCACAGTATCAGTCTTGGTTTGCCGATGAGCCACTGAGTACGCGCACCAAACTGCAAGTACAGCTGCAACCAAAACTGCGTAGCGATAGCCAAGCCGATGCCTCACATATGGCCGCACTGTCACGCATATCACCGCTGATTAAACAGTCCTCATTGCATGCACAATCACTGGTAATGCAACCATCGGCGCTCAGTTTTACCTTGATTGCCCCAGATCGTAGTAGTCTTGATAAATTCACGAGCACACTGGTAGCACAAGGCTTGAATGCTAAACTTGCGCAAGTGAATAGTAATGAGCAAGGTCAGTTTAGTGGTCAAGTCACTGTCAATGTGGTAGAAAACAATATTGCAGAAAATAGCGACATGGCAAGCAATGCGGCAGCGTCGTAACTCATCAAGGTATTGGTAATAAAGGTCAAAACATGAAACGATTACAACGCCGTACCAAACGTAATGCAGCTGTCTCTGTAAACAGTACTAAGGCTCATATATTCTCAGAGCGTATGAATAATTATCAAAATGTACTAACGACGCGCTGGCAAACATTACCTCCACGTGATCAGCTAGCATTAGCTATATTGTCTATATTTTTACTGTTATTTATAGGCGGCTATGGTGGCTATAGCGTTCATCAAGCAGCGAGCGATAGTAAAAACGACTATCAGGAGCAAGTGGCAGATTATTTTTGGTTGCGTGCTCAAGCTGGCAACATTGATAGTAGTGTATTGAATACTGGTAACAATGCTAATGGGAATAATGCTACTGGGGAGGTTGATATGCCGCCTGCTAGCCGTATCAATGCGCTGCTTAATAGCTCAGATATAGCAGGTGCTCAGGTAGTTGCCACGGGCGATGCAGTGCAATTGAGCTTTACGCATCCTAGTCAAGCGGTCGTCAGCACTGCATTGGGTAAGCTTGAACAGCAAGGCTGGCAATTTACACAGTTATCTATGCAGCAAGACCTGACCAATAAATCTATTCAGGTACAAGCAACGGTCACTTCTTAAAATGCATCATTTTGTGATAAGTATTTTAGATGCTTATGTCAGAAATTTTAGATACTTATATCACTGTATGCTTAGTACTCGACACTCAATCCTCGACAGCAAAATAGTGCTTTATCGTTGGTATCATTGAAAAGCCATTTATCTGGCTCCATTAAATAGTTAATCATATGACTATTGAATAAAAATACTACCAGTAAGGAAAACCTCACATAATGCATGACAGTATGAGCAACGATAAGCGCCGTTCGTCAATTACTTATAACCACATCACTTATTTCTTATATGTGATCAGCTACTTTACTGCGGGTCTGTTGTGGATTGTGCCGATTGTTATGAATTATGCCAAGCGCCATGATGCTAATGGTTCATGGTTGGCCACGCATTTCGATTGGCAGATTAAGACCTTTTGGTACAGTATTGTTTGGTTCGTCATTGGCATTATTTTGATCACCTTTGCGCTAGGCGGCTTTGGTGTTAGCGTACTGGCGGATAGTGGCAATATTGCTATTGGCTCAATATTATTGGCTGGGTTTGGTTTACTGATTATGACCTTTACCTTTATTTGGCATTTATATCGCATTATACGTGGTTGGATTGCGTTGACTGATAAACGTCCAGTACCGTAGATGTTTAATAGTACCTTTCTGCTATGTTTTTAGCTTAGAAGGCGGTAATACATCGTTGTATAGCAGAGGTTCATCATTAATGATTGCTGCTTAAATGTAGAAATTTAGCGACTGAAACTTTGCTCTTATTTCTGTTAAGCTGATATAATCGCTGCGCCCGATTTCATTCGCATTTTTTATTCACTATTTCTTCCAAGCAGGGTCTGCCATCACTATGTCTTATGCCTTACTTCGTCCTTTTTTGTTTAATATGGATCCTGAACACGCCCATGAGATGACGCTATCTTTATTGGATAAAGCGCATAAAGCGCGTGTTTTAGGCTTGGCGTATGGTCAGTCCATGCAACCGACAGATTGTATGGGCTTGCAGTTCTCTAACCCAGTCGGTCTGGCAGCAGGTTTGGACAAAAACGGCGATTATATTGACGCGCTGGCTGAGTTGGGATTTGGTTTTATAGAAGTAGGAACCGTCACGCCAAGACCGCAAGTAGGCAACGACAAGCCAAGACTGTTTAGAATCAAGCAAGCAGACGCGATTATCAATCGTATGGGATTTAATAATGAAGGCGTTGATTATCTAATTGAGAATGTCAAACGCTGCAAATACAAAGGCAATATCGGTATCAATATTGGTAAAAATGCCGACACGCCGGTAGAGCAAGCCGCCGATGATTATGTGTATTGTTTAGAGCGTGTATATCCGCATGCCTCATACATTACGGTCAACATCTCATCGCCAAACACCAAAAACTTACGTGATTTGCAAAGTGGTGAAGCCCTAACTCAGCTGATGGATACAATTAAAAACCGTCACAGTCAGCTGGCTACTGAATATGGTTTTTACGTACCATTGGTGCTTAAGGTTGCTCCAGATTTAGAGCCATTACAAGTTGATTATATCTCGCAGCAATTAATAGATTTTGAAATTGATGGTTTGATTGCTACTAACACTACATTAAGCCGCGTAGGTGTCGAAGACTTGCGTGATGGCGACCAAATGGGTGGTCTATCCGGTCGTCCTGTGAGTCATATTAGTACCCAGATTTTGCAACAATTTTCCGATCAGTTAGATGGTAAAGTCGCTTTGATAGGCGTGGGCGGTATCGATAGTGGTGCCAAAGCCGTCAAAAAAATCGAAGCAGGCGCAGACATGGTACAGCTCTATACAGGGCTTATCTATCGTGGTCCTGGGTTGGTGCAGTCTTGCATTCAGGCAATCGGTGGCTATTACGATGCCATGGAAAGCTAATCCAATAAATAAGGTAATAAGGCGTAAAGCATGAGTGGTTTAGATATTGTGATTGCTATCGTTGTCTTGATTGGCTTATGGCGCGGCTTTCAAGTAGGACTGATTAAAACAGCAATAGGCTTGGTAGGTTGGTTTATCGCCCTCATTGCTGCTACTAGGCTGGCAGGAGTGGTGTCGCCCCAATTGACGGGTATCGTACAAAACCCTGTACTACAGATGGCCATGGCTTTTTTATTGGTAGTGATTGCCATATTGGCAGTCATGCATCTGATGGCTTTTGTGTTCTCAGGCGTACTCAAAACCTTACGTTTGGGCGTCTTGGACAAAATGGCGGGCGGCGTACTGGGTGCTGCCAAAAATGTATTGATGGTCTTGGTTGTACTGAGCGTCAGTGCGCCATTGCTAGTACAGATGCCGCAGTGGCAAACCTCAGTACTAGCGCCTGAACTGATGCCATATGCACCGATGGGCAAGGCTCTAGTATCGGACGTATTAGGCATGGCTTGGGATCAGGTCAATCAGTCATAATGGTTTAATTGCCTATTATTTTATCTAAATATCTATTATTTTACTTCTTTTTATACTTCTAAATGTTTGCACGTGTCACTGATAATCAAAAACAGATTATCGAAAAATCTCGTTAAGTTTCTTACAATATCATCAGGTTAGCGGCGTGCGACAGTGAATGATTTTAGCAATATACTGTCGTTAAGTTTGCCGTTATTGTCGTACTAATGTATGAGTCAAAATAGGATATAGCTATTATGTGTGGAGTCATTGGAGTTGCAGCTCACGAACCAGTCAATCAGATTCTTTATGACGGTTTGACGATGCTACAGCATCGCGGGCAAGATGCAGCAGGTATTGTCACTTTGCAAGATGGGCGACTCTATCTACGTAAAGAAAATGGCATGGTACGTGACGTATTTATGAATCGTCATATGATGAAACTGGTTGGTAAGTTCGGTATCGGTCACGTTCGTTACCCGACAGCGGGTACTTCTAGCAGCGCTGAAGCACAGCCATTTTATGTCAACTCACCATATGGTATTACCCTTGCGCACAATGGTAACTTGACCAATGCTGAGAGTTTGGCCAAATCTTTGTACATCGAAGATCGTCGCCACCTTAATACTGACTCAGATTCTGAAGTACTGTTAAACGTACTGGCACATGAGATGCAGAATCTAGGCAAAACACATCCAACGGCTGATGATATCTTTGAAGCAGTAAAAGCCGTCTATAAACGCTGTGAAGGCGCTTATGGCGTTGTCGCTTTGATCACGGGTCATGGGTTACTTGCATTCCGCGATCCAAACGGTATCCGTCCACTTATCTTTGGTAAGCGTATGGCACCGAATGGCGGCACTGAGTATATGGTTGCCTCTGAATCAGTTGCATTGACAGGTTCTGGCTTCACGATCGTTCGTGACGTAAAACCAGGCGAAGCAATTTTCATTGATTTGAACCATAAGCTACATACGCATCAGTGCGTCGAGCAAAAAGAATACACGCCTTGTATCTTTGAATATGTGTACTTTGCTCGTCCAGATTCGATTATGGACAACATCTCAGTCTACAAATCACGCCTACGCATGGGTGAAAAACTGGCAGATAAAATCCTTGCTGAATGGGGTGATGATCATGATATCGACGTGGTCATTCCAATTCCAGACACGTCGCGTACTTCAGCGATGGAGCTGGCGCTAAAAATGAACGTCAAGTACCGTGAAGGGTTTATGAAAAACCGCTACATCGGTCGTACGTTTATTATGCCAGGTCAACAGCAGCGCAAAAAATCAGTTCGCCAAAAGCTGAGCGCTGTGCCACTAGAGTTTAAAGGCAAAAATGTACTGTTGGTTGATGATTCTATCGTTCGTGGTACGACTTGTCATGAAATCATTCAAATGGCACGAGATGCTGGTGCTAACAAGGTGTTTTTTGCCAGTGCTGCGCCACCAGTGAAATTTCCAAACGTATACGGCATTGATATGCCCGTACGTAGCGAGCTTATTGCCTCAGGCAATAGCGTTGAAGAAGTACGTGATATCATCGGCGCCGATCGTTTGATTTTCCAAGATTTGGATGATTTGATTGACGCAGTAAAAGATACCAAGCATAGCCGAGTAGAAGGCTTTGATTGTGCGGTATTTAACGGCTGCTACATCACTGGCCAAATCAATGAAGCATATCTTGATCACCTGCAAGAGCAGCGTAATGATACTGCCAAAACTGGTAAAAAAGGCGTACAAATAGTGGCTGATACACCAGTTGATATGATGGGTGTGGAAGAGCTTTAAACTGTATTAAAGCCATTATTTGCAGATAATAAAAAGCTAGATTCTAAATAGAATCTAGCTTTTTTATGTTTAAAGTATCGCTAAAAGTACTGATGTTTATATAGATGGTCGAAACAGTTTTAGCCTAAAAAACTACTAAATAACCAAAACAGACCATTGATTGCTGCGATACCGACAACCATACTGACCAAAAGCTGACGGCTGATATGATAAATAAACAATACCAATATAAGTGCGCCAACTTGTGCCATTAATAGATGCAACTCAGTATCATTTAAAGTGACAGTCGTCGATAAATTTTGATAGGACAGGCTAGTCAAAATTAGCAGCACCATCACTGACAATGGCAAGCTCTCATTTAATCGATGTAGCCAAGGAGTGTCCAATAGCTTTCTAGGTATCAGTGCTGGTAGCGCACGAGTGATAAAGGTTACTGCTGCCATGGCAAGCGTGGCAAAAATAAGATAACTACTGGTCATAAGAGTCTCCCGTCTTTTGACGCTCTATCCAAAACCCACGTACCAAGATCATAAACATACAGATAGTAATGGCTACTAGTAACAACCAGTCACTGGTAAATAGCGAGGCAATGATTAAGCCAAGCACGGCGATACCAATTGGGAAGTAGCGTTTGATACTTTGAAACTGCTCATAAGCGAGAATCGCGAACAGACAAACCAACGCAAAATCTAAATTTGGCACCAAGTCACTGAGCCTACTGCCAATCATTACGCCAACCGTACTCGCCAGTATCCACCAGCTTTGGTTAAATAGGCTGATAGGAAGTATCAGGGCTCGTCGCGACTCATTTGGCAAGCTTGTCATGATCGAAAAAGTCTCGTCAGTCAAAGCAAATAGACAATACGTCTTGGCCAGCTTGTTTTTTGGTAAATACTGTAATAACGGCATACCATAGAATACGTGGCGTAGATTAATTGCGGCAATATTGGTGGCGATATTACCAATCGGTAGGCCAGCGCTCAACATTGGGAGACAAGCGTATTGAGCGGCACCAGCATACAGCATGATGCTGAGCATAATCGTTGCCCATATCGGGATACCAGCTACCTGTGCGAGTACACCAAAGGCAATACCGGCAGGCAAATAGCCCATAGCAACTGGCAAGCTTTTTTTAAAGCCTTCAGCCCAGTGGTAGTGAATTTCAGGTTGATGGCTTAATTCATTTGAATGAGTATTCACGTGACATCCTAAATTTTTCTTATGGTACTTTCTATAAACTTAATATCTCGAAAATTATTAATTCAAACGGTATTAATGCAAAATTAAAAAATGAAAAACGAGCTTAATAAAAATGATTTATCAAAAATTGATAGAGCAAATATAGTATAAAATTAACTAAGCTTCAGGTTGTAGTTTTTCATAGCTGCCAGTCTGATTGGCACGGTACAAGAAGCCACCTAAAATGATTAATCTTAATAGCAACAGACACCACACGCTAAGCCAAATACCTGTCATATCCCATTGCTGATAGAGCAACCAGCTCAAAGGGAAGAAAATCGCAGCCAGTATCAGCGCCGCATTACGAATCACGCTACCAGCCGTTAAACCAAAAAATATCCCATCCAGCCAATAGGCTCCAACGCCGACAAGAGGCAATAATACGGCATATAAAAGGTAGTCATAGGCGAGGGCAAACACCGACTCAATATTTGTCATAAATCCTAAATATGTAGGCATCGCAAGCCACCAAATGGCGCTCAACATAATAGCAAGACCATAGCTAACCACGCCTGTACGCTTCACAATCATACGAAAACGTGGCCAATCGCGACGTCCTGCAGCTTGTCCACTTAATGTTTCAGCAGAGACAGCGACGCCATCTAAAGCGAAGGCAGATATACTTAATACTTGCAATAAAATAGCATTAGCAGCCAGTATGACATCACCACTTTGAGCAGACAGTCGAGTAATCCAAGCAAAGCTTAGCGTTAAAATAAGAGTACGTACAAAGATATCTTTGTTTAAAGAAAATAGCCTAAGCATTTTTTCTTTCGTAAAATACTGTCGATCCGCTTTAAATAATACAGACCACGATATTTTTAAATGTTGGCGGCTTAACCATAATGCCATTAGTATTCCGAACCAAAATGCAATAGTCGTTCCTAGTGCGACGCCAGCCAATCCCATTTGCATTGCAAATACAAAAAACAGAGTCAGTACGATATTAAGTACAGCAATAAAGCCTTGCTGATAAAGCATGTAACGGGTCTTGCCTTGTCCTGCAAACCAACCGATAAATGCAAAATTCATCAGTTCTGCGATCACTCCCCAGAAACGTACGTCTAAGTAGGTTTTTGCTGCGCGTCCACTTTCAGGATTGGCTGACAGTGCTTGTAAGCCAAAATCGATCAGCCATGGCTTTGCGAGTAGCAATATTGCTCCGATAACAAATGCCAATAATAACGCGCGCTGTAAGATAGACAGTAAAGGCGTGGGTGCTGATACGGTTGATGTATTGCTAGTATTATTCGCCAGTTGTCCCAATGCCTGCGCAGCAAGCCCAGATGATGCATACTGCAAAAAGTTAAAACTAACAAGCAATAGCGACAGCAGTTGTATGGCTAGACCCATACCAGCAAGTTTCGCCGTGTCATTCATATTGCCTACAATGGCCGTATCAATCACGCTTTGCAATGGCATGGCCAAATTGGCTAGTAGCACAGGCAATGCAATCGCGACAATACGCTTATAGCTTGTGTCAATAGGTGGCATCGCTTGAGAAGGTGCGGAATTAGCTGACATGGATGACTCGTTTATACGTGAACGATAAAGAGATATGTTCGTAAAATGATAATAAATTCGTAAGGCAGTAAATTTAATATAAGAGACAAAATAGCTATAAAGACAAAAGCACCTAGACTCATTATTCATGAGTCAGGTGCTCTTATTTAAACACTGTAGCTGTACAATCAGTAATTATATAGAGTGTGATGACACGCTATTTCAGCGTATCAATCCATCTAATATACCTTACTAAACGTTGTCTTGCTCAAACATTTTTGGATCATTGAAAGTAACGATTTCTTCTTCAAACTCTGGTTTTACTTTTACGATAAAGTCATCACGCGACAGACCCATGCGCAGCGGAATCGAGCTGGCGATATAAGTCGATGAGTAGGTACCAGCAAGCAAACCAATAAATAGCGCTACTGAGAACCAGTATAATCCATCACCGCCCAAGAATAGCATGGCTAGTACGACCAATAGAACCGTTGAGATGGTCATAATCGTACGGCGTAGCGTCTCGGTCAATGACAAATCAATCGTCTGTTCTGGCGTAATTCCGCGAACACGGCGGAAATTCTCACGAATACGGTCATAGACAACGATGGTATCGTTCAATGAATAACCAATCAATGCCAATACCGCAGCCAATACTGTCAAATCAAACGGGAAGCCAAATAATGCAAATACACCGATGGTTACGACGGCATCATGGAACAGTGATAGTACGGCACCTAGAGACAGTTTGAACTGGAAGCGCAAGGCAACATAGCCAAGCATACAAACCAGTGCCAATACCAATGCCATGACTGAGTTTAGATAAACTTCATTACCAACTTGGCTACCAATGATATTTACGTTGCTAATCGTAGCGGTGTTGCTAGGTAGGGCCAATGCTTGCGTTAGATTTGCGCTTAGCCCATCGACGTTGTCAGACTGAGGGGGTAGACGTACGAGTAGCTCTTCACGAGTACCTAGGTACTGCACAACTGCATCATCGAAGCCGTTGTCTGCCAGCGCTTGTACAACAGCAACTTGCTCAGCAGGCTGCTCATAACGAACATCAGCAGAGACACCACCAGTGAAATCAAGACCTAAGTTCAGACCATTTACCGCGATAGCAATGATACTACCGATTACCATAAATAAAGATAGTAGTGCCATCGGCTTTTCTATCTTCATAAATGGAACGATACGCTGGTTACCAACCGCTTTGATGCCACCTTCAGCGACTGCTGCTGCATCATCAGCGGCGTCACCTGATATTACGTCAGAATCAACAGCGGTAGATAGTGCTTGACTGTCTTTGGCATTTTGACCTTTACCACCGCGACGACTAGGGCTTTTGCCTGACTTTGCGGTAGTAGGGTTATTGGTTTTAGTATTACTACCTTTACCATCACGACGCGGTTTGTTACGGCGACGCGTACTTGCATTGGTCGTGTCACCGTTTGAGCCATTTCGATCAGGATTATTCTGCTGTTCTAAAGGGTTGTTATTATCGATCGCCATAATATTCTCCTAACCGATGCTCAGACTTTTGATGGATTTACGCTTACCATAAGCAATTTGTACCAGTGCACGTGTCACCAAAATAGCGGTGAATAGCGAGCTGACAATACCAATAGCTAGCGTAATCGCAAAGCCTTTAATCGGACCAGTACCAATCGCAAATAGGATAAACGCGACCAATAAGGTTGTAATGTTGGCATCAAAAATACTGCTAAATGCGCGATCAAAACCTGCCACGATGGCTGATTTTGGCCGGACACCATTGGCAATCTCTTCTCGTATTCGCTCAAAAATCAGTACGTTGGCATCAACTGCCATACCGATGGTTAAAACGATACCTGCGATACCAGGTAGGGTAAGCGATGAACCCAAAATTGACATAATCGCAATGATAATAATAACGTTAACGGCTAGCGCAACGTTGGCAATCACCCCAAACAGACGATAGAAGATAATCATAAACGCGAAGACTAATAGATAACCGACCTGCGTAGAGAACAATCCTTTATCAATGTTTTCTTGACCGAGTGATGGACCAATCGTGCGCTCTTCTACGAAATACATCGGTGCGGCAAGTGCGCCTGAACGTAACAATAGGGCAAGCTCAGCTGCTTCAGCACTACTGTCTAGACCAGTAATACGGAATGATGAACCCAATACCGCTTGAATGTTGGCGCGGTTGATAACCTTTGTTTCAGCGTAAGGTGTGCGTACTTCAGTCGTTTCACCAGTGGCTGGATCTTCTTCGTAAGTGATTCTTTGCTTGTTTTCAATGAACAATACAGCCATCTGTTGACCAACCGCTGTACGAGTGGCGTTCTGCATGAGCTTGCCGCCAGCACTGTCCAAGGTGATACTTACTTCAGGTAGACCGCTTTCATCCAAGCCAGTTTGTGCGTTGGTTACTTTGTCCCCTGTGACGATCGCTTGACGATCTAACAGTACAGGCGGGCCATCCAGTGTTTCGAATGGGAATGCCTCTGTACCCGCTGGAGGTATGCCGCCAGTATAGGTATCAGCATCTTCTGCCACCATACGGAACTCAAGGTTTGCAGTACGACCAAGGACACGTTTTGCTTCAGCAGTATCTTGTACACCTGGTAGCTCAACGACGATACGGCTAGCACCTTGTGACTGTACCAAAGCTTCGGTAACACCAAGCTCAGCAATACGGTTGCGTAGAGTCGTCAAGTTCTGGTTGACCGCGTAGCTATTGATTTCGTCAAGCGTCGCATCGTTATACGATAAGACCAATGCAGGACCTTGATCATCAATAGAAGACTGCAAGTTAAACGTATTGCTCATTGAGCCTTGTAATACGTTCTGTGCACGGTTACGAGTATCAGTATCAGCAAAATGTAATACCACGCCGCGATTTTCGGTCTTGATACCTTTGATTGCTACTCGTTCAGCACGTAGCTCACGTCGCATATCGCGACTGGCACTGGTCAGACGCTGTTCAAGCGCCTTGTCCATATCGACTTCGAGTACAAAGCGTACACCACCACGTAAATCAAGACCAAGTTTCATCGGTCTTGCACCGATATCACGTAGCCATTGCGGAGTCGTCTGTGCTAGGTTAAGGGCAACGACATAGTCTTCGCCCAAGTTTTGACGTAGCACTTCTTGAGCTTTTAGCTGATCGACTGGGTTATTGAGGCGTACCAGCGCGCTGTTGTCCTCAAACGTACCATCGTGGTTCTCTAGACCTGCCTCTTCGAGTAAGCTTTGAGACTCGGTTAAGATGCCTTCAGATAGCTGAGTTCCTGCGGCTGCGCTCGTAATCTGAACAGCAGGTTCGTCAGGGTAAAGATTAGGGGCAGCATATAGACCGGCAACGAGTAGCACGACGGCAATTAGTAAGTATTTCCAAGCGGGATATTGCATAATCACTTCTTTAAGTTGATAAACGACTGGCGACGTAGGCCACAAGTTAGCAGATGGGAAGTTAGCGATAGCAACGGTCGAGTGCTATGTTCAGCAGCCGTCATCATGCACCATTGCGATCATCCGCGATGATAGTAACGCATAAAACAGTAAAGCAAATAAGATATCTGTTTATCCGGTCACCAAAAATCATCTGGCTGACTTGGATAAAGATAGAACATCTAAACAGTAAGTCTAATTTATATAGCAATTTTACCTTACTGTGTTAATAGCGAAAAATGACCGTAAATCATATACGGTCATTTTTTAGTCATTACATTCATTAATGTGACGACTATTGAATGTTCATTAATAAGTTTTCACTAACAAAAACCAGTGAACATTCTAATTAGACGCTTTCGATCGTGCCAGCAGGCAATACTGAAATAACAGAAGCACGTTGTACTTTTACGTCAGTATTGTTATTTAAGCTCACAACGGCATAGTCGCCTTCGATTGCTTTGATACGGCCCATTAAACCACCAGCGAAAATGATTTCACTACCAACGGTCAATGCGTTAACCATGGCACGGTGTTCTTTGGTACGCTTAGATTGCGGGCGAATGACCAAGAAGTAAAAAATCGCAAAAAACGCAACAGGCAGCAAAATCTGACCGAATAGACCTGCAGCACCTGCAGTCTCTGGTGCAGCATGGGCAGCTTGAATAAATAAGCTCATAATATCTCTCAGTAAGTCATAGACAATAATAAAATTAGACGCATAGTAACAAAAAATCCCAGTCTTGGTAACTGTTAATCATAGGCTGAGTGTGTTTTTCTTGGCGTAACCGCATACTATCAGCCTATAGATATGACGACAATCTCTTTACTGTGTGCGCAAATAGTTGATACAGGGCCTAGCGTTGATTGGATCGTCAAAATACTCAATACAGAAGCGGGTATACAACCATTCAAAAGCAGATGTACACCCATTAATACTGGAGCAATAAAAGACATCAAAAAATAAAAACTTAAAAATGACGACTTATTGTGAAATGGTATCATCAATGCTACTATCAAATGGCAATGATTGCCTGCATTTAGTATGCTAAATATTGAAGCGTAATATGGATTTTTAAAGTGCATCATACAAATTTTTAAAACATAGTATGGCTTTGGAATAGCCACTAAATCAGCTTTGAGTAACTATTTATACGATGGACAGAGGCATTCTATTGCTTTATTAACAGCACTCTAAAAATCGATATAAATTGCTCATAACATTATCTTCCTTTTTCTCTTTTTAGGTTACCTAACTTGTTCACCACTTTTATGTTTGTACCTCGTTTATGTCGTCCGCGCGCTCATCGTAAAGACGCATCTGCAGAACCTCCCCCGAGAATGACTACGAGTTCTCGATTTGGTTATACTTCTTTTTCAGCACTATCTGCATTAGCAATTTTTATGCTACCGCAGGCAGTGTGGGCAGCTGGTGCTGTATCAACATCCAGCGAGGCAGCAGCACCAACTGCGCTTAGCGTTTCTTTATTGATATTTTTTGTCTTACTCGCTATTGGTGTCTCTTTCGTCTGTTCATTAGCAGAGTCTGTTTTGCTGAGTATGACGCCATCGTTTATTGCAGATGTGCAAGAGACCAGTCCCAAAAAAGCAGAAATGCTTAAAACCCTCAAAGTGGATAATATCGACCAGTCGCTAGCCGCTATTTTAACGTTAAACACGGTTGCCCATACACTTGGCTCTATCGGTGCTGGTGCACAGGCTACGATTGTATTCGGTAGTGCGTGGTTTGGTCTGTTTTCGGCACTTATGACGCTTGCTATCTTGTTCTTATCTGAAATTATCCCAAAAACACTGGGTACAGTTTACTGGCGCCAATTAAGTGGTTTGGTTGCCTATTTTGTTCGTGGCATCATCATGCTGCTATATCCGTTAATTTGGTTCTCAGAGCGTCTGACGAAACTATTGGTACGCGGTAAAGAGCCACAAACCTTTAGCCGCCGAGAATTTGCTGCTCTTGCTAGTATCGGCGAAGAGTCAGGACAAATTGACCCACTAGAGTCGCGTATCATTCGTAACTTGCTCGCATTTGGTGCGATCAAAGTCGAAGACATCATGACCCCGCGCTCAGTGATGCTCGCATTCGAAGAGAATAAAACCGTCGCTGAGCTATTGGTTGATCGTCCAAAGCTGACATTTTCTCGCTTGCCAATCTATGATGGTGATTTGGATAATATCACAGGATTTGTCCTAAAAACAGACATGCTACTGGCTAAAGTTAACCATGCTATGCACAAGCCGTTGACACAGTTTCAACGAGACATCACGTTTGTGTTCTCTAAGATGAAGCTGTTTGATTTGTTAGAGTTAATGCTAAAAAACCGTATTCATATCGCCATTACAGTCGGTGAATATGGTGAAGTTAAAGGTTTAGTCACATTAGAAGATGTATTTGAGACATTATTAGGTCTTGAGATTGTTGATGAGATAGACCGCGTCGAAGACATGCAGGCCTTAGCTCGTCAAATGATGGATAGACGGGTAGAGCGTTTGGGCATGAAGCTCAGTGATGATGAGCAGTATGAAGACAGTAACAACGAAGCTAAATCCTGACGATGCCTTAATGAAGCCAAACTCTAACATTGATAGCTTAATCATAAGTATTGATGATTCTAAAGATTGACAGTCTAAAGGTAGTTAGCTCATTATGGGCTGACTACTAAGCTAGATCTGCAAAGCATCTAACTATTTGAGCTAGGATTCGCAGCATGAAATCTTGTGGATATTTGATTTAATAGCCTGGGTTTTTATTCGCAATAATTACACAGGGTGTCACATGGCTGTGAGAATTTGATGATAGGCTCGGCATATGATATGAGTATGCTCATATAGATATGTCTACACAGAGACACTGCCAAAACAAATGATAAAAGAGCGTTGATTGTCAGTATATGACACTAACGAAAACAATATCGCTAAGGATTATCATGAAAAAATTATTAGGAAATAGGCTATTAGCTCTATTGGTGAAAAGCGCCAGCATCACTGCAATCGTAGCAGTAGCCAGCACCATCAGTATCAATGCACAAGCGGCTACTATGACCGAAGATTTGGTACAGAACTATGCCGCCGCAATGAAAGCATCAGCGAATAGCAAAAGTATCAATCAGGTATCGCGCCTTGTGTCAGATGATGCGCTTATTTCTTTATCCAGAAAAGGTAAGTCTACCAGCCTAGACAAAGATGCCTACTTAAAACTGCTCCAAAGTAGCTGGAATGATACGTCTAATTATCGTTATGATATCTCTGTAGACAACGTGGTGATTACTGGTTCGCAAGCCAAGGCCAATGTGACGACCAATGAGAGCTGGGTAAAAAATGGTCAGCAAGTATCATTTGTTACCACATCTCGTGTGACCTTAACTCTATCCACTGGTAATGCGGTGCTTTTGCGTGCCGTATCTCAGGTGGCTATTAATTAAGTCGTCATTGACCAAGCAAGGTTCAAAAATATAATGGGTCATATAAATAATGACTGATTAAACTAGTTAAAATTTTGATTTATAGAAAATTTCAACTAACTAAATAGTCATTACTTAGTTTTATAGACTACTTGAGCGTCTATTATTATCTTTTATATTAGGCTGGTCTTTGCTTTACATTGCATACTATACTATCTATCAACTTTATCTTATTAATTTCTGTCGTTAGGAAACCTCCAATACCATGTCTACTGTGCTATCACACTCTCGCTCATTTATTGCGTTGCCATTGACGCTTGCGGTATCCACTTTACTGATTAGTGCGTGTAGCAATACATCAGCGGTAAAAAACAAAGGTGCGACCAATAGCTCATCTGTCATCACCAAAAGTCCTGCCAATCAAGGGGCTAATACAGGTAGCGCAGACTACTCGACTGCGTTTTTGGATGCAGAGAGTTTGGATGAGTTGGCTGACTTGTTAGAAGCCACTGACATGACCATGGTAGAAGGTAACCAGCTTGCTATTCAGCAATATGGTGATTTGTGGAATCGTTTACGCGCAGGCTACCGTATGAATGGCGGTAAGCCAATCTATAATCAGCGTATTGAAGGCCAAAAAAGCTGGTTTACCAGTAGACAGGATTATCTAAATCGTCTAACTGCACGTGCCAGTCGCTATATCTATCATACGGTGCGAGAGGCGGAGCGTCGCAATATCCCAACAGAGCTAGCCTTGTTACCAGTTATCGAAAGCTCTTACGATCCAAGTGGTACGAGTAGTGCAGCAGCTGCGGGTTTATGGCAGTTTATTCCAAGTACAGGCCGTATTTATGGCTTGAACCAAAGCAGTACTTATGATGGTCGCCGCGATGTTATCGAATCAACACGTGCTGCCTATGACTTCTTGACAGCATTGCACAACCAGTTCGGTAGTTGGGAGCTGGCATTGGCTGCTTATAATGCTGGCCCTGGCCGTATACAAAAAGCAATTGATGCCAATGCAGCGCGTGGACTACCCACAGACTATTGGTCACTTCAATTGCCGACTGAAACGATGAACTATGTGCCGCGTTTCTTAGCCGTAGCCGAAATCGTTGCCAAGCCTGAGCAGTATGGTGTGTATCTACCAGCTATTGCTAACCGTCAGCATTTCCGCAGTGTACCGGTTAACTATGGTGTGAGCTTGTCCGAAGTATCGCAGTTAACTGGCGTTAGCTACGATGAGCTAGAGCGTCTAAATACCGCACTGACATCAGGCCGCGTTGACTCTTCAGGTCCACAGCGTGTCATCATTCCTAATGACGTCAGCCTGAATGCCGATGCCAAATTAAGTGGTCTCAGAGGTAACGGTACAGGTAATGTGCTTGCATCGAACAATGCAGGTAGTTCAAGTACGACAGCGACCACGCCAAGCTATAATAACAAACCGTATACTGCCTCATCACTGCCATCTACTGGTAGTGCATTGGCTGATTATGCGGCTAGCGCAAGTGTTCCTCAGCAGACAACTAGCTATATATCCCCATCAGTCACTACGGGCGGAAGTTCTTCATATAGCAGTACCTCAGCGCGTACTGAGCCACCATTGAGTGCTGCAGAGACAAATAAGATTAATGCTGAGCTTAAGAGTAGCAATACTTTACCGACTACTTCAGCGCAGATCACTCAAAACAATACGATTGTCCAAGAACCACCGCTTAGCAAAGAAGAACGTGATTTCATTGCCAGTCAAATCCGTAGAAGTACTTCTGAGACCAATGTTATCAATGCAGATGGTAATATCAACCTATCAGCCGTACAGACGCAGCAGTCTATCTTAGAAGCAAGCGGCGCAGAAAAAAAACTTAGCTTTGCTAAAACGCCGGTAAGTAAGCCAAAACCACAAGGTACGCGTACTACTTATACAGTAAAACGTGGCGATACGCTATCGAACATTGCGAGTCGAGCAGGAGTTAGCTGGCGTGATATCGCAGAATGGAACCAGATAGATGCTAGTGCCAATCTGCTCTCTGGCAGCACATTGTATCTATATGATGCCAAGACCATTGAGCCATTGAGCACTGCAAACAACACCGTCGCTAGTCAGCCTGACAGTTATGTTGTACAAGGCGGTGATACGCTTATCGGTACGGCCAATCGTTTTGGTTTGTCGGTTACTCAGTTAGCCAGCTACAACAACCTGAGCAGCCGTGCTGATCTGCTCAGAGGTCAAAAATTATGGCTCATACCGGGTAAAGTGACTGCACCTGCGACGACACCTGCAGCGCCTTCTACCAAGCCAAGCAAAGCAAGCACTGCGACTAAAAGCTATAAAGTAAAAGTAGGGGACGGATTGATTGCATTAGCACGTCAATTCAACGTATCGACAGATACTTTAGCCAGTCTCAATGGTATCAACAGCACAAGTTCGCTATATGTTGGTCAGACGCTTAAAGTGCCAGCCAGTGTTGATTTTGATGCTGCAAGTGCTACAAGTGCGAGCAGCAGTAACAGCTCAAGCTCGGTCGCGACTACCAATTACAAAGTGAAATCAGGTGATACGCTGATTGGTATCGCTAACAGTCTTGGCGTTAGTGCAACGGAACTGGCGGCGGTGAACAGCAATTTTGATGCAAAGGCTCGCTTGCAACGTGGCCAAACGATTAAAGTTCCTGCTACTAAAGAACTGGTTGACCGTCAGTTGAATGACAAAGCGGTCAGCTATAAAGTAAAATCAGGTGATACGCTAACGGGTGTCGCTAAACGTTACAATATTGGCTTAAGTGATTTGGCATCAGCGAATAACTTGAATACCAACTCGAACCTAATACTGGGCCGTACTATCACTATTCCTGCGAGCGGCAGTGTTGCAAGTGCATCTAGTAGCAGCCAAAGCAGCAGCTCTGTAGCTAGCAGTAGTAGCTCAGCAAGTAGTGGTACGAAATTAAGCAACACTGAAAGCTATAAAGTGAAATCTGGCGATGGTCTGATTGCTTTGGCACGTCAGTTTGGCATATCGGTAGAGGACTTGGCAGCGACCAACGATCTAGCGACCAATGCACAGCTACAACGCGGCCAAACGCTTAAAGTACCAAAAGCGACAGTAAGCTATACGGTTAGTTCGGGCGATAGCTTGATTGGTCTAGCACGTAAATATGGCGTATCAACGCAAGAGCTGGCTGATATGAACAATATTGCCGCTGATGCGATGTTGCAGCGCGGTCAGCGTCTGACTGTACCTAATCGCTAATGAGTAAATATTAATGGATACCGTTTAAACGAGACGTCATTAATATTAATTATGAATCGTAACGCACAAAAAAAAGCTGCTCTTATAAAGAGCAGCTTTTTTATTTAATGAGAATAACTTATTTTGAGATGTCAGCTTGCGAACCGTCTATTAGTAGCTACAAACTAGACAGTCTGAGTTTTAATGGTTTCAAGATAGCTTCGAATGTTGCTCACATAGTGCATCGCCTGACCATAACGACTGTTCGACGCTCTATTATCCGCTAGATAAGCATAGACGTTCGCCCAGCTCTTATCATCAATACCTTGAGCTCGTAGTGCGCGCTGGATTCTTTTTACCGCATTGGGACCCATGTTATAACCTGCAAGCGCAAACCAGATACGGTCAGTTTTTGGCACATCAGAGAAGTCCGCTTTCACTTGCTCCAGATAACGTGCGCCGCCGCCAATGCTCTGATAAGGATCGACACGATCTGAAACCCCCATCGCTTTGGCAGTGTTGTTGGTCAACATCATCAGACCACGCACACCGGTTGGCGACACCGCATTGGCATCAAGATGTGACTCTTGATAACCCATAGCGACCAATAGTTCCCAATCATGATTATAGTTGCGAGCTTGCTCTTCAAAAGAAGACTGATAATCAGGCAGTCTTTCCGTCAAGGTTCTTTGAAAATGATCTTGGCTATAAGCATCTTTTAATAAGTTTTGATTGTAGAATGCTGCAAGCTTCTGGGTGTTTTGTAGCTTGATGCTATCGCACAAAAAGTAACTGGCCTTTTTTGATAGTGGGTCATTGGATGAGCTAAATGTCCAACTTACCTTCGGATGTAGTCCGTTTTTAGTCAAGCTGGCATCATAACCACAGCTGACATTGATAGATGATAAATTCAGCTGGCTTTTTAGCTTGGTGCTGGCAGTGGTCAACGCCATGTCAGCGTTGCCTGTTCTTAACGCTTTTAGCGCCGCTTCTTCACTTGCATAGGCTTTTAGTTTGATATCAACACCGAGCTCATCGGCATAAGTGCGCACCAAATCAAAGCCAAAACCATGTTGAAAGCCATCGGTAGCAAAGTAGGTGCTATCGCCCGGAACTGCCGCAATGGTTAAGGTGTTCTCCAGCATGACATTGTCATAGGCTGGTATCGACGTGTTCGTAGTCGTTAAACTCTCAGCGGGCAACGAGAGTAGAGCGATGCTAGAAATTTGTGCCAGCTTCTTGGTTCTGGCAAAACGAGTAGACGCAATAGGGGTAACGGATGAAACGATGTTACTTTTGGTGTTTAGTAGGCGTTTAGACGGACGCAGTAAATAAGAAATACGGCGTTTGGCCCCTTGCGCAGATACTTTTACACGATAAGTAATACGCTGCATGGATGTCTCCTGATTTTAGCCATCCTTCTTACCGCAAAAACACGTATAAATATATGTGCATAATATTGACATATATCGATATCATATTTTAAATAGGGTGGCATTTTTAATAGGATAAATGCCGCTCTATTTTGTTTGACGATAGCGCCACTAGTGTACTCTCTCTAAGAGTTAGTGGGATAGTTTGTCGTCAGCCAGCTATCGATGTGTCATAAAAGCGCTCTAAAACAATATTTTTACATATTGATTTTAAACAGAACGCACAACAACGCGAAGGATATAAATCAGATGATTCCTTCATCGATAACTACATATGGCTAGTAGCCAAACAACTATATATCAAACATAGGTAAGGTCATGATTAAGTTATTAAGACAAAAACATAGCTTGAAACATTGATGTAAGGTTTTGCCAATGAGGCAAATACATTCATCTGTTTTAACTATGCTAACTTTGATGGCTGGCTAACCTTTGAATTACTAATACTTGATCACGAGTAATAGGATAGCTGGCTATTAAAGTTGTTTGTCCAGCGATGAGGGTAAGCAAAATAATCAGAGCTGATAGTTAAAGCAATTGTGTATCAAAAGCAGATTTCTATCAAACTGACTATGTCATACCGTCATCACGACACTAAAAATAAAAAATACCATGTTGCCGACATATATAGTGCAAACATAGTATTCCAATGGGTAGTAAATCAAAAATTTATTACTTATATAGCATTATAAATTCTTGAATAACTACCAACATTATTTTAGCGCCATAACCGGAAGCTGTAATAATGGGAAGTTTCATGACAAAACGTTCTTTCTTACGGGTAGTAATATGTGGTTACATATGGCATTATTCAAGTGTAGTTAAGAAAAAAGTGATAAAACTTAACAATTAAGCTATAAACGGTTAATTTTCCAGATATTTTATATCTGTTAATTCATTAAAGAATAAATAAGCTTGTATATTCTTTAAAACAGACTTTACGTTTATTGGCTGAACACAATGTTTATCTAATTTTGTGCAATTTTCAAACTATCACTTTTCCTATAAATGATTCACCCCGTAAATAACCGCTTTAAGTAATTGCTTCTTAAAACGACTTTTTAAATGGCTACTCGGCCAATAGCCACTTCGCAAACACTTTTTCTAGAAATTACACATTATTAGCAATCGCTCTATGCTGGGTTTTCAATATCGATAAAGGTAACTGGTAATCCAAATTGCTGAGCAACTATCTTTCCTAACGCCTGAATACCGCCACGCTCCGTCGCATGATGACCACAGGCAAAATAATCAATACCTAGCTCACGCGCGCTGTGGGTGGTGCGCTCAGATATCTCGCCAGAGATAAACGCATCACAGCCCATAGTGGCAGCTTGCTCAATCATATCTTGCGCGCCGCCCGTACATATACCCACACGTTCTATCAACCTATTATGTGTCTTAGCAGACGAGTTTGCATGATACTCAGCTGAGATGTGTAGTGGCGTGCGCCCTAATGCTTGAGTAATCGTGGCAATGAGATCGTCAGCACTTTGCGGTGTACAAGTAGCGATATTACCCACAGGGTGTGACTCGGTAGGATAGAGCGCACCCGTGATTGTCATACCGAGCATGTCAGCAAGTCTTGCGTTGTTGCCAGAGATCGGGTGCGCGTCAAGCGGTAGGTGATAGCCAATCATAGAAATACCGTGTTGCATCAGCTTGCGCACGCGTCGACCTTTCATCCCAGTGAGCGTAGCAGGTTCGCCTTTCCAAAAATATCCATGATGCACCATAATCGCATCGGCATTGTCAGCGATGGCAGCATCAATTAGGGCCTCACAAGCAGTGACACCAGTGACAATACGTTGAATCGGGCGTCCACCATCGACTTGTAGACCATTTGGTGCATAGTCTTTAAAGGCGCTGGCAGATAAGTAGTCGTCACAGAACTGTGTCAACGCCTGAGCGCTGATGCTTTGAGCATTGGACTCAGCTATCGTATGATTTGCAGTCATTATGTTTTCCTGTTATCAATAAAGTGTATGTCGTGAGGTGCTATAGATCAACTAAGCAAAAATTATGTATTATCTGTCATGTTTGAGAATGTTTGGTTTTGGGCTTCTAGCTTTATGTTCAATTCTCGGAATGTTTAAGTGTCGAGCATCGTAAAAGCTATTTTAACATGCTGCTGTAAGCAAGCAGACAAGCTGGATAACTGAAATGGTACACGATACGTTACTATTTACTGGTATTGCGGTTATAATTTATACACGTGAGTCTGCCTAGCTATATAGCATTTGAGTATTCTATGAATGATTAAAGATTCGCTAAGCGGTCGCTATTATCTCACTTCTTTTTTCACCGTCTGTTTGCAATAAATTTATAGAGGTTTATATGTCGTCATCCCGGAACACCAATAACAAGGCGTCTTTATTAAAATGGTTACCTTGGGTCTTATTGCTGCTAGTGCTGGCAGCGTTTATTTGGTTGTTCACGAGTATGAAGTCGACGTCGGAGGCCACATGGGAGCCGCCGAGAACCCCGCCTGCGGAGCAGCAAGCAGCGGAGCCAGTGTCAGACACGCCAGCACCGATATCTTCTTATCATAATGCAGTTGCGCGTGCGTCGCAGTCAGTGGTCAATATCTATACGACGCAAACGATGACAGAGCATCCTTATATGGATGATCCGGTACTACGTCGGTTCTTTGAATATCATGGCGGCCCATCACAAGAGCAGGGCAATACCAATTTAGGCTCTGGTGTGATCGTATCAGAAGACGGTTATATCGTGACCAATGCCCATGTGATCGAAAAAGCAGACGAAATCACAGTCGCGTTCAATGATGGTCGTAAGAGCCGTGCCAGAATCATCGGTACAGATCCTGACAGTGACCTAGCTGTGATCAAGGTCGATATGACAGGGCTGACACCACTTGGCTTCCGCGAAGATCCAATTCGTGTGGGGGATTTGGCACTAGCGATTGGTAATCCATTCGGTGTGGGTCAGACAGTGACGCAAGGGATTATCTCAGCGACCGGTCGTACTGGACTGGGTGTCAATAAGTTTGAAGACTTTATCCAGACGGATGCGGCGATCAATCCGGGTAACTCAGGCGGCGCACTGGTCGATGCTCATGGCGAGCTAGTCGGTATCAATACTGTCATATTCTCGCGCTCTGGTGGCTCGATGGGTATTGGCTTTGCCATTCCGACGGCATTGGTTGAGCAAGTAATGAATGCGCTCATCAAAGATGGCCGTGTCAGTCGTGGCTGGTTAGGTATCGAGATTCAGTCACAGCTACGTGATCCGACGCAGCTAGAAACGTCAACAGGCGTAGAAGTATTAAACGTCATTGAAAACAGCCCAGCGGCAAAAAGCGGTCTGCGTGTCGGTGATATCGTCCTAACCATAGATGATGTCGAGATGACAGATGCTAATACGTTGATTCAGTATGTTGCCCGTAAGCCACCAAATACTGAATTGGATGCGCAGATATTGCGTCAAGGCAAAAACGCTCAAGTGAAAATCATGTTAGAAGAGCGTCCAGCACAAGAGCCTATCGAGCGTCCTGTTGTGTTACAGGATGAGAGTATGGGCGGAATGGAACAGCCAAACATTCAAGGTGATGAGGAAACACCGATGATGTCAAAAGCAGAGCGTGATCGTATGCGTGAAGAGCTATTAAAGCTATTTGAACAAGATGCTGCGGCACAGTAGAATGTTTTTATAACAAGGTGCTGGCTCATAGCATGTCTATGAGGCAGCACCTTTATCTAGCTAAATGCAGCCAATATAATAAAAAAGCGCGCTTCTTATCTAAAGAAGCGCGCTTTTTGTTGGAGCTAATTTTTTTGAAACCAAAAGTAAAAGGTTAACTTTGCCTACTTATAATCCTTTACTTATAACCATTAAGCCTATAACCCTGCTATAACTTTTCGATTGGATCATGATTGATATAAATGACGCCTTGCACACGGCAACAGCAAGGCAGGATTTCATCGTCTTCAATCATCGCCAATGGATCAAATGGATAATCGACCGTATGTGAGCTAGCAATACGCTTGACTCGGCAGCTACCACAGTAACCTTCGCGGCATTGATAGTTTACCTCGTGTCCGGTGCGTAGCAGTCCATCTAGCAGACTCTCGTCATCATGTAGATAGAACTGCTTTTTACTGGTCATTACCCAAGTCATCGTTAATCCTATTGGGATATGTCTGTGCTACTGCTATCCCTACTATTAACCCATAAGACGATTACAGCGGTAAAAATTTTATAACTTAAAATCTCTACCGCTCAAGCCTTTATCATTCCAAGCTTTTATAATTTAAAGTCTTTCTAGCTCAAAGCTCTTGCAACTCAGCTTTTATAATTCAAAGTCATCAAAATCGCTGTCTGATAAGTCAGAGTCAATCTGACCAACCAAGTACGAGCTAATCTCGGTCTCTTGTGGTGCTACTTGCACATTGTCAGATGACAACCACGTGTTGATCCACGGGATTGGGTTTGATTTTGAGTTCGGGAACGCCGCTGGCAAGCCGACGGTCTCCATACGCAAGTTGGTGATGTATTCGATATATTGGCAAAGAATGTCTTTATTTAGACCAATCATCGAGCCGTCTTTGAACAGATAGCCTGCCCATTCTTTTTCTTGCTCAGCAGCTTTGCGGAAGATCTCGATGCTTTCCTCATAGCACTCTGCGGCAATCTCGACCATTTCAGGATCGTCACGACCATTACGCATCAGGTTCAGCATGTGCTGCGTACCCGTCAAATGCAGCGCTTCATCACGTGCGATTAGCTTGATGATTTTGGCATTACCTTCCATCAATTTACGCTCAGCAAACGCAAACGAGCAAGCAAACGACACATAGAAACGAATTGCTTCTAGGACGTTGACCGCCATGATGCACAGGTACATTTGCTTTTTCAATGATCTTAAATCAACCGTGACTTCCTCGCCATTGATGTTGTGCGTACCTGCACCGTACAGGCTATATAGCTGCGAGTTGCGGTACAGCTCGTCATAATACTGGGCGATATCAGAGGCACGGCCTAAGATGTGCTCGTTTTGCATAATGTCATCAAAGATAATATTTGGGTCATTGACGATATTACGAATGATATGCGTATAGCTGCGAGAGTGAATGGTCTCAGAGAACGACCACGTCTCAATCCACGTCTCTAGCTCAGGGATAGACACCAGCGGCAGTAGCACCACGTTTGGACTACGACCTTGGATAGAGTCGAGTAGAGTTTGGTACTTAAGATTGCTCAAAAATATGTGCTGCTCATGCGATGACAGATTGCTAAAGTCCATACGATCGCGTGATACATCGACTTCTTCTGGACGCCAAAAGAACGACAGCTGCTTTTCAATCAATTGCTCAAAGATAGGATGCTTTTGTTGGTCATAGCGCGCCACGTTGACGGGCTGACCAAAGAACATCGGCTCTTTTAGCGCATTGTTTGGCGTTTGAGAAAAAATCGAGTAAGTCATGGGACTGCCTTTATAATTGATACGGTTATTAATTTATAGGGGTTTGACTGGTTTTGATTTGATGCTATGACACGTTTTTGGATTATAGCGTTTTAGCTTAGAGGTTCTCTAGTGATATCTGTGACGACTCTTGTCCATCGTTCATATAGGCTTTAAATATCTCGCTCAGTTCACTATCATCGAGTGCTTCTAGTTCATCAAGTGCGCTTTTGCGTAAGGTACTTGCATCAGACTCTTCTGCTGCTGTTTTTGAGTCTTTTTTAGCCGCTCTCGATACGGGCTTTTTGGCTGCTTTCGCCACGCTTTTTTTGGCGACAGTTGTCTTTGGTGCTTCATTCACACCTAACTGCTGACGCACCTCTGCAATATCAACCTCGACTTGTACGATATGCGAGCCACCATCGTTTAGGTCTGAAAATACGTTTGGGATAAACAAACCACCGTCTTTGATGATTGCGGTATATTGCACATGACCTCCGTCGTTTTATTCTGTCTGTAGGTTTTCATTATAACAGTAGCCAATCCCGCCTACCGCTTGTATCTGCCTTGCCGCTGGCGTGCAGTTTATCGTGACTGACCGCATTCCTGTTGTCTCGATACTACGCTCAGTCACAGACCGCATCGCCATCGTCGTCAGCAGGATACCGCTATAGTCGGGGCTAAACGACCGTGTTAGGGCATCGTTCTTTTTCCTTAGTAACTTTTCTGTTTGGGCGTAATCTACAACACTAAGCCAATTTTCGCATTACCAAATTTTTTAGCCACTTCAATATCTTCAGGCTTAGGTACAATTTTTTGGAACATATCTGTATTTACACCAACGTAAATTCTACTACTTATAGTATTTTTTACACTTTCAGGTAATTTTGTTTGATTTAGAAAATGATTTCTAATATTTCTTCTAAGCCGGTTATTCTTATAAGATAGTGTATTGTCTATATGTTTATTTCTATCAAAAATAATCATATGACTATTACTGCTTTCTAACCTTTCACCAATTTTTTCCCACCAAATTTTATCAGAATCTCCAAAAGATAATCCAAAAGCGCAGATTAAATCTGCCTTCTCAATTTTATTTTTAAAATTGAGAATAGAGTCATCACCATTTGCTTCATTACATTTTGATTTCACAATTGATTCTTGAATATCTAAATTTTCATGCAGTTCACTATTAGCGACTTGAGTTAGATCATTCACTCCTAAAATCATTTTGTTATCTACGTAACCGTGGATATGTTGTATACGTTTGTTTAAAATATGTCTTATTTTTTGGTTTGAAATTTGATGACTTCCTATATCGGAGTCTTTAGTATCTTCTAAAATTTGTTCAACAATATTTGTATAGTTAAATGAGACAATACTTGTAGTCCAAGAGCTATTTTGAAATTTACCTTTAAATTCGATTATTTGTTTCTTGTGTTCAAGAGTCAAATAGTTTTCAGGAGAGTCCAAATCGCGAAAAAATTTCTCACTTTTGATGTTGGATTTGTTGAAGTTAGATTGTATATCTTTCAGATACTTAGATAAGGACAAGATAATATCTTCCATTACTGCATCAAAATCTTCAATACCTTTAAATTCTTTAGTATATTCACCTAATGCTAGTTCTAAGTCTGACCAGTATCCTTCTGTATTTTCACTAATATGATTTTTAAGTTTCATAACTAAATCATGATCACTATGATTTTTGCTATAAACATCGTAAAAGTCCTGATACCTAGTTTTTAACCCAAGATTAATATCAAAACCATTACCTAGAATAAATAAAATATTCATGACGAGCCTTAGGTTGCTTGTATAGTTTTAAACAAACAGCGAGCTTAACTTAAAAGCCAAACCCGCCATCTATCAGAGATTCTATTTAAATAAGTTCTCTTCGAAAACTCAAATCTTACATGCACCGCCAGCACAATCATCTTCCATATCCGCTTGGGCATCGTTCGCACCATCACGAGTGTTATGGTAGTACAACGTCTTCACACCCATTTTATAAGCGTTTAGCAAGTCTTTTAGCAATATCTTCATCGGTACACGGCCACCAGCATAACGAACAGGGTCGTAGTTGGTATTGGCAGAGATACTTTGATCAACGAATTTTTGCATGATAGCGACCAGCTTTAGGTAACCGTCATTGTTTGGCATTTGCCATAGTAGCTCGTACTGATCTTTTAGCTTATCAATCTCAGGCACGACTTGCTTTAGGATGCCGTCTTTTGACGCTTTGATAGAGACCAGACCACGTGGTGGCTCTATACCGTTGGTCGCGTTGGCGATCTGACTAGAGGTCTCAGACGGCATCAAGGCGGTTAGGGTAGAGTTGCGTAGACCGTGCTCAGTGATCTCGCCACGTAGCGTTTCCCAATCGAGATGTAGCGGCTCTTGGCAGATTTTGTCCAAGTCGGCTTTGTACGTATCAATTGGCAAGATACCTTGTGAATATGTAGTCTCATTGAACGCAGGGCACGCGCCTTGCTCTTTTGCCAATTTGTTTGACGCTTTTAAGAGATAGAATTGCAACGCTTCAAACGTCTGATGCGTTAGACCCAATGCTGAGTCGTCTGAGTAGCGTGCGCCATTCTTAGCCAAGTAGTAAGCATAGTTAATTACGCCCACACCGAGCGTACGGCGACGCATGCTGCCGTTTTGAGCCGCTTTGACTGGATAGTCTTGGTAGTCGAGCAAGGCATCAAGCGCACGGACGATTAGCTCGGCTGGCTCTTCGATGTCGCTGACGTTGTCGACTTTACCCAAGTTGACCGCTGATAGCGTACAAAGGGCGATTTCGCCTTCTTCGTCATTGATGTTATCCAGTGGCTTGGTCGGTAGTGCGATTTCCATACATAGGTTTGACTGGCGAATCGGGGCTACCGTCGCGTCAAATGGGCTATGCGTGTTGCAATGATCGACGTTTTGGATATAGATACGACCTGTGCTGGCGCGCTCTTGCATCATTAGACTGAACAAATCAGCAGCTGGGATTTGACGGCTACGTACGTTAGGATCATTTTCGTACTTGGTGTATAACTCTTCGAACTTGTCTTGATCTTCAAAGAACGCATCATACAAACCAGGAGTGTCGCCTGGTGAGAATAGCGAGATGTCTTGACCTTTGATCAGGCGCGTGTACATCGTTTTGTTTAGCTGTACGCCGTAGTCCATATGACGGACACGGTTGTCTTCGACGCCGCGGTTGTTTTTCAGTACCAGTAACGACTCAACTTCTAAATGCCATAGTGGATAGAACAACGTCGCAGCACCGCCACGTACGCCACCTTGTGAGCAGCATTTAACCGCAGTCTGGAATAATTTGTAGAATGGGATACAGCCAGTGTGCTGTGCTTCGCCGCCACGGATAGGGCTACCAAGCGCGCGGATACGACCTGCGTTGATGCCGATACCAGCACGCTGTGATACGTAGCGTACGATAGCGCTAGTGGTTGCGTTGATAGAGTCTAGGCTATCACCACATTCGATCAATACGCACGAGCTAAACTGGCGCGATGGCGTACGTACACCTGACATGATAGGCGTAGGTAGTGAGATTTTGAACTCTGAGGTCGCATCATAGAAGCGTTTGACGAAATCAAGACGATCTGACTTGTCGTATTGGCTAAACAAGCACATACCGACGAGCATATATAAGAACTGCGGGCTTTCATAGACCGTCTTGCTCACGCGATCTTGTACCAGATATTTACCAGCCATTTGCTCAACAGCTGCATAGGCAAGGTTCATATCGCGCCAGTGATCGAGATACTCTTCTAACTCATCAAATTCAGCACGGCTATAGTCAGCTAGGATGTGCTGATCGTATTTGCCAGCGTCTGTTAAGGTTTTGACATGATCATACAGGTGCGGCGGCGTGAATCGGTTATAAGCAATTTTACGTAGATGGAAGATAGCCAAGCGCGCCGCCAGATATTGATAGTCAGGCGTGGTTTCAGAGATTAGGTCGGCGGCAGATTTGATGATGGTTTCGTGAATGTCACGCGTCTTGATACCTTCATAAAACTGGATGTGCGACTTTAGCTCAACTTGTGATACCGACACATTTTCCAAGCCATCTGCGGCCCATGCGATAACCTTGTGAATTTTGTCTAAATCAATAGGCTCTAAACGTCCATCACGTTTGGTTACTTGGATTTTGTCAATATGTGTCATGCTGGCCTCTATTTTGATTGCTTATTGTGATGCTGCGCGTCCAATGGAAGGCAGACATTCTTTATAACGCTATGATGCTGGGGTTGTGCTAGCTGGTTTTTTTGGGCAAAAAGCTACCACTACTCATAGTGACGGTTAAAATCACTGAGTACTACATATAGCGTGTTTGTTAATTGGTAGGCACAATATAGCGGGAAAATTTTGAAAATACTATATTGATTTTAGAATAAAACTATGTTGCTACAAGGTTGTAGACGGTCCAAATTTTGGCAAAGGACGATGGGATAAGGGTTAGACGCAAATGCGGTCAATAATAAAATTTTTGTAAAAATATCATGAGATTTATTTTTCATTCTCTCGGTTATTGTCGACCGATAATGCGAGTCATGGCGGCAATAATGCGGGCGCAGATTGTACATCAAACCACAAAAAATCGCCACCCATATGTTATTACTAGCGAGTGACGATTTGGACTAAAAAGGCGTTAAAGTTTTTTATGCGACTTATAAAACAATACGAACCGTTTTTGCATTATCAAGTGAGGCATAAAGCGCATTGACTTGCTCAGCAGCGGTTAGGTACAAATTGACCCGTGCTGAGTGAAAACGACCTGTTTTAGACGGTTTAACTTCGATAGACGCCAAATCAAAATCAGGGAACTGGCTACCCAAAATTAGCTTCACTTCATTGAGCAAACTCTCACGCTCGCCTTCATGACCGATGATGCTTAGTGGGTAGTTCATCGGGAACTCCCAAAGCTCTGGGTTTTGAATATCGGTCTTTTTGCCTACCAATGCGCCTTTATTTGGCGTCAGGTCAGTGACTTTAACTGATGGCTGATTGCTGGTTGGGTTATTTGCGCTGTTGTCGTTGTTGTCGTTGTTGTCGTTGTTGTCGTTGTTGTCGTTGTTGTCGTTGTTGTCGTTGCTATCTTTTGAATCATCACTCATGATATGAGCCTCGCTTATATAGGTAAATAAAAAAAAGTTAATCAGTCATTAGTAGTAAGTAACTAGCGGTAAGTCATTCGAAAATCGCTGCTATAGACATTTAGTTAGTTAAACATCTGCTCAAACTATGCCAAAAGCATAACGCCAAAATCTGAGACAGGCTTAGTGTGGTCGTAAGTGGCACTTAAATCAGTCAAGCTATAGCCTATTCAATTTAAAAGTAATCCAAGGCAACCGAGTGTAGATGTAACTGTGATACTTCAAGTGAGGTTAACGCTGTCATACTTTTATAGTGGAGTGGCTATATTAGGCAGAGAATATATGCACTGTTTATAGTGGTCTGTGGACGATTATTCAAGTGAAGTCTGTATTTAGTCTGTTCTATTAAGCAGTATAGGTGAATTAGCCTTTTGGCTTGGCGGTTAATAAAAGCTACTGCAAATAGCCATTGATAGGAGTGATATCAGGTGGAATATCCGTCTCTCCCAATGCTTCTCGCAGGTTAATCTCGATAGTGCGTGACAACGCAGTCAAAGGTAATTGATTAGCCGCCAAGCCAAAAGGCTCTTCTAGCTCTTCACTAAGCGCATCTAAACCAAAAAAGGTATAAGCAATCACCGCACAAATCAACGGCGTTGCCCAACCGAGTGAAGCAACTAGACCAAAGGGAAGCATGATGCAATACAGATAGGTCGTACGATGTACCAGCAGCATATAAGCAAAGGGCAATGGTGTGTTATGAATACGCTCGCACGCTGCTAATACAATTGTCATCGAAGTCAGGCGCTCATCCATGTTTTGTATGACTTGCTCCGATACCAATCCCTGACGCCGAATATCGCCAAGCTGCTTACCCATTAGGCGCATTATATAGTCGGGTACATTTTTCGCTTGGCGCATATGGCCATGGTGTATCGCTGCGACAAAAGGCTCGATATCCGCCCAAGGTGGCGTACCACGCAATCTGTGGCGCACCGCATGGGCAAAAGCAATGATCAGATATACCATCGTTTGCTGAGTATCGCGTCCAGTTGCATTATTATCCTCGCCATCATCTATAAAAGACAGTACTTGGCGCGTTAAGCTACGAGAATCATATACCAGCTGACCCCACAGTCCGCGCGCTTCCCACCAACGCTGATAACTGGCATTGTTTCGAAACCCAAGAAACAATGATAACGCAATTCCAAGCAAGGTAAACGTTGCCATACCATAATAAGGAAACGAGTCAGGAAGCCAGTGCTGGATAATCGTGATGAGCGTACTAAGAATAGTAATCAGCAAAATTTGCGGATAGATTTTTGGAATGATTGATCCACGCAGGGTGAAAAATATCTTGAGGGCATTAGGCGTTTGCCGGACAATCATGTCAGTTTCCTAGCGATGGGATATATGGAGACACTATTCAATGTCTCGTGTGATTCTAATATAGAAACGAGTTCTGTAAAGCCCAAAGAGCTATAAATTTATTCAAACAGAAGAGTAATCACTTAAGCCTAGTAATTGGGATAGCCAAAAAGTTAAACCCTCGTCAAAAGGGCGATGTTTTTATTAATCTACTTTATGTATGTTAAAATGACGTCAAATATCACTTTTTAACTCTATAAAAGCTACCACAAAGATGAATACGCCACCCTAGCTGTACCCCTCCTCAGTAATGATTGCTTCCTATAGCAATTACTCTCATAAAGCGTCTGACGCTTTTTCTTGTACGCACGCACTGCTTTAACGTTTGTATCACTATCCGATATATCTAGTGGATCATAAAGATTACCCCACTAAAAGTACGTTATGACGATAACTCGCTAACTATGATCGTTCGCATTTTTATATTTATTACCTGATAGGCAATGGGCAATGGGCAAAGTACCTAGATAGAGATGTGCCTAGATAGCAAAGGATCTAAATAAAGATGTGTCAGACTTTTCGTGTGAGCTGATTTTTAACTACTTTTTATATGCTTTCCAAATAATGATTAGATACCTCGTTTATTGACAGACTAAAGCAGTTCCCCAAAACTGAGTTACATATGTTAAATACAATTAAAGAGCATTGGTTATCCAATGTGCGCGGCGATGTCTTGGCTGGCATGGTCGTCGCTTTGGCGCTTA
>Ga0209295_1000257_pt1 | contig 37879 bp, 31 predicted proteins | sample Porto_5metaG_FD_187428 | JGI IMG/M metagenome (GOLD analysis project Ga0209295, IMG submission 187428) | Marine algal microbial communities from Porto, Portugal - Porto_5 metaG (SPAdes) (version 2) | ecosystem: Host-associated > Algae > Red algae > Unclassified | place: Portugal: Porto... | reverse complement strand
ATATAAATTGTATCTAGGATAATTGAGCCATTCATTTTTTATTAATAAGTAATACTATGCAATTGATTCCTGCTCCTGCTGGCGTGCTCGAGGTTGACGCACTGTGGCAAAATGACAATCCTAATGACCCAAGTACAGATACTGTGGCGCTGCTGTGCCATCCCAATCCGTTGTTTGATGGTACGATGAATAACAAAGTGGTCACCACCATGTATCGCTTTGCCCGTGATAATGATATGCATGTGGTGCGCTTTAACTTTCGCGGCGTTGGCCAATCGACAGGCGAGCATGATTATGCGGAAGGTGAAGTGGTCGATGCAATGACCGTGCTACAATGGATTGCTGAACAAACCAATGCTCGAAAGCTATGGCTGGGTGGTTTTTCTTTTGGTGGCTATGTCACGGCACGTGTGGCTGAGCAAGTGCTTGAAGCCGCACATATATGGGGATTGGGTGACTTTGAAGTAACGAAAATCGCCCTTATCGCACCATCAGTCGAAAAAAACGACAGTACTGATATTAGTTTGCCTGCGGATAGAACTTTTGAGATTTATGGTAATGCGGATGAGGTGATTGAACCTGATAATATGCAGGCATTTGCAGACCGATTAGGCATTGAAGTCAGCGTAGTTGATGGCGCGGGTCATTTCTTCCATGGTCGCTTATCAGAGCTTAAAGGTTTATTAGACAAGCATAGCTTTGGGCAGGACAGCTAATTTATTTGTTACCTAGCCCATCTTAATAGCTTCTGCTTTGATATGGTTTAGCATGGCTTGCTTGGTAGCACCAGCATTATGCTAAATTATCCTACTATTTTGATATTTATTTAATTCAACGATGAGTCGTATTATGAGTTTATCTCCATTGCAACGTTACGAGAAAGCCGTCAGTACAGATGAGTTTACTCGGGATGAGCAGCAATTTCAGGCCATGAGCTATCTTGATGAGATATACCATCAGCTCATCAATAGTGCACCGAAAAAGAAAGGTTTTTTTGGCTTTTTAAAATCTAAGCCAGTCGCGCCAACGGGTCTTTATATGTGGGGCGGTGTCGGCCGCGGTAAAACATGGATGATGGACATGTTTTATGACTCGTTGACGATCGAGCGCAAGATGCGTCTGCATTTTCATCATTTTATGCAGCGTGTCCATAGAGAGCTTAACAAACTACAAGGTGAGAGCGATCCACTCGAAAAAGTCGCTGATATTATTTATAAAGAAGCGGTTATCATCTGTTTTGATGAGTTTTTTGTTTCTAACGTCTCTGATGCCATGATACTAGGCGATTTGTTCACTATGCTTTTCAATCGCGGTATTACTTTGGTTGCTACTTCAAACATTGAGCCAGCTGGACTGTATAAAGATGGCTTACATCGTGACCGTTTTATGCCTGCCATTGCGGAAGTTGAGCGTCATACGACGGTCATGAATATCGACTCGGGAATTGATTATCGTCTGCGCGTATTGCAACAAGCTGAGCTATACGAAGCGCCGCTTACTAAGGCGAATTATCATTGGCTAGCCAACCGTTTTGCGAGCTTGTCGAATAATCAGAAAATCAGTAAAGAGCCCATAACTATCAATGGACGAGAAGTAAAAATCAACGCTTGTACCGAAGATATCTTATTCTGTGATTTCCGACATCTTTGTATGGCACCGCGATCAGCCGCTGATTTTATTGAGCTTGCCAAACGCTTTAGTACCGTTTTAGTTGACTCCGTGCCAGCACTAGATGACGACTTGCGTGATCCAACGCGCCGCTTTATTTATCTTGTCGATGAATTTTATGATCGCCGTGTGAAATTATTGGTACGTGCAGAGCAGCCGATTCTAGACTTGTATCAAGGAGAGAAGTTGGCGTTTGAGATTGAACGTACTCGTTCACGCTTGCTTGAGATGCAGTCAGAAGACTACCTACGCATGGACCACCGAGTCGAAGATGTTGCGTAGTTTATCGCTGAATTGAGACTGCCTATGTATAGCTCTCAACCTCTATAGCTGTTAAAAAATAAGAAAATGATATTATAAATAATAAGTAGTGATAGATAATAATAAATTAAGGATAAAACAATGACTACAACTGACAATGTTGATAATGAAAGCCAAGAAACTGAAGACAACAAACTGTCTATTAAGAATGTAGCAGCGAATGATATCTCATCTACCAGTGACGAGCTGATAGGTTGGATCAATTCAAGACGCAGTATGGGCAATCTAGATGAGCCAGCCCCGACGCGTGCGCAGATTGAATCTGCCATTGAGTGTGCGGCAACTGCGCCAGATCATAAAAAACTGCGTCCGTGGCGGTTCATCGTGACGCAAGGTGAGGCGCGTCATGACTTAGGCCGTGCCTTGCTCGAAGCTGCACAAGCAAAAGCGCTACAAGATGGCGAAGAGTTGTCTGAAAAAACCGTCACTAAAACTAAAAATATGCCGCTGCGAGCGCCGCTAATCATAACGGCTGTAACTCAAATGCAAGAACACAAAAAAGTGCCACCTTTTGAGCAGATGTTAAGTGCGGGTGCTGCTGTACAAAATCTAATCTTGGCATTAAAAGCTCAAGGGTTTAGTACGGTTTGGCGCACTGGGCTGTTATGTAATGAGCCTGCAGTAAAAGCGTATTTCGGTGTAGGCGAAGATGATTATGTGACCGCTTTTGTTTATACTGGCACAAGTCCCAAGGACGAGTCCAAACGCAAACCTATTGATATCGAGCCGCTAGTTCGCTTCGAGTCGTAATGTAGCTCAGTACTGTCTATTTATAAGATTATAATTGCACAAAGTTGTAATTCAAAGATAATAAGGCCAGTAGCTGAGCCCGATAGATTCTATTGATAATACGTCAGTCAACACGGATAAAAGAACATGACAAGCCCTAACAATAGTAATAAAAACAACATCAGTGCTAATAATGAGACGGACAAAGAGTCGTCTGAAAAACAGAATGGTATGCTTGCAGGTATTTTTGAGCGAGCAACCAAGTCAGGTCTCGGCCGTAAAAAGTCAAATCCTAGTCCTGTTGAATCAGCTGTGGCAAAGGACATGGCCGACATTCATAGTAATCCAACCAAGCTGCGTTTGGCGTTTTTAGGTGGTGGTAGCTTTGGTACGGCAATGGCAAATTTAGCCGCACGTAATGGCTGTGATACTACGCTGTGGGTACGTAATAAGCGTACCGTAAAAGCAATGGCAAAAACACAGACCAATAAAAAGTATTTACCAGGTTATAAGCTTGATGATCGCTTGAAATATAGCCATGATTTGGCGGCAAGCGTCAAAGACAAAGACATTATTTTTATTGCTGTGCCGGGTTTGGCCTTTCGCGAAACGCTAAAAAACATCGCGCCTTTTATCAGTGGTCAGTCCATTGTATCGTTGACTAAAGGTATGGAAAAAGACACCTTTGCGATGATGAGCGATATCATTAAAGAAGTGCTGCCAGAAGTGAACTTTGGCGTCATGTCAGGGCCGAACCTTGCCATAGAAATCATGAAAAATATGCCGTCTGCTACGGTTATCGCAAGTGAGTCGGAACCGTTGCGTCATGCCGTACAAGCAGCATTACATAGTGCCTTCTTTAGGGTATTTGCTAGTGATGATATACGCGGCGTCGAGCTTGGCGGCGCGCTCAAAAACATCTACGCAATTGCCATGGGTATGGCGGCAGCTTATGAAGTAGGTGAGAATACTAAAGCGATGATTCTTACTCGTGCTTTGGCAGAAATGAGTCGTTTTGGTGTTGAGGAAGGCGCCAATCCGCTCACTTTCTTGGGCTTATCTGGCGTAGGCGATTTATATGCTACTTGTAGCTCAGAGCTGAGTCGTAACTATCGTATCGGTAATATGCTTGGACGCGGTATGAGTATCGATGCCGCGGTCAAAAAGCTTGGACAGACCGCTGAAGGGGTAAATACTATTCAGCAAGTTCATGAAAAAGCGACCAAAGCGGGTATCTATATGCCAATTACCCATGCGCTCTATGCAGTCATTTATGAAGACAAAGCTGCTCTAGGCGTTGCACTACATCTAATGGAAGCAGGGTTCCGTAGCGATGTTGAGTTTGTCATGGCGCATGATCATAGCAATGCTGCGCTTACCGCTCATATGAAAACCTCTGGTAGCAATACCAAAAGCAAAGACAGCGATGCTGATAAGTAAGACACACCATTAAAAATCAGTATTAAGAAAGTCGAACTCATCGCTCCAAGGAAGGTTATGAAAATTATATTAGTACGTCATGGTCAAGCAGAAGACGAGACACGTCCAGATAGCGCGCGTCAGCTGACGGACTTTGGTCAGCAGCAGGCAGCGCAAACGGCAGAGTATGTGACCACTCACTATAGCCCAGATCGTTTTGTGGTCAGCCCTTATACGAGAGCGCGGCAGACATTATCTGCGTTCCAGTCACGAGCGCCGCAAGTACTATCATCTGTGCAGGACAATATCACGCCCTCGGATGATGCTCGCCAAGCTCTGATAGATATTGCCAATATTGAAGCTGAGTGTTTGGTCGTTGTTTGTCATATGTCTATCGTCGCCTATATCGCGGGATTGCTTACAGGCGATTATCCAGAGTCGTTCTCTCTAGCGGAAGCCAGAGTGTTTGACATGGAATTTGTGATGACTGGCATGGCAACGGAAGTTGATCGTTTTGTTCCTGACCAGCCTTACTAGACTAGATTTCTAATATTTTGTTTATATGTAACTTGCTAGAGCATAGTTGATTGAATATGACGGATTTGAAGTGGTATTTACGAGAAGCATGCCAATTATTAATCGTATGAAATCATCCAGCTGTTTCAAAAACCGCATCAATCCTTAACGATATTTTGATAACCGCAGCAATAATTGAGGACACGTTTAGTGTTACATGTTTGGTTACGAGCGCAGCATAGCCCGCTAGCTGTCTGGCACGAAGATGTACAGCAGTGGCAAATGGTTGATGGTTGGCAACAGCTGCAAACAATCTATGGTAACTATAAGTCCAATAGCCAAAAGACGCTTTGTCTATACTTCCCCTCAAGTCATGCGTTGCAAGTAGACACGGCGCTCAATGCTACTCAGCTTAAACAGCTTGGTAATAGTGGCAAGCAGTACTTATTTGAAGAAACGTCATTAACGCCTATTGAGCAATTAAACATCCGCCAATTGAGCCATGCTGATACGACGCAACTGTATGCACTGGCACAAAACGATATTGAGTCCTGGCAACAAAGCGCGCAGCTAGCCGGTATGAATATAGTAGCATTACTGCCAGACTTTTTATTGTTGCCACCGCCAGAAGAGGGCGCAGGTCAGCAAGTGGCCCTCTATCAAGATTCACAGACTATGCTGCTGCGCCAATCATTGCGTCAGGGTATGGCCGTCAGTTATTTACCGTTAATGTTTGAGCGTTTCCCGCATTTGAGTGAGGTAATGGTACTGACGTCTATTGAGGCAGCTATTGACGAATCGGTCGACTCACTAGATTCCTCATCGCCCATGGATTTAGTGGCGCAAACTAAAGCGCTGATCGCTGATCATCAGCTATTGTTGACGACACTGCCTACAGTACCTAAGCCAATTGACAGTCCTGAACGTCACGCGCTTAATTTTTTTATGAAATCTACTGACTCACAACTATCACCATACCTACGGGTGGCGATGATGGTTGCGCTATCAGCGTTAGTGCTGCAAATGGCAACTGATGGTGTGCAGTGGTATAAGTATAATGAAGCAACCGCAGCAACCAAGACTGCAATTGCGGCACAGTATCAATCTTGGTTCGCCGATGAGCCACTGAGTACGCGCACCAAATTGCAAGTACAGCTGCAACCAAAACTGCGTAGCGATAGCCAAGCACCTGCATCACATATGGCGGCACTGTCGCGAATATCACCATTAATTAAGCAGTCCTCATTGCATGCACAGTCACTGGTAATGCAACCATCGGCGCTCAGTTTTACCTTGATTGCCCCAGATCGCGGTAGTCTTGATAAATTCACAAGCACACTGGTAGCACAAGGCTTAAATGCTAAACTTGCGCAAGTGAATAGTAATGAGCAAGGTCAGTTTAGTGGTCAAGTCACTGTCAATGTGGTAGAAAACAATATTGCAGAAAACAGCGACATGGCAAGCAATGCGGCAGCGTCGTAACTCATCAAGGTATTGGTAATAAAGGTCAAAACATGAAACGATTACAACGCCGTACCAAACGTAATGCAGCGGTCTCTGCAACCAGTACTAAGGCTCATGTATTGTCAGAGCGTATGAATAATTATCAAAATGTACTAACGACGCGCTGGCAAGCATTACCTCCCCGTGATCAGCTAGCGCTAGCTATATTGTCTATATTTTTACTGTTGTTTGTAGGCGGCTATGGTGGCTATAGCGTTCATCAAGCAGCGAGCGATAGTAAAAACGACTATCAGGAGCAAGTGGCAGATTATTTTTGGTTGCGTGCTCAAGCAGGTAATATTGATAGTAATGCATTGAATACTGGGAATAACGCTACTGGAGAGGCTGATATGCCACCCGCTAGTCGTATCAATGCACTGCTCAATAACTCAGGTATCGCAGGTGCTCAGGTGGTTGCGACTGGCGATGCAGTGCAACTGAGTTTTACGCATCCTAGTCAAGCGGTTGTCAGCACTGCATTGGGTAAGCTTGAACAGCAAGGTTGGCAATTTACACAGCTGTCCATGCAGCAAGACTTGACCAATAAATCTATTCAGGTACAAGCAACGGTCACTTCTTAAAACGCGTCAGACTGTGATAGAAATTTTAGATACTTATAACACTGTGTGTCTAGTACTTGACACTCAATCCTCGACAGCAAAATAATGCTTTATCGTTGGTATCATTGAAAAGCCATTTATCTGGCTCCATTAAATAGTTAACCATATGATTGTTGAATAAAAATATTACCAGTAAGGAAAACCTCACATAATGCGGGACAGTATGAGCAACGATAAGCGCCGTTCTTTAATTACTTATAACCACATCACTTATTTCTTATATGTGATCAGTTACTTTACTGCGGGTCTGTTATGGATTGTACCGATTGTCATGAACTATGCCAAACGCCATGATGCTAGTGGGTCATGGTTGGCCACGCATTTCGATTGGCAAATCAAGACCTTTTGGTACAGTGTTGTTTGGTTCGTCATTGGCATTATTTTGATTACCTTTGCATTAGGCGGCTTTGGCGTTAGCGTGTTAGCAGATAGTGGCAATATCGCTATTGGTTCAATATTATTGGCCGGGCTTGGTTTACTGATTATGACCTTTACCTTTATTTGGCATTTATATCGCATTATACGTGGTTGGATTGCGTTGACTGATGGACGTCCAGTACCGTAGACGTTTGAGAGTACCCTTTTTGCTATGTCTTTAGCTTAGAAAATGACAATCCATCGTTATGTAGCAGAGATTCATCAGTATTGGTTGCCGCTTAAATGTAGAAATTTAGCGACTGAAACTTTGCTCTTATTTCTGTTAAGCTGATATAATCGCTGCGCCCGATTTCATTCGCATTTTTTATTCACTATTTCTTCCAAGCAGGGTCTGCCATCACTATGTCTTATGCCTTACTTCGTCCTTTTTTGTTTAATATGGATCCTGAACACGCCCATGAGATGACGCTATCTTTATTGGATAAAGCGCATAAAGCGCGTGTTTTAGGCTTGGCGTATGGTCAGTCCATGCAACCGACAGATTGTATGGGCTTGCAGTTCTCTAACCCAGTCGGTCTGGCAGCAGGTTTGGACAAAAACGGCGATTATATTGACGCGCTGGCTGAGTTGGGATTTGGTTTTATAGAAGTAGGAACCGTCACGCCAAGACCGCAAGTAGGCAACGACAAGCCAAGACTGTTTAGAATCAAGCAAGCAGACGCGATTATCAATCGTATGGGATTTAATAATGAAGGCGTTGATTATCTAATTGAGAATGTCAAACGCTGCAAATACAAAGGCAATATCGGTATCAATATTGGTAAAAATGCCGACACGCCGGTAGAGCAAGCCGCCGATGATTATGTGTATTGTTTAGAGCGTGTATATCCGCATGCCTCATACATTACGGTCAACATCTCATCGCCAAACACCAAAAACTTACGTGATTTGCAAAGTGGTGAAGCCCTAACTCAGCTGATGGATACAATTAAAAACCGTCACAGTCAGCTGGCTACTGAATATGGTTTTTACGTACCATTGGTGCTTAAGGTTGCTCCAGATTTAGAGCCATTACAAGTTGATTATATCTCGCAGCAATTAATAGATTTTGAAATTGATGGTTTGATTGCTACTAACACTACATTAAGCCGCGTAGGTGTCGAAGACTTGCGTGATGGCGACCAAATGGGTGGTCTATCCGGTCGTCCTGTGAGTCATATTAGTACCCAGATTTTGCAACAATTTTCCGATCAGTTAGATGGTAAAGTCGCTTTGATAGGCGTGGGCGGTATCGATAGTGGTGCCAAAGCCGTCAAAAAAATCGAAGCAGGCGCAGACATGGTACAGCTCTATACAGGGCTTATCTATCGTGGTCCTGGGTTGGTGCAGTCTTGCATTCAGGCAATCGGTGGCTATTACGATGCCATGGAAAGCTAATCCAATAAATAAGGTAATAAGGCGTAAAGCATGAGTGGTTTAGATATTGTGATTGCTATCGTTGTCTTGATTGGCTTATGGCGCGGCTTTCAAGTAGGACTGATTAAAACAGCAATAGGCTTGGTAGGTTGGTTTATCGCCCTCATTGCTGCTACTAGGCTGGCAGGAGTGGTGTCGCCCCAATTGACGGGTATCGTACAAAACCCTGTACTACAGATGGCCATGGCTTTTTTATTGGTAGTGATTGCCATATTGGCAGTCATGCATCTGATGGCTTTTGTGTTCTCAGGCGTACTCAAAACCTTACGTTTGGGCGTCTTGGACAAAATGGCGGGCGGCGTACTGGGTGCTGCCAAAAATGTATTGATGGTCTTGGTTGTACTGAGCGTCAGTGCGCCATTGCTAGTACAGATGCCGCAGTGGCAAACCTCAGTACTAGCGCCTGAACTGATGCCATATGCACCGATGGGCAAGGCTCTAGTATCGGACGTATTAGGCATGGCTTGGGATCAGGTCAATCAGTCATAATGGTTTAATTGCCTATTATTTTATCTAAATATCTATTATTTTACTTCTTTTTATACTTCTAAATGTTTGCACGTGTCACTGATAATCAAAAACAGATTATCGAAAAATCTCGTTAAGTTTCTTACAATATCATCAGGTTAGCGGCGTGCGACAGTGAATGATTTTAGCAATATACTGTCGTTAAGTTTGCCGTTATTGTCGTACTAATGTATGAGTCAAAATAGGATATAGCTATTATGTGTGGAGTCATTGGAGTTGCAGCTCACGAACCAGTCAATCAGATTCTTTATGACGGTTTGACGATGCTACAGCATCGCGGGCAAGATGCAGCAGGTATTGTCACTTTGCAAGATGGGCGACTCTATCTACGTAAAGAAAATGGCATGGTACGTGACGTATTTATGAATCGTCATATGATGAAACTGGTTGGTAAGTTCGGTATCGGTCACGTTCGTTACCCGACAGCGGGTACTTCTAGCAGCGCTGAAGCACAGCCATTTTATGTCAACTCACCATATGGTATTACCCTTGCGCACAATGGTAACTTGACCAATGCTGAGAGTTTGGCCAAATCTTTGTACATCGAAGATCGTCGCCACCTTAATACTGACTCAGATTCTGAAGTACTGTTAAACGTACTGGCACATGAGATGCAGAATCTAGGCAAAACACATCCAACGGCTGATGATATCTTTGAAGCAGTAAAAGCCGTCTATAAACGCTGTGAAGGCGCTTATGGCGTTGTCGCTTTGATCACGGGTCATGGGTTACTTGCATTCCGCGATCCAAACGGTATCCGTCCACTTATCTTTGGTAAGCGTATGGCACCGAATGGCGGCACTGAGTATATGGTTGCCTCTGAATCAGTTGCATTGACAGGTTCTGGCTTCACGATCGTTCGTGACGTAAAACCAGGCGAAGCAATTTTCATTGATTTGAACCATAAGCTACATACGCATCAGTGCGTCGAGCAAAAAGAATACACGCCTTGTATCTTTGAATATGTGTACTTTGCTCGTCCAGATTCGATTATGGACAACATCTCAGTCTACAAATCACGCCTACGCATGGGTGAAAAACTGGCAGATAAAATCCTTGCTGAATGGGGTGATGATCATGATATCGACGTGGTCATTCCAATTCCAGACACGTCGCGTACTTCAGCGATGGAGCTGGCGCTAAAAATGAACGTCAAGTACCGTGAAGGGTTTATGAAAAACCGCTACATCGGTCGTACGTTTATTATGCCAGGTCAACAGCAGCGCAAAAAATCAGTTCGCCAAAAGCTGAGCGCTGTGCCACTAGAGTTTAAAGGCAAAAATGTACTGTTGGTTGATGATTCTATCGTTCGTGGTACGACTTGTCATGAAATCATTCAAATGGCACGAGATGCTGGTGCTAACAAGGTGTTTTTTGCCAGTGCTGCGCCACCAGTGAAATTTCCAAACGTATACGGCATTGATATGCCCGTACGTAGCGAGCTTATTGCCTCAGGCAATAGCGTTGAAGAAGTACGTGATATCATCGGCGCCGATCGTTTGATTTTCCAAGATTTGGATGATTTGATTGACGCAGTAAAAGATACCAAGCATAGCCGAGTAGAAGGCTTTGATTGTGCGGTATTTAACGGCTGCTACATCACTGGCCAAATCAATGAAGCATATCTTGATCACCTGCAAGAGCAGCGTAATGATACTGCCAAAACTGGTAAAAAAGGCGTACAAATAGTGGCTGATACACCAGTTGATATGATGGGTGTGGAAGAGCTTTAAACTGTATTAAAGCCATTATTTGCAGATAATAAAAAGCTAGATTCTAAATAGAATCTAGCTTTTTTATGTTTAAAGTATCGCTAAAAGTACTGATGTTTATATAGATGGTCGAAACAGTTTTAGCCTAAAAAACTACTAAATAACCAAAACAGACCATTGATTGCTGCGATACCGACAACCATACTGACCAAAAGCTGACGGCTGATATGATAAATAAACAATACCAATATAAGTGCGCCAACTTGTGCCATTAATAGATGCAACTCAGTATCATTTAAAGTGACAGTCGTCGATAAATTTTGATAGGACAGGCTAGTCAAAATTAGCAGCACCATCACTGACAATGGCAAGCTCTCATTTAATCGATGTAGCCAAGGAGTGTCCAATAGCTTTCTAGGTATCAGTGCTGGTAGCGCACGAGTGATAAAGGTTACTGCTGCCATGGCAAGCGTGGCAAAAATAAGATAACTACTGGTCATAAGAGTCTCCCGTCTTTTGACGCTCTATCCAAAACCCACGTACCAAGATCATAAACATACAGATAGTAATGGCTACTAGTAACAACCAGTCACTGGTAAATAGCGAGGCAATGATTAAGCCAAGCACGGCGATACCAATTGGGAAGTAGCGTTTGATACTTTGAAACTGCTCATAAGCGAGAATCGCGAACAGACAAACCAACGCAAAATCTAAATTTGGCACCAAGTCACTGAGCCTACTGCCAATCATTACGCCAACCGTACTCGCCAGTATCCACCAGCTTTGGTTAAATAGGCTGATAGGAAGTATCAGGGCTCGTCGCGACTCATTTGGCAAGCTTGTCATGATCGAAAAAGTCTCGTCAGTCAAAGCAAATAGACAATACGTCTTGGCCAGCTTGTTTTTTGGTAAATACTGTAATAACGGCATACCATAGAATACGTGGCGTAGATTAATTGCGGCAATATTGGTGGCGATATTACCAATCGGTAGGCCAGCGCTCAACATTGGGAGACAAGCGTATTGAGCGGCACCAGCATACAGCATGATGCTGAGCATAATCGTTGCCCATATCGGGATACCAGCTACCTGTGCGAGTACACCAAAGGCAATACCGGCAGGCAAATAGCCCATAGCAACTGGCAAGCTTTTTTTAAAGCCTTCAGCCCAGTGGTAGTGAATTTCAGGTTGATGGCTTAATTCATTTGAATGAGTATTCACGTGACATCCTAAATTTTTCTTATGGTACTTTCTATAAACTTAATATCTCGAAAATTATTAATTCAAACGGTATTAATGCAAAATTAAAAAATGAAAAACGAGCTTAATAAAAATGATTTATCAAAAATTGATAGAGCAAATATAGTATAAAATTAACTAAGCTTCAGGTTGTAGTTTTTCATAGCTGCCAGTCTGATTGGCACGGTACAAGAAGCCACCTAAAATGATTAATCTTAATAGCAACAGACACCACACGCTAAGCCAAATACCTGTCATATCCCATTGCTGATAGAGCAACCAGCTCAAAGGGAAGAAAATCGCAGCCAGTATCAGCGCCGCATTACGAATCACGCTACCAGCCGTTAAACCAAAAAATATCCCATCCAGCCAATAGGCTCCAACGCCGACAAGAGGCAATAATACGGCATATAAAAGGTAGTCATAGGCGAGGGCAAACACCGACTCAATATTTGTCATAAATCCTAAATATGTAGGCATCGCAAGCCACCAAATGGCGCTCAACATAATAGCAAGACCATAGCTAACCACGCCTGTACGCTTCACAATCATACGAAAACGTGGCCAATCGCGACGTCCTGCAGCTTGTCCACTTAATGTTTCAGCAGAGACAGCGACGCCATCTAAAGCGAAGGCAGATATACTTAATACTTGCAATAAAATAGCATTAGCAGCCAGTATGACATCACCACTTTGAGCAGACAGTCGAGTAATCCAAGCAAAGCTTAGCGTTAAAATAAGAGTACGTACAAAGATATCTTTGTTTAAAGAAAATAGCCTAAGCATTTTTTCTTTCGTAAAATACTGTCGATCCGCTTTAAATAATACAGACCACGATATTTTTAAATGTTGGCGGCTTAACCATAATGCCATTAGTATTCCGAACCAAAATGCAATAGTCGTTCCTAGTGCGACGCCAGCCAATCCCATTTGCATTGCAAATACAAAAAACAGAGTCAGTACGATATTAAGTACAGCAATAAAGCCTTGCTGATAAAGCATGTAACGGGTCTTGCCTTGTCCTGCAAACCAACCGATAAATGCAAAATTCATCAGTTCTGCGATCACTCCCCAGAAACGTACGTCTAAGTAGGTTTTTGCTGCGCGTCCACTTTCAGGATTGGCTGACAGTGCTTGTAAGCCAAAATCGATCAGCCATGGCTTTGCGAGTAGCAATATTGCTCCGATAACAAATGCCAATAATAACGCGCGCTGTAAGATAGACAGTAAAGGCGTGGGTGCTGATACGGTTGATGTATTGCTAGTATTATTCGCCAGTTGTCCCAATGCCTGCGCAGCAAGCCCAGATGATGCATACTGCAAAAAGTTAAAACTAACAAGCAATAGCGACAGCAGTTGTATGGCTAGACCCATACCAGCAAGTTTCGCCGTGTCATTCATATTGCCTACAATGGCCGTATCAATCACGCTTTGCAATGGCATGGCCAAATTGGCTAGTAGCACAGGCAATGCAATCGCGACAATACGCTTATAGCTTGTGTCAATAGGTGGCATCGCTTGAGAAGGTGCGGAATTAGCTGACATGGATGACTCGTTTATACGTGAACGATAAAGAGATATGTTCGTAAAATGATAATAAATTCGTAAGGCAGTAAATTTAATATAAGAGACAAAATAGCTATAAAGACAAAAGCACCTAGACTCATTATTCATGAGTCAGGTGCTCTTATTTAAACACTGTAGCTGTACAATCAGTAATTATATAGAGTGTGATGACACGCTATTTCAGCGTATCAATCCATCTAATATACCTTACTAAACGTTGTCTTGCTCAAACATTTTTGGATCATTGAAAGTAACGATTTCTTCTTCAAACTCTGGTTTTACTTTTACGATAAAGTCATCACGCGACAGACCCATGCGCAGCGGAATCGAGCTGGCGATATAAGTCGATGAGTAGGTACCAGCAAGCAAACCAATAAATAGCGCTACTGAGAACCAGTATAATCCATCACCGCCCAAGAATAGCATGGCTAGTACGACCAATAGAACCGTTGAGATGGTCATAATCGTACGGCGTAGCGTCTCGGTCAATGACAAATCAATCGTCTGTTCTGGCGTAATTCCGCGAACACGGCGGAAATTCTCACGAATACGGTCATAGACAACGATGGTATCGTTCAATGAATAACCAATCAATGCCAATACCGCAGCCAATACTGTCAAATCAAACGGGAAGCCAAATAATGCAAATACACCGATGGTTACGACGGCATCATGGAACAGTGATAGTACGGCACCTAGAGACAGTTTGAACTGGAAGCGCAAGGCAACATAGCCAAGCATACAAACCAGTGCCAATACCAATGCCATGACTGAGTTTAGATAAACTTCATTACCAACTTGGCTACCAATGATATTTACGTTGCTAATCGTAGCGGTGTTGCTAGGTAGGGCCAATGCTTGCGTTAGATTTGCGCTTAGCCCATCGACGTTGTCAGACTGAGGGGGTAGACGTACGAGTAGCTCTTCACGAGTACCTAGGTACTGCACAACTGCATCATCGAAGCCGTTGTCTGCCAGCGCTTGTACAACAGCAACTTGCTCAGCAGGCTGCTCATAACGAACATCAGCAGAGACACCACCAGTGAAATCAAGACCTAAGTTCAGACCATTTACCGCGATAGCAATGATACTACCGATTACCATAAATAAAGATAGTAGTGCCATCGGCTTTTCTATCTTCATAAATGGAACGATACGCTGGTTACCAACCGCTTTGATGCCACCTTCAGCGACTGCTGCTGCATCATCAGCGGCGTCACCTGATATTACGTCAGAATCAACAGCGGTAGATAGTGCTTGACTGTCTTTGGCATTTTGACCTTTACCACCGCGACGACTAGGGCTTTTGCCTGACTTTGCGGTAGTAGGGTTATTGGTTTTAGTATTACTACCTTTACCATCACGACGCGGTTTGTTACGGCGACGCGTACTTGCATTGGTCGTGTCACCGTTTGAGCCATTTCGATCAGGATTATTCTGCTGTTCTAAAGGGTTGTTATTATCGATCGCCATAATATTCTCCTAACCGATGCTCAGACTTTTGATGGATTTACGCTTACCATAAGCAATTTGTACCAGTGCACGTGTCACCAAAATAGCGGTGAATAGCGAGCTGACAATACCAATAGCTAGCGTAATCGCAAAGCCTTTAATCGGACCAGTACCAATCGCAAATAGGATAAACGCGACCAATAAGGTTGTAATGTTGGCATCAAAAATACTGCTAAATGCGCGATCAAAACCTGCCACGATGGCTGATTTTGGCCGGACACCATTGGCAATCTCTTCTCGTATTCGCTCAAAAATCAGTACGTTGGCATCAACTGCCATACCGATGGTTAAAACGATACCTGCGATACCAGGTAGGGTAAGCGATGAACCCAAAATTGACATAATCGCAATGATAATAATAACGTTAACGGCTAGCGCAACGTTGGCAATCACCCCAAACAGACGATAGAAGATAATCATAAACGCGAAGACTAATAGATAACCGACCTGCGTAGAGAACAATCCTTTATCAATGTTTTCTTGACCGAGTGATGGACCAATCGTGCGCTCTTCTACGAAATACATCGGTGCGGCAAGTGCGCCTGAACGTAACAATAGGGCAAGCTCAGCTGCTTCAGCACTACTGTCTAGACCAGTAATACGGAATGATGAACCCAATACCGCTTGAATGTTGGCGCGGTTGATAACCTTTGTTTCAGCGTAAGGTGTGCGTACTTCAGTCGTTTCACCAGTGGCTGGATCTTCTTCGTAAGTGATTCTTTGCTTGTTTTCAATGAACAATACAGCCATCTGTTGACCAACCGCTGTACGAGTGGCGTTCTGCATGAGCTTGCCGCCAGCACTGTCCAAGGTGATACTTACTTCAGGTAGACCGCTTTCATCCAAGCCAGTTTGTGCGTTGGTTACTTTGTCCCCTGTGACGATCGCTTGACGATCTAACAGTACAGGCGGGCCATCCAGTGTTTCGAATGGGAATGCCTCTGTACCCGCTGGAGGTATGCCGCCAGTATAGGTATCAGCATCTTCTGCCACCATACGGAACTCAAGGTTTGCAGTACGACCAAGGACACGTTTTGCTTCAGCAGTATCTTGTACACCTGGTAGCTCAACGACGATACGGCTAGCACCTTGTGACTGTACCAAAGCTTCGGTAACACCAAGCTCAGCAATACGGTTGCGTAGAGTCGTCAAGTTCTGGTTGACCGCGTAGCTATTGATTTCGTCAAGCGTCGCATCGTTATACGATAAGACCAATGCAGGACCTTGATCATCAATAGAAGACTGCAAGTTAAACGTATTGCTCATTGAGCCTTGTAATACGTTCTGTGCACGGTTACGAGTATCAGTATCAGCAAAATGTAATACCACGCCGCGATTTTCGGTCTTGATACCTTTGATTGCTACTCGTTCAGCACGTAGCTCACGTCGCATATCGCGACTGGCACTGGTCAGACGCTGTTCAAGCGCCTTGTCCATATCGACTTCGAGTACAAAGCGTACACCACCACGTAAATCAAGACCAAGTTTCATCGGTCTTGCACCGATATCACGTAGCCATTGCGGAGTCGTCTGTGCTAGGTTAAGGGCAACGACATAGTCTTCGCCCAAGTTTTGACGTAGCACTTCTTGAGCTTTTAGCTGATCGACTGGGTTATTGAGGCGTACCAGCGCGCTGTTGTCCTCAAACGTACCATCGTGGTTCTCTAGACCTGCCTCTTCGAGTAAGCTTTGAGACTCGGTTAAGATGCCTTCAGATAGCTGAGTTCCTGCGGCTGCGCTCGTAATCTGAACAGCAGGTTCGTCAGGGTAAAGATTAGGGGCAGCATATAGACCGGCAACGAGTAGCACGACGGCAATTAGTAAGTATTTCCAAGCGGGATATTGCATAATCACTTCTTTAAGTTGATAAACGACTGGCGACGTAGGCCACAAGTTAGCAGATGGGAAGTTAGCGATAGCAACGGTCGAGTGCTATGTTCAGCAGCCGTCATCATGCACCATTGCGATCATCCGCGATGATAGTAACGCATAAAACAGTAAAGCAAATAAGATATCTGTTTATCCGGTCACCAAAAATCATCTGGCTGACTTGGATAAAGATAGAACATCTAAACAGTAAGTCTAATTTATATAGCAATTTTACCTTACTGTGTTAATAGCGAAAAATGACCGTAAATCATATACGGTCATTTTTTAGTCATTACATTCATTAATGTGACGACTATTGAATGTTCATTAATAAGTTTTCACTAACAAAAACCAGTGAACATTCTAATTAGACGCTTTCGATCGTGCCAGCAGGCAATACTGAAATAACAGAAGCACGTTGTACTTTTACGTCAGTATTGTTATTTAAGCTCACAACGGCATAGTCGCCTTCGATTGCTTTGATACGGCCCATTAAACCACCAGCGAAAATGATTTCACTACCAACGGTCAATGCGTTAACCATGGCACGGTGTTCTTTGGTACGCTTAGATTGCGGGCGAATGACCAAGAAGTAAAAAATCGCAAAAAACGCAACAGGCAGCAAAATCTGACCGAATAGACCTGCAGCACCTGCAGTCTCTGGTGCAGCATGGGCAGCTTGAATAAATAAGCTCATAATATCTCTCAGTAAGTCATAGACAATAATAAAATTAGACGCATAGTAACAAAAAATCCCAGTCTTGGTAACTGTTAATCATAGGCTGAGTGTGTTTTTCTTGGCGTAACCGCATACTATCAGCCTATAGATATGACGACAATCTCTTTACTGTGTGCGCAAATAGTTGATACAGGGCCTAGCGTTGATTGGATCGTCAAAATACTCAATACAGAAGCGGGTATACAACCATTCAAAAGCAGATGTACACCCATTAATACTGGAGCAATAAAAGACATCAAAAAATAAAAACTTAAAAATGACGACTTATTGTGAAATGGTATCATCAATGCTACTATCAAATGGCAATGATTGCCTGCATTTAGTATGCTAAATATTGAAGCGTAATATGGATTTTTAAAGTGCATCATACAAATTTTTAAAACATAGTATGGCTTTGGAATAGCCACTAAATCAGCTTTGAGTAACTATTTATACGATGGACAGAGGCATTCTATTGCTTTATTAACAGCACTCTAAAAATCGATATAAATTGCTCATAACATTATCTTCCTTTTTCTCTTTTTAGGTTACCTAACTTGTTCACCACTTTTATGTTTGTACCTCGTTTATGTCGTCCGCGCGCTCATCGTAAAGACGCATCTGCAGAACCTCCCCCGAGAATGACTACGAGTTCTCGATTTGGTTATACTTCTTTTTCAGCACTATCTGCATTAGCAATTTTTATGCTACCGCAGGCAGTGTGGGCAGCTGGTGCTGTATCAACATCCAGCGAGGCAGCAGCACCAACTGCGCTTAGCGTTTCTTTATTGATATTTTTTGTCTTACTCGCTATTGGTGTCTCTTTCGTCTGTTCATTAGCAGAGTCTGTTTTGCTGAGTATGACGCCATCGTTTATTGCAGATGTGCAAGAGACCAGTCCCAAAAAAGCAGAAATGCTTAAAACCCTCAAAGTGGATAATATCGACCAGTCGCTAGCCGCTATTTTAACGTTAAACACGGTTGCCCATACACTTGGCTCTATCGGTGCTGGTGCACAGGCTACGATTGTATTCGGTAGTGCGTGGTTTGGTCTGTTTTCGGCACTTATGACGCTTGCTATCTTGTTCTTATCTGAAATTATCCCAAAAACACTGGGTACAGTTTACTGGCGCCAATTAAGTGGTTTGGTTGCCTATTTTGTTCGTGGCATCATCATGCTGCTATATCCGTTAATTTGGTTCTCAGAGCGTCTGACGAAACTATTGGTACGCGGTAAAGAGCCACAAACCTTTAGCCGCCGAGAATTTGCTGCTCTTGCTAGTATCGGCGAAGAGTCAGGACAAATTGACCCACTAGAGTCGCGTATCATTCGTAACTTGCTCGCATTTGGTGCGATCAAAGTCGAAGACATCATGACCCCGCGCTCAGTGATGCTCGCATTCGAAGAGAATAAAACCGTCGCTGAGCTATTGGTTGATCGTCCAAAGCTGACATTTTCTCGCTTGCCAATCTATGATGGTGATTTGGATAATATCACAGGATTTGTCCTAAAAACAGACATGCTACTGGCTAAAGTTAACCATGCTATGCACAAGCCGTTGACACAGTTTCAACGAGACATCACGTTTGTGTTCTCTAAGATGAAGCTGTTTGATTTGTTAGAGTTAATGCTAAAAAACCGTATTCATATCGCCATTACAGTCGGTGAATATGGTGAAGTTAAAGGTTTAGTCACATTAGAAGATGTATTTGAGACATTATTAGGTCTTGAGATTGTTGATGAGATAGACCGCGTCGAAGACATGCAGGCCTTAGCTCGTCAAATGATGGATAGACGGGTAGAGCGTTTGGGCATGAAGCTCAGTGATGATGAGCAGTATGAAGACAGTAACAACGAAGCTAAATCCTGACGATGCCTTAATGAAGCCAAACTCTAACATTGATAGCTTAATCATAAGTATTGATGATTCTAAAGATTGACAGTCTAAAGGTAGTTAGCTCATTATGGGCTGACTACTAAGCTAGATCTGCAAAGCATCTAACTATTTGAGCTAGGATTCGCAGCATGAAATCTTGTGGATATTTGATTTAATAGCCTGGGTTTTTATTCGCAATAATTACACAGGGTGTCACATGGCTGTGAGAATTTGATGATAGGCTCGGCATATGATATGAGTATGCTCATATAGATATGTCTACACAGAGACACTGCCAAAACAAATGATAAAAGAGCGTTGATTGTCAGTATATGACACTAACGAAAACAATATCGCTAAGGATTATCATGAAAAAATTATTAGGAAATAGGCTATTAGCTCTATTGGTGAAAAGCGCCAGCATCACTGCAATCGTAGCAGTAGCCAGCACCATCAGTATCAATGCACAAGCGGCTACTATGACCGAAGATTTGGTACAGAACTATGCCGCCGCAATGAAAGCATCAGCGAATAGCAAAAGTATCAATCAGGTATCGCGCCTTGTGTCAGATGATGCGCTTATTTCTTTATCCAGAAAAGGTAAGTCTACCAGCCTAGACAAAGATGCCTACTTAAAACTGCTCCAAAGTAGCTGGAATGATACGTCTAATTATCGTTATGATATCTCTGTAGACAACGTGGTGATTACTGGTTCGCAAGCCAAGGCCAATGTGACGACCAATGAGAGCTGGGTAAAAAATGGTCAGCAAGTATCATTTGTTACCACATCTCGTGTGACCTTAACTCTATCCACTGGTAATGCGGTGCTTTTGCGTGCCGTATCTCAGGTGGCTATTAATTAAGTCGTCATTGACCAAGCAAGGTTCAAAAATATAATGGGTCATATAAATAATGACTGATTAAACTAGTTAAAATTTTGATTTATAGAAAATTTCAACTAACTAAATAGTCATTACTTAGTTTTATAGACTACTTGAGCGTCTATTATTATCTTTTATATTAGGCTGGTCTTTGCTTTACATTGCATACTATACTATCTATCAACTTTATCTTATTAATTTCTGTCGTTAGGAAACCTCCAATACCATGTCTACTGTGCTATCACACTCTCGCTCATTTATTGCGTTGCCATTGACGCTTGCGGTATCCACTTTACTGATTAGTGCGTGTAGCAATACATCAGCGGTAAAAAACAAAGGTGCGACCAATAGCTCATCTGTCATCACCAAAAGTCCTGCCAATCAAGGGGCTAATACAGGTAGTGCAGACTACTCAACTGCGTTTTTAGATGCAGAGAGTTTGGATGAATTGGCTGACTTGTTAGAAGCCACTGACATGACCATGGTAGAAGGTAACCAGCTTGCTATTCAACAATATGGTGATTTGTGGAATCGTCTACGCGCAGGCTACCGCATGAATGGTGGTAAGCCAATCTATAATCAGCGTATTGAAGGTCAAAAAAGTTGGTTTACCAGTAGACAGGATTATCTAAATCGCCTAACTGCACGTGCCAGTCGTTATATCTATCATACGGTACGAGAGGCAGAGCGTCGCAACATCCCAACAGAGCTTGCCTTGCTACCGGTTATCGAGAGCTCTTACGATCCAAGTGGTACGAGTAGTGCGGCAGCTGCGGGTTTATGGCAGTTTATCCCAAGTACGGGCCGTATTTATGGTTTGAACCAAAGCAGCACTTATGACGGTCGTCGCGATGTGATCGAATCGACACGTGCTGCCTATGACTTCTTAACAGCACTGCACAACCAGTTTGGTAGTTGGGAGCTAGCATTGGCTGCTTATAACGCTGGCCCTGGCCGTGTACAGAAAGCAATTGATGCCAACGCAGCGCGCGGACTACCAACAGACTATTGGTCACTTCAATTACCGACTGAAACGATGAACTATGTGCCGCGTTTCTTAGCTGTAGCCGAAATCGTTGCCAAGCCTGAGCAGTATGGTGTGTATCTACCCGCTATCGCTAACCGTCAGCATTTCCGTAGTGTACCTGTTAACTATGGTGTGAGCTTGGCAGAAGTCTCGCAGTTAACTGGCGTTAGCTATGATGAGCTAGAGCGTCTAAATACTGCACTGACATCAGGCCGTGTTGACTCTTCAGGTCCACAGCGTGTCATCATTCCAAACGACGTCAGCCTCAATGCCGATGCCAAATTAAGTGGGCTCAGAGGTAACGGTACAGGCAATGTACTTGCCTCAAACAACGCAGGTAGTTCAAGTACGACAGCGACTACGCCAAGTTATAATAACAAACCATATACTGCTTCATCACTGCCATCTACTGGTAGCGCATTGGCCGATTATGCGGCTAGCGCAAGTGTACCTCAGCAGACTACCAGCTATATCTCACCGTCTGCGACACCGACTAGCAGCTCGGTATACAGCGGTAATTCCTCAGCTCGTACTGAGCCACCACTGACCACCGCAGAGACTAACAAGATTAATGCTGAGCTTAAGAGCAGTAACAGTCTACCGACTACCTCAGCTCAGATTACTCAGAATAATACAATTGTCCAAGAGCCACCGCTTAGTAAAGAAGAGCGTGATTTTATTGCTAATCAAATCCGTAGAAATACTTCTGAGACCAATGTTATCAATGCTGACGGCAACATTAATCTATCAGCCGTACAAACACAGCAATCTATCTTAGAAGCGAGCGGCGCAGAGAAAAAACTTAGCTTTGCCAAAACCTCGGTAAGTAAGCCAAAACCACAAGGCGCACGTACCACTTATACGGTAAAACGTGGCGATACGCTTTCGAACATTGCGAGTCGAGCAGGGGTCAGCTGGCGCGATATCGCAGAATGGAACCAAATAGATGCCAGCGCCAATTTGCTCTCTGGCAGTACGTTATATCTATATAATGCCAAGACTATTGAGCCATTAAGCACTGCTAATAACGCCGCCGCTAGTCAGCCTGACAGTTACGTCGTACAAGGCGGTGATACGCTTATCGGTACGGCCAATCGTTTTGGCTTATCGGTCACTCAGCTAGCCAGTTATAATAACCTGAGCAGCCGTGCTGATCTGCTCAGAGGTCAAAAATTATGGCTCATACCGGGTAAAGTGACTGCACCTGCGACGACACCTGCAGCACCTTCTACCAAGCCGAGTAAATCAAGCACTGCGACCAAGAATTATAAAGTAAAAGCAGGGGACGGCTTAATTGCATTGGCACGTCAATTCAATGTGTCGACAGATACTTTAGCCAGTCTCAACGGTATTAACAGCACAAGTTCGCTGTATGTTGGTCAGACGCTTAAAGTGCCAGCCAGTGTTGATTTTGATGCTGCAAGTACGACAAGTGCTAGTAGTAGTAACAGCTCAAGCTCGGTCGCGACCACCAATTACAAAGTAAAATCCGGTGATACGCTGATTGGTATTGCGAACAGCATCGGAGTGAGTGCAACGGAACTCGCTGCAGTGAATAGCAATTTTGATGCAAAGGCTCGCCTGCAACGTGGTCAAACGATTAAAGTACCTGCTTCTAAAGAATTGGTCGATCGTCAATTAAATGATAAAGCGGTCAGCTACAAAGTAAAATCAGGTGATACGCTAACGGGTGTCGCCAAACGTTACAATATTGGCTTAAGTGATTTGGCATCAGCAAATAACTTAAATACCAACTCGAATCTGATACTGGGCCGTACTATTACCATCCCTGCTAGCGGCAGTGTGGCAAGTGCATCTAGCAGCCAAAGCAGCAGCTCTGCTAGTAGCAACAGTAGTAGCTCAACAAGCAGTGGTACGAAACTGGGTAACACTGAAAGCTACAAAGTTAAATCTGGTGATGGCTTAATTGCTTTAGCACGTCAGTTTGGCATCTCAGTAGAGGACTTAGCAGCGACCAATGATCTAGCGACCAATGCTCAGCTACAACGCGGCCAAACGCTTAAAGTACCAAAAGCGACAGTAAGCTACACGGTTGGCTCGGGCGATAGCTTGATTGGTCTAGCACGTAAATATGGCGTATCAACACAAGAGCTGGCTGATATGAACAATATTGCCGCTGATACGATGTTGCAGCGTGGTCAGCGTCTGACAGTTCCAAATCGCTAATGAATAAAATATTAATGGATACCGTTTAAACAAGGCGTCATTAATATTGACTATTAATCGTATCGCACAAAAAAAGCTGCTCTTTATAAGAGCAGCTTTTTTATTTAACAAGAATAAATAACTGTGAAGGTTTAGCTTGCAAACCGCCTAGTAATAGCTACAAACTAGACCGTCTGAGTTTTGATCGTTTCAAGATAGCTTCTGATATTACTGACATAGTGCATGGCTTGACCATAGCGGCTATTCGACGCTCTATTGTCTGCTAAATAAGCATAGACATTCGCCCAGCTCTTATCATCGATACCTTGAGCTCGCAGTTCGCGTTGGATTCTTTTTACTGCATTGGGACCCATGTTATAACCTGCAAGGGCAAACCAGATACGGTCAGTTTTTGGCACATCAGAGAAGTCTGCTTTTACTTGCTCTAGATAGCGTGCACCGCCGCCAATGCTTTGGTAAGGATCAACACGGTCTGAGACGCCCATTGCTTTTGCAGTGTTGTTGGTCAGCATCATCAATCCGCGTACGCCAGTCGGCGACACAGCATTGGCATCAAGATGTGACTCTTGATAACCCATCGCGACCAGTAGTTCCCAATCATGATTATAATTGCGTGCTTGCTCTTCAAACGAAGATTGATAGTCCGGTAACTTTTCCGTCAACGTTCTTTGGAAATGATCCTGACTATAGGCATCTTTAAGCAAGTTTTGATTGTAGAACGCGGCAAGTTTTTGTGTGTTTTGTAGCTTGATGCTATCGCACAAAAAGTAACTGGCCTTTCTTGATAGTGGATCATTGGATGAGCTAAACGTCCAACTTACCTTAGGATGTAGACCATTTTTAGTCAGACTAGAATCATAACCACAGCTGACATTAATAGACGATAGGTTCAGCTGACTTTTTAGCTTGGTGCTAGCCGTAGTCAGCGCCATGTCAGCGTTGCCGGTTCTTAGTGCTTTTAGCGCCGCCTCTTCACTGGCGTAGGCTTTTAGATTGATATCGACACCGAGCTCGTCAGCATAAGTGCGCACCAGATCAAACCCAAAACCATGTTGGAAGCCATCGGTAGCAAAGTAAGTGCTATCGCCAGGCACCGCAGCAATGGTCAAGGTGTTTTCCAGCATGACATTGTCATAGGCTGGTACCGATGTGTTCATGGTCGTCAAACTCTCAGCGGGCAACGAGAGTAGAGCGATGCTAGAGATTTGTGCCAGCTTCTTGGTTCTAGCAAAACGATTAGACGCAATAGGGGTAACGGATGAAACGATGTTACTTTTTGTGTTTAGTAGGCGTTTAGATGGACGCAGTAAATAAGAAATACGGCGTTTGGCCCCTTGCGCAGATACTTTTACACGATAAGTAATACGCTGCATGGATGTCTCCTGATTTTAGCCATCCTTCTTACCGCAAAAACACGAATAAATATATGTGCATAATATTGACATATATCGATATCGTATCTTAAATAGAGTGGCATTTTTAATAGGATAAATGCCGCTCTATCTTGTTTGACTATAGCGCCACTAGCGTACTCTCTCTAAGAGTTAGTGGGATAGTTTGTCGTCAGCCAGCTATCGATATGTCACAAAAACGTTCTAAAGCAGTGTTTATAAGTACTGGTTTAAAATACTGAACGCACAACAACGCGAAGGATATAAATCAGATGATTCCTTCATCGATAACTAAATATGGCTAATGGCCAAACAACTATATATCAAACATAGGTAAGGTCATGATTAAGTTATTGAGACAAAGACATAGCTTGAAACATTGATGTAAGGTTTTGCCAATGAGGCAAATACATTCATCTGTTTTAACTATGCTAACTTTGATGGCTGGCTATACTTTGAATCACTAACATTAAGTTACTAGTAATAGGATAGCTAGCTACTAAAGTTGTTTGTCCAGCAATGAGGGTAAGCAAAATAACCAGAATTGATAGTTTATAGCTGTCTATCAAACTGACTATGTCATACCGTCATCGCGACACCAAAAATAAAAAAATACCATGCTGCTAACATACATAGTGCAAACATAGTATTTCAATGGGTAGCGGTTTAAAATCTTATCGCTGATATAGCATGATAAAGTCTTAAATAACTACCAGCATTATTTTGGTGCCATAACCGGAAGCTGTAATAATGGGAAGTTTCATGACAAAACGTTCTTTCTTACGGGTAGTAATATGCGGTTACTAATTGCATTATTCAAGTGGAGTTAAGAAAAAAGCGATAAAACTTAACAATTAAGATATAAACGGTTAATTTTTCAGATATTTGGTACATAATAATCAAAAATAGAATAACAAAGTTTAAATAGTAGTCAAACTAGACTTTATGCTTATGGTTTGACTATAGCATTAGCAAGTCTAGTTTGGCTTTTGAGCTATCTTTTTCTTCACAAGTTTTTATCTGCAAATTTTTCTCTATAAATGACAATCGTTTAAACGGATTTTCTAAGTGACTAGTTTATGCTGGATTTTCGATATCGATAAAGGTAACTGGTAGACCAAATTTTTGAGCGACTATCTCTCCTAACGCCTGAATACCGCCACGCTCTGTTGCATGATGACCACAAGCAAAATAGTCAATCCCAAGCTCACGCGCGCTATGCGTGGTACGCTCAGATATCTCACCAGAGATAAATGCATCACAGCCCATAGTAGCAGCCTGCTCAATCATATTTTGCGCACCGCCTGTACATATGCCCACACGTTCTATCAGTCTATCACTTGTCTGAGCAGAGGCGTCTGCATGATATTCAGCTGAGATATGTAATGGCGCGCGACCTAAAGCTTGAGTAATGGTGGCAATGAGATCGTCAGTACTTTGCGGTGTGCAAGTAGCGATATTGCCCACAGGATGGGACTCGGTAGGATAGAGCGCACCAGTAATCGTCATGCCGAGTACGTCAGCAAGTTTTGCGTTGTTGCCAGAGATCGGGTGCGCGTCGAGCGGTAGATGATAGCCAATCATAGAGATACCGTGTTGCATCAACTTGCGCACGCGTCGACCTTTCATCCCAGTAAGCGTAGCAGGTTCGCCTTTCCAGAAGTATCCATGATGCACCATAATCGCATCGGCATTGTCAGCGACCGCAGCATCTATCAAGGCTTCACAAGCCGTGACACCAGTGACAATACGTTGAATCGGTCGTCCACCATCGACTTGTAGACCATTTGGCGCATAGTCTTTAAACGCGCTGGTAGATAAGTAGTCATCACAGAACTGTGTCAACGCCTGAGCGCTGATGCTTTGAGTGTTTGATTCAGCTGTCGTATTATTTGCAGTCATTATGTGTTCCTGTCATCAATAAAATGTAGGTCGTAAGGTGCTATGGATTCACTAAGCAAAAATTATGTATTATCTGTCATGTTTGAGAATATTTGGTTTTGGGCTTCTAGTTTTATGTTCAGTTCTCGGAATGCTTAAGTGTTGAGTATCGTAAAAGCTATTTTAACATGCTGTTGTAAGCAAGCAGACAAGCTGGATAACTGAAATGGTACACGATACGTTACTATTTACTGGTATTGCGGTTATAATTTATACACGTGAGTCTGCCTAGCTGTATAGCATTTGTCCATCCTATGAATGGGTCAAGACTAGCTAAGCGGTCGCCATTAGCTCACATCGTTTTTCACTGTCTGTTTGCAATAAATTTATAGAGGTTTTATATGTCGTCATCCCGGAACACCAATAACAAGGCGTCTTTATTAAAATGGTTACCTTGGGTCTTATTGCTGCTAGTGTTGGCAGCGTTTATCTGGTTGTTCACGAGTATGAAGTCGACGTCGGAGGCCACATGGGAGCCGCCGAGAACCCCGCCTGCGGAGCAGCAAGCAGCAGAGCCAGTGTCGGATACGCCAGCGCCTATATCTTCTTATCATAATGCGGTGGCGCGTGCGTCGCAGTCTGTAGTCAATATCTATACGACGCAAACGATGACCGAGCATCCTTATATGGATGATCCCGTACTGCGCCGGTTTTTTGAATATCATGGTGGCCCATCACAAGAGCAGGGCAATACGAATTTAGGCTCTGGTGTAATCGTATCAGAAGATGGCTATATTGTGACCAATGCCCATGTGATCGAAAAGGCCGATGAAATCACAGTCGCGTTCAATGATGGTCGTAAGAGCCGTGCCAGAATCATTGGTACAGATCCTGATAGTGACCTAGCTGTGATCAAGGTCGATATGACAGGGCTGACGCCACTTGGCTTCCGCGAAGATCCGATTCGTGTGGGCGATTTGGCGCTAGCGATTGGTAATCCATTCGGTGTGGGTCAGACAGTGACGCAGGGGATTATCTCAGCGACTGGTCGTACTGGACTGGGCGTCAATAAGTTTGAAGACTTTATCCAGACGGATGCGGCGATTAATCCGGGTAACTCAGGCGGCGCACTGGTCGATGCTCATGGCGAGCTAGTTGGTATCAACACCGTCATATTCTCGCGCTCTGGTGGCTCGATGGGCATTGGCTTTGCGATTCCAACAGCGCTGGTTGAGCAAGTGATGAATGCCTTGATTAAAGATGGCCGTGTCAGTCGTGGTTGGTTAGGTATCGAAATTCAGTCACAGTTACGTGATCCAACGCAGTTAGAGACATCAACAGGCGTAGAAGTACTAAACGTCATTGATAACAGTCCAGCGGCAAAAAGCGGCCTACGTGTTGGTGATATCGTCCTAACTATCGACGATGTCGAGATGACAGATGCCAATACCTTGATTCAGTATGTTGCCCGTAAGCCACCAAACACTGAACTGGATGCGCAAATACTACGCCAAGGTAAAAATGCCCAAGTAAAAATCACGCTAGAAGAGCGTCCAGCACAAGAACCACTTGAGCGTCCTGTCGTACTACAAAACGAGAGCATGGGTGGAATGGAGCAGCCAAACATTCAAGGTGATGAAGAAACGCCAATGATGTCAAAGGCAGAGCGTGATCGTATGCGCGAAGAGTTGATGAAACTGTTTGAACAAGATGCTGCGTCGCAGTAAATTGTAGCTATTCTTACCATTATGTGCTGACTCATAATGTATATATGATTCAGCACTTTTATTTAGCTGATAACATAAAAAAGCGCGCTCCTTATCTAAGGGAGCGCGCTCTTTGTTGGAGCTAGTGTTTTTGAAACTAGAAGTATAAGGCTAGCTTTATCTATATATAACGCTGCTATAACTTCTCAATTGGGTCATGATTGATATAAATAACACCTTGCACACGGCAACAGCAGGGCAGGATTTCATCTTCTTCAATCATCGCCAGTGGGTCAAATGGATAATCGACCGTATGCGAGCTAGCAATGCGTTTGACTCGGCAGCTACCACAATAGCCTTCGCGGCATTGATAGTTTACCTCGTGTCCGGTGCGTAGCAAGCCATCTAGCAGACTCTCGTCATCATGTAGATAGAACTGCTTTTTACTGGTCATTACCCAAGTCATCGTGAATCCTATTGGGATATGTCTGTGCTACTGCTATCCCTACTATTAACCCATAAGACGATTACAGCTCAAAAATTTTATAACTTAAAATCTCTACCGCTCAAGCCTTTATCGCTCAAACCTCTTACAACTCAGCTCTTATAATGTAGATTCTTATAACGCAAAGCTCTTACAATTCAAAGTCATCAAAATCACTATCCGATAAGTCAGAGTCAATTTGACCAACCAAGTACGAGCTAATCTCGGTTTCTTGCGGTGCTACTTGCACATTATCAGACGACAACCACGTGTTAATCCACGGGATTGGGTTTGACTTTGAGTTCGGGAACGCCGCTGGCAAGCCGACAGTTTCCATACGTAAGTTGGTGATGTATTCGATATATTGGCAAAGAATGTCTTTGTTTAGACCGATCATTGAGCCATCTTTGAACAGATAGCCTGCCCATTCTTTTTCTTGTTCAGCAGCCTTGCGGAAGATTTCAATACTTTCTTCATAGCACTCTGCGGCAATCTCGACCATCTCAGGATCGTCACGACCATTGCGCATCAGGTTCAGCATATGCTGCGTACCAGTCAAATGCAGCGCTTCATCACGAGCGATTAGCTTAATGATTTTGGCATTACCTTCCATCAATTTGCGCTCAGCAAAGGCAAACGAGCAAGCAAACGACACATAGAAACGAATGGCTTCTAGGACGTTGACCGCCATGATGCATAGGTACATCTGCTTTTTGAGTGATCTTAAATCAACCGTCACTTGCTCGCCATTGATGTTGTGCGTACCTGGCCCATACAAGCTATATAGCTGTGAGTTGCGGTACAGTTCATCATAGTACTGGGCGATATCAGAGGCACGGCCCAAGATGTGCTCGTTTTGCATAATGTCATCAAAGATAATATTTGGGTCATTGACGATATTACGAATGATATGCGTATAGCTGCGTGAGTGAATGGTCTCAGAGAACGACCACGTCTCAATCCACGTCTCAAGCTCAGGGATAGACACTAGCGGCAGTAGCACTACGTTTGGACTACGACCTTGGATCGAGTCGAGTAGGGTCTGGTATTTGAGGTTGCTCAAAAATATGTGCTGCTCATGCGACGACAGATTGCTAAAGTCGATACGATCGCGTGATACATCGACTTCTTCTGGACGCCAAAAGAAAGATAGCTGCTTTTCAATCAATTGCTCAAAGATAGGGTGTTTTTGTTGGTCATAGCGCGCCACGTTGACGGGCTGACCAAAGAACATCGGCTCTTTTAGCGCATTGTTTGGCGTTTGAGAAAAAATCGAGTAAGTCATGGGACTGCCTTTATAATTGATACGGTTATTAATTTATAGGGGTGTGACTGGTTTTGATTTGAGGTTATGACATGTTTTTGGATTATAGCGTTTTAGCTTAAAGGTTCTCTAGTGATATCTGTGACGACTCTTGTCCATCGTTCATATAGGCTTTGAATATCTCGCTCAGCTCACTATCATCGAGTGCTTCTAGTTCATCAAGTGCGCTTTTGCGTAGGGTACTCACATCAGACTCTTCTGCTGCTACTTTTAAGTCTTTTTTAGCCGCTCTCGATACTGGCTTTTTGGCTGTTTTTGCTACGCTTTTTTTGGCAATAGTTGTCTTTGGTGCTTCATCCACACCTAACTGCTGACGCACCTCTGCAATATCAACCTCGACTTGTACGATATGCGATCCACCATCGTTTAGGTCTGAAAATACGTTTGGGATAAACAAACCACCGTCTTTGATGATTGCGGTATATTGCACATGACCTCCGTCGTTTTAATTCTATCTGTATGTTTTAATTATAACAGTAGCCAATCCCGCCTACCGCTTGTGTCTGCATTGCCGCTGGCGTGCAGTCTATTGTGTCTGACCGCATTCCTGTTGCCTCGATACTACGTTCAGTCACAGACCGCATCGCCATCGTCGTCAGCAGGATACCGCTATAGTCGGGGCTAAACGACCGTGTTAGGGTATCTTTCTTTCTTCTCAATGACTCTTCTGTTTGGGCGCACCCTATAACTTTCTATGCTTTTGAGTAGGTTGGTGTCGAGGTACGAGACCCAACAAAGACTCAAACCGTTGGGTTTCCTTCGTCAACCCAACCTACGTGCTTAGTTAATTTCTCACTCAATCTTAAATAGCATTTTCTTTTGTTCTTATCCTGCGGCTTATTTCTCGTGTGATTAAACCCAAGGCGTAATCTTTGTCTCCACCCTCTATAGTTGTAATGATTGTATTGCTACAGTTTTCACATATGAAGTCAGTTTTATCCGTTTCCATATAATTATACGCATAACACGAACTATCATCATAAATCAGCGTAGCATCACAGTGTGGACAATAGCACCATAAGTTTAGAACTCTGTTATTAGACCAGCTCCACCTCCATAAAGTTCTGCGGATAAAGTCTTCTGTATAAGATTTGAAAGGTGGGTCTTCAGGCTTATAGCTAAAATTCAAGAATAATAAAATTACCCCAATAAGTGTGATGAAAAAAATTATTAATAAAAGCCAGCCTGCTACTAAGTAGGTCGCTGTTAAAGTTTTCCAAATCCAAATCGCTATAGACCAAATCCAAAACCTTAATTTAGGTATAGTTAAAAGAATTATTCCTGCTATGACACTTGCAGTCGCCCCAGCTGCAATCGACTTAATAGAATTCTCGCTCATAACACCTCTGACGTTGGGTATATCGACAGGTTTCTTTAGAACCTTAACTCAAATGTAGCAATGAGACTAATTACAACATCAAAACTGAATGTTGAATAAGTTATTTTAAATATGCATAACGTGTAGTAGATTGTAGTGTACCCACGTTATGCCATGCTAATAGTTTAGAAAGTAAGCTTTATTAAAGCTCTTCGTAGGAATCAAATCTTAGTCCATCATTAGTGTTTTGATTGATATCAGTTATTAACCATTGATTATCTATTCTATTTACCTTTACTATTATTTTATAAATACTACTTCCAAACATCATATTAACGAAAACCTTAAAATAAGATTCTGAAGATTTGAGAGTTTCAAAAGTAAGTTGTGTAGTGAAATCTTGAGCGCAGAAAATTAAGTCCGCATCTAGAAAATCAATTTCTTTTATTTTTTCTTTATATTGAGCGCTAACATCAGAGCTTGCTAACAAGTATTTTTGGCTATCAATATCGCTACTTTCACACAATTCAATGTAATGTGAATAAAAATCACAAACTAATTTCAGAACCCTAAATTTTGTAAAATGCTCATCAATATCTGATTTACTATAATTCATAAAATACCTAACTTTCAGTTGGAAGTTTTTCTATTATTAATAACTTACTTATTAAAAATAATGGTTCTCAAATCTTACAAGCCCCGCCAGCACAATCATCTTCCATATCCGCTTGGGCATCGTTCGCACCATCACGAGTGTTATGGTAGTACAACGTCTTCACACCCATTTTATAAGCGTTTAGCAAGTCTTTTAGCAATATTTTCATCGGTACACGGCCACCAGCATAACGAACTGGATCGTAGTTGGTATTGGCAGAGATACTTTGATCGACGAACTTCTGCATGATAGCGACCAGCTTTAGGTAACCGTCATTGTTTGGCATTTGCCATAGTAGCTCGTACTGATCTTTTAGCTTATCAATCTCAGGCACGACTTGCTTTAAGATGCCATCTTTTGACGCTTTAATAGAGACCAGACCACGTGGTGGCTCAATACCATTGGTCGCGTTGGCGATCTGACTTGAGGTCTCAGACGGCATCAAGGCGGTTAGGGTAGAGTTGCGTAGACCGTGCTCTGTGATCTCGCCACGTAGCGTTTCCCAATCGAGATGTAGCGGCTCTTGGCAGATTTTGTCCAAGTCAGCTTTGTACGTATCAATCGGCAAGATGCCTTGTGAGTAGGTGGTCTCATTGAACGCAGGGCATGCGCCTTGCTCTTTTGCCAATTTGTTTGACGCTTTCAAGAGATAGAACTGTAATGCTTCAAACGTCTGATGGGTCAGACCAAGTGCGCTGTCGTCAGAGTAGCGTGCGCCATTCTTAGCTAAGTAATACGCATAGTTAATCACGCCCACACCTAGCGTACGGCGACGCATGCTGCCGTTTTGAGCGGCTTTTACTGGATAGTCTTGATAGTCGAGCAGGGCGTCAAGCGCACGAACGATTAGCTCAGCTGGCTCTTCGATATCGCTGACGTTTTCGACTTTACCCAAGTTGACCGCTGATAGCGTACAAAGCGCGATTTCGCCTTCTTCGTCATTGATGTTATCCAGTGGCTTGGTCGGTAGCGCGATTTCCATACATAGGTTTGACTGACGAATCGGGGCAACCGTCGCGTCAAATGGGCTATGCGTGTTGCAATGATCGACGTTTTGGATATAGATACGGCCAGTACTGGCGCGCTCTTGCATCATCAGGCTGAACAAATCGGCAGCTGGGATCTGACGGCTACGCACGTTAGGATCATTTTCGTACTTAGTATATAACTCTTCGAATTTGTCTTGATCTTCAAAGAATGCATCATACAGGCCTGGTGTGTCACCTGGTGAGAATAGCGAGATGTCTTGGCCTTTGATTAGGCGAGTGTACATCGTTTTGTTTAACTGTACGCCGTAATCCATATGACGGACACGGTTGTCTTCGACGCCGCGGTTGTTTTTCAGTACCAGTAACGACTCAACTTCCAAATGCCATAGTGGGTAGAACAATGTCGCTGCACCGCCACGGACGCCACCTTGTGAGCAGCATTTCACGGCCGTTTGGAACAGTTTGTAGAACGGGATACAGCCAGTATGCTGCGCTTCGCCGCCACGGATAGGGCTACCAAGGGCACGGATACGACCTGCGTTGATGCCGATACCAGCACGCTGTGACACATAGCGTACGATGGCGCTGGTGGTCGCGTTGATAGAGTCTAGGCTATCACCACATTCGATCAGTACGCACGAGCTAAACTGGCGCGATGGCGTACGCACACCTGACATAATAGGCGTTGGTAGTGAGATTTTGAATTCTGAAGTCGCATCATAGAAGCGTTTGACGAAATCAAGACGGTCTGACTTGTCGTATTGGCTAAACAGACACATACCAACAAGCATATACAAGAACTGCGGGCTCTCATAGACAGTCTTGCTCACGCGATCCTGTACTAAATATTTACCAGCCATTTGCTCAACAGCAGCATAGGCAAGATTCATATCGCGCCAGTGATCCAGATACTCTTCTAACTCATCAAATTCAGCACGACTATAGTCAGCTAGGATGTGCTGATCATATTTGCCAGCGTCTGTTAGGGTTTTGACATGGTCATATAGGTGCGGCGGGGTGAATTTGTTATAAGCAATCTTACGTAGATGGAAGATAGCCAAACGCGCGGCTAGATACTGATAGTCAGGCGTGGTTTCAGAGATTAGGTCGGCGGCAGACTTGATGATGGTTTCGTGAATGTCACGAGTCTTGATACCTTCATAAAACTGGATGTGCGACTTTAGCTCAACTTGAGACACAGACACGTTGTCCAAGCCGTGAGCTGCCCACGCTATTACCTTGTGAATTTTGTCTAAATCAATAGGCTCTAAACGTCCATCACGTTTGGTTACTTGGATTTTGTCAATATGTGTCATGCTGGCCTCTATTTTGATTGCTTATTGTGATGTCGCGCGCCGAGTGGGCGGCAGACATTCTTTATAACGCTATTATGCTGGGTTGTGCTAGCTGGTTTTTTTGGGCAAAAAGCTACCACTACTCATAGTGACGATTAAAATCACTGAGTACTACATATAGCGTGTTTGTTAATTGGTAGGCACAATATAGCGGGAAAATTTTGAAAATACTATATTGATTTTAGAATAAAACTATGTTGCTACAAGGTTGTAGGCAGTCCAAATTTTGGCAAAGGACGATGGGATAAGGGTTAGACGCAAATGCGGTCAATAATAAAATTTTTGTAAAAATATCGTGAGATTTACTTTTCATTCTCTCGGTTATTGTCGACTGATAATGCGAGTCATGGCGGCAATAATGCGGGCGCAGATTGTACATCAAACCACAAAAAATCGCCACCCATATGTTATTACTCGTGAGTGACGATTTGGACTAAAAAGGCGTGAAAGTTTTTTATGCGACTTATAAAACAATACGAACCGTTTTTGCATTATCCAGTGAGGCATAAAGCGCATTCACTTGCTCAGCAGCCGTTAGGTACAAATTAACCCGTGCCGAGTGAAAACGACCTGTTTTAGATGGCTTAACTTCAATAGACGCCAAATCGAAATCAGGGAACTGGCTACCCAAAATTAGCTTTACTTCATTAAGCAAACTCTCACGCTCGCCTTCATGACCGATAATGCTTAGTGGGTAGTTCATCGGGAACTCCCAAAGCTCTGGGTTTTGAATATCGGTCTTTTTGCCTACCAATGCGCCTTTATTTGGCGTCAGATCAGTGACTTTAACTGATGGCTGATTGCTGGTTGGGTTATTTGCGCTGTTGTCGTTGTTATCTTTTGAATCATCACTCATGATATGAGCCTCGCTTATATAGGTAAATAGGAAATAGGTAAAAGTTAATCAGTCATTAGTAGTAAGTAACTAACATTAAGTCATTCGAAAATCGCTGCTATAGACATTTAGTTAGTCAGACATCTGCTCAAATCATACCAAAATCATAACGCAAAAATCTGAGACAGGCTCAGTATGGTCGTAAGTGGCACTTAAATCAGTCAAGCTATAGTCGATTCAATTTAAAAGTAGTACAAGGCAACCGAGTGTAGATGTACATGTGATACATCAAGCAAGGTTAACGCTGTCATACTTTTATAGTGGACTGGCTATATTAGGCAGAGAATATATGCACTGTTTATAGTGGTCTATGGATGATTATTCAAGTGAAGTCTGTATTTAGTCCATCCTATCAAGAAATAGTAGGTGAATTAGCTATTGTTAATAGCTGTTAATAAAAACTACTGCAAATAACCATTGATAGGAGTGATATCAGGCGGAATATCCGTCTCTCCCAATGCTTCTCTTAGATTAATCTCGATAGTGCGTGACAAGGCAGTCAAAGGTAATTGATTAGCCGCCAAGCCAAAAGGTTCTTCTAACTCTTCACTAAGCGCGTCCAAACCAAAAAAGGTATAAGCAATCACCGCACAAATCAATGGGGTCGCCCAACCAAGTGAGGCCACCAAGCCAAAGGGCAACATAATGCAATACAGATAGGTCGTGCGATGTACCAGCAGCATGTAAGCAAAGGGCAGTGGCGTGTTATGAATGCGCTCGCAAGCTGCCAGTACAATTGTCATAGAGGTCAGGCGCTCGTCCATGTTTTGTATGACTTGCTCCGATACCAGTCTTTGACGCCGAATATCGCCTAGCTGCTTACCCATTAGGCGCATTATATAATCAGGTACGTTTTTCGCTTGGCGCATACGGTCATGATGTAACGCTGCGACAAGAGGCTCGATATCCGCCCAAGGTGGCGTACCACGCAATCGGTGGCGCACAGCATGGGCAAACGCAATGGTCAGATATACCATCGTTCGCTGAGTATCGCGTCCAGTCGCATTGTGAACCTCGCCATCTTCTATACCAGTCGCATCGTCATTATCTATAAAGGACAGTACTTGGCGGGTTAAGCTACGAGAATCATATACCAGCTGACCCCATAGTCCGCGAGCTTCCCACCAACGCTGATAACTGGCGTTGTTCCGAAACCCAAGAAACAATGATAACGCAATTCCTAGCAAGGTAAACGTTGCCATACCATAATAGGGAAACGAGTCAGGAAGCCAGTGCTGAATAACCGTGATGAGCGTACTAAGAATAGTAATCAGCAAAATTTGCGGATAGATTTTTGGAATGATTGATCCACGCAGGGTGAAAAATATCTTAAGGGCATTGGGTGTTTGCCGGACAATCATGTCAGTTTCCTAGCGATGAGGTATATGGAGACACTATTCAATGTCTCGTGTGATTCTAATATAGAATTGAGTTCTGTAAAGCCTAAAAGGTTATAAATTTATTCAATCAAATGAGTAGGGCGATCACTTAAGCTCGGTAATTGAGATAGCCAAAAAGTTAAATCCTCGCCAAAAGGGCGATGTTTTTATTAATCTACTTTATGTATGTTAAAATGACGCCAAATATCACTTCTTAACTCTATAAAAGCTGTCACCACAAAGATGAATACGCCACCCTAGCTGTACCCCTCCTCAGTAATAATTGCTTCCTATAGCAATTACTCTCATAAAGCGTTTGACGCTTTTTCTTGTGCGCACGCACTGCTTTAACGTTTGTATCACTATCCGATATATCTAGTGGATCATAAAGATTACCCTACTAAAAGTACGTTATGACGATAACTCGCTAACTATGATCGTTCGCATTTTTATATTTATTACCTGATAGGCAATGGGCAATGGGCAATGGGCAAAGTACCTAGATAGAGATGTGCCTAGATAGCAAAGGATCTAAATAAAGATGTGTCAGACTTTGCATGTGAGCTGATTTTTAACTACTTTTTAGATACTTTCCAATTAGATGCTTTCCTAAGTAACTATTAGATACTTCGTTTATTGACAGACTAAAGCAGTTCCCCAAAACTGAGTTACATATGTTAAATACAATTAAAGAGCATTGGTTATCCAATGTGCGCGGCGATGTCTTGGCTGGCATGGTCGTCGCTTTGGCGCTTA
>Ga0209295_1000256_pt1 | contig 37933 bp, 26 predicted proteins | sample Porto_5metaG_FD_187428 | JGI IMG/M metagenome (GOLD analysis project Ga0209295, IMG submission 187428) | Marine algal microbial communities from Porto, Portugal - Porto_5 metaG (SPAdes) (version 2) | ecosystem: Host-associated > Algae > Red algae > Unclassified | place: Portugal: Porto... | reverse complement strand
GGAACTATTTTTTGTGTTTTTTAGAAGGGAAAAGAACAAGCATAATGGGGCAAGTTATTTATTTTCTTTCACTAAATTTGACGCGCATAGCCGAGCTATGTAAGGAAGATTTAGTGAAACATATAAGGAAAAGAACAATTCAGACGGGTAGATTATTTTTTTCGTCTTCCCTTAACACGGACTATTGAAATACGGGAGAGGTAATTACTCCTCCTCCTTATTGGAAAAGTGTTATGGAAAAGCTGGCTATCAGTCCGCAGTCGGACAGTCTGTAGTTGTTACAGTCGCTTGAATTTCAACACCTTATAACTCACTGATTGTCAAAGTGTCCAACGTTAGACGGGTAGTCGAAAAGTTGATATACCTAACAACTAGTTGTGATTGTTTCTGTACCTGACCATTCACTACACTTTACTTTTAGCTGTATTTCATAAGTAGCACAATTTTGTTTGTTAGTAATAGTACTGTAATGAGAATTTGTGGCAGGTAGATTTACCCATGATCCGCCATTGATTCTGTAACGGAATTGGTGATTGATTCCATTATAACTTAGAGCATATACATATATCAGAGTGCTATACTCGGTGTGGGTAATTTCTGATATGGATGGACTTGGAGTACTACATCCACTATTGCCGATAGTTACGGTGTCACTCCAATTATTATCGCATAACTGTAGTTGTACTTCGTAAGTTGAATTAGCTTGTTTGTTGGTAATGGTACTGTAATAAGAATTTGTGGCAGGTAGATTTACCCATGATCCGCCATTGACTCTGTAACGAAATTGATGATTGATTCCATTATAACTTAGGGCATATACATATATCATAGTGCTATACTCGGTGTGGGTAATTTCTGATGTGGATGGAGTAGCGCAACTTCCTCCACCATTGCCGATAGTTACGGTGTCACTCCAATTATTACCGCATAACTGTAGTTGTATTTCGTAAGTTGAATTAGCTTGTTTGTTGGTAATGGTACTGTAATAAGAATTTGTGGCAGGTAGATTTACCCATGATCCGCCATTGACTCTGTAACGAAATTGATGATTGATTCCATTATAACTTAGGGCATATACATATATCATAGTGCTATACTCGGTGTGGGTAATTTCTGATGTGGATGGAGTAGCGCAACTTCCTCCTGTACAATCCATTACGGCACTCAAGTTGGATGCACTCCACAGATTGTTGCGATCAGACAGACTAGATGTGAGTACGCTGCGCATGGCCGCTACCTGCCCGTTTGTGAACATTGATTCGCAGGCGTAATCCATAAAATTATGGACATTGTCATCGCTACCACATGTATTATTGGTATAATTGCTACAGTTGTTAGGAAAATCATCATTATCATTACCGGAAGTTTGTGGTGTATCATCAATTCCATCGTTTCCACAAGTACCAAAGGCACCCTGACCCCAAGTATGATCCAAATTCAACCAATGCCCCACTTCGTGACTAATAAGGCTCGGATCATTATTGTCAACTGCCTCTCCCGTATCACCTAAATTACGATAATTCAAAACTATCCCATCAAGGCTTGGAGATTGGTCGACATCTGTCGGAAACGATGCATAACCCGAAGTCGAACCCGAATCTGAGTCAGCCTCACAGTCGCCGTCTTCGTCTGTTGAAATATAATCAACTAGATATATATTCAAATATTTGTCTCTGGGCCAATGAAATTCTCTTTGCATCTCACTACCATATGAATTTCCACATGGGATTACATCTGAGCCGTCAAAAACATTATCGGATTCTACCCGACTAATACCCGCTTCGGATAAACATACCCCATTAGGGTCTTTTTCTGCAAGGACAAACTTTATTTGCGAATCGCCTGCGATATTTAAGAAATTTTGTGGAATAAATGACTGGTCGTTGGTTTGGTTAAAATCTGCATTGAGTATTTCAATAGCTCTATCAATTTGACTGGCTTGAATATCACCATAGGTTATTCCCTCGTGTTCCTTCCAAAGGACATGAAAAATAACTGGAACGGTATAAACCTGAGCATTATTTCTAAAATTGACATTATTAGCATAATTGTCGTAGATATCTTTTATCTTCATTTTTGCCGAATGATTTTCGTCATGACCCGACGGGTGGTAAGTGGCACACACATGAGGTGTATTGCCTTGCACGAGTCTAGGAGTCATGGGTTCATCATGGGTTAATTGTTCTGTAACATTCGGAATAAGCAAATCCTGTTCACATGCCGTAAATATCATTGCAAATATGGAGAAACAAGTGATTATTTTTAATTTTAAAATGTTCATAGTAAATGATTAGACTTGATACTTTATTGATAATCAATGAGTTATAAGAAATGGAAAACCTAATAGAAACAAAGGTAAACCATTTCTTCAAAAATTAGGCATTCTTTGAAATATTGATTTCCAGATTTTTATAATTTTTACAACGTATCAACTCTATCTGATTGTTGGAAAATGATTTTAGTAACGAGTAAATAATAAGGGAAGACGAAAAAAATAATCTACCCCAAATGAAGAAGTTATTTTTTTATATGTTTGGCTAAGTGAAAGAAATTAAATAAATTGTTCCATAATGCGCCGTAATTTTTTCTTCTAAGGTCGCACTGAAATATAGCCATTTTTTAATTAATTAAAATTATTTTGTAATTTATTTATTATTAAAAATGAATTATTTATAAATATTTTTTATTATAAAATAATTTAAAAATATTCTATTTCAGCAGAACCTTCTAAAGAATTCAAAAAATCGTTGCATAGCCATAGCTACAGAACTATTTTTTGTGTTTTTTAGAAGGGAAAAGAACAAGTATAATGGGGCAGGTTATTTATTTTCTTTCACTAAATTTGACGCGCATAGCCGAGCTACGTAAGGAAGATTTAGTGAAACATATAAGAAAAAGAACAATTCAGACGGATAGATTATACTACTGAACAATGATTTTTTGTAATTTGTATTTGACTTATTATCAAATAAATATGTTACCTGCGAAATTAGAACGCGAACTATCTCCCCCTTTGGAGGCAGGGGTGATTGGTTCTGAATGAGAAATCATTTTCATCGAAATATAATTTTGTCACAAGTCCCAACGGGACGACATATTATAACAATGGGTGTCAGCCCATTGCTCGGAATAAATCTACTTCGCCAGCTCTGAAAGGGCGATATAATTTGAAATTTCGCCCCCGCATCACTATCGGGGTCAGGGCTAAGTGATACCTCGAATTTCTATCTTGGGGCTGACACCCTAAGTTAATGAAGTTCACCCCCCTTCGGAGCTATCAGACAAAATAAAATTTGTGCGAAATTCAGAACCAATCACCCCCTGCTTTGGAGGGGGAGATAGTTCGTGCTTTCTCTTTAAATTTCGTCGTGAATAACTAATAATCAACAAAATACAGTTTAAGTAAAATTGTTTTTTATTAGAATACGGGTAGATTATTTTTTTCGTCTTCCCTTAATTAAAGATAGTGAATTATTTTTGCATTCTATGAAAACGAATGTCCTATTTACGCAATTATTGAACATCCAAGCACCATTTAGTGTGACTTCGGTAGAGTAGAAAGAGGAAGGTTCATCTGAAAAGAGTGTGCATGTTTATGTGGCAGCTGATACTTCTCCGATATTTCGTCCGATGAATAAGTAGTGAGAGATTACGCAGATAGGAGTTGGCGACACTTGAATCTTTTTCAATATCCCTGCTGTATTTATTGTCGAGTTCTCAAATATGAAGATAAAAGTAGCGGAAAAGAAGACATTGGAGGTCAGTTGGGCTAAATCGGGTTCAGGACTCACGCTGTTATTTGAAAAATTTGCTTTAGAATTGGTGAAAATTCATGGCTGTGTTGCAGAAGTCGCGCGTCAATTAGCTATTTATCCTCAACGATTGTGGCGGATAATTCACGCTTATGCTAAGGAAATTTGCTTGGATGAAATAGACAGAAGCAAGGTCAGAAGAATTGGATTTGATGAGACCTCGAAAAAGAAAGGTCATGCCTATATTACCTGCTTCATTGATTTAGATACAGGAGATTTGTTGTATGTAATATCAGCATTTGACAGCATTCGTAAGTATTTTGGAAGAAAAGAAGGCAGAACAATAAATAAAATAAATAAGTGGATATTTTTCAAAGAGTATAGTCAACTCAAAACAGAAGAGAGCAAACAATTGGACGATTTGCTGGTGAAATATCCTATGTATCAGGAACAAAATAAATGTATTAATCACTGGATTTGTCGAAGAACCTTAATTTTTAAAACTTTTTTTATAATTAGTGTCTGACCGAAAACTCTGAACCTACTGGCTATCATTAAGTTACAAGGTTTTTTCGAATGCGAATAATTTCAGTCTAATTTCAATGATTTTGCTTAAATCGTAGTTATAACCACCTTTACGTATCGTAAAAGATATTATGGTGCAATTATTTATAAATGTTCGAAAATTATTCGCAGTCAAAAAACGCCACAAATAACTGATTGTCAGTCAGTAATGAGTTTTCGGTCAGACACTAATTAATCCCGTATCGCTATTTCAGGACAGGACATTTTTTATATCTTTTCTGCGCCTTTCTAAAAAATGGAGAGGAAGCAATGTTAACTTCCTCCCCTCCCTGAAGCGCTCATAAAAACTTTTTTTGTGGGGATGAAAAGCCTCTTTTTATTAATAGTAATAGCCTCCGCATGGCGGTTGTCTGAGGTAAGTGGCGTAGTCTTCTTCGTTTAGACCCATATCGAAGCAGATATTGAGCGTTTTGATGTAATCAACAAATCTTATTTGCAAACTACGTGCGTTGGCACAGGACGGATCGTTGTTAAATGCTTTTATATCACACTTGAGTCGTTGTAAAGCTCCGACTGTATATACCGGGCAGCTACCCGAATTTGGACCGTTGTAAGAACATTCTGTATTACTCCAATTTATATCTATACCAGATTGCTCCAAGCACAATACATCTTCAAGATAATTGGCATAATCATCATAAAAACTGGAGATATTGGAGGGGCTGTCAGCATTTCTTTCTTGAATTTCTAATATTAAATCATTTATATAGGAAATGACTACATTTTTATTGGGGGCTTGAGGGGTACAATTTCTTAGCTCTGTCTCGGAGAGATTATCCGTTGGTAAGGTACTCAAATCCTCCTGCTGGCAGGATGTGATGAAAATCGTCATCATCAATGTAGCAATGAAGGTGTAGGCTGTGAAATTTAATTTTAAAGTGTTCATAGTAAATGATTTGATTGTTGGAAAATGATTTTAAGATTCTATCTCTTTCTAATTGTTGATCTAAGACCTGAAGATATATATCACGGATATGTTGTAAAATACTTTGTATCACTAATTTTTAGCGAATGGTAGCTGCTTCCACAGCAAGGTGGACATAAAGTACGAACTTTGTACGCATACTCGCAGTCGGGAATTAGTGAGGTAAGTTCTATTGCAGGGTAAGTGTCGTAATTATTATCAGAACGTATCCAATCTTGGTTAGGGTAATTGAGCTTGTGTTGTACAGCGTTCCATACAGGACATTTTTTATATCTTTTCTGTGCCTTTCTAAAAAATGGAGAGGAAGCAATGTTAACTTCCTCCCCTCCCTGAAGCGCTCATAAAAACTTTTTTTGTGGGGATGAAAAGCCTCTTTTTATTAATAGTAATAGCCTCCGCATGGCGGTTGTCTGAGGTAAGTGGCGTAGTCTTCTTCGTTTAGACCCATATCGAAGCAGATATTGAGCGTTTTGATGTAATCAACAAATCTTATTTGCAAACTACGTGCGTTGGCACAGGACGGATCGTTGTTAAATGCTTTTATATCACACTTGAGTCGTTGTAAAGCTCCGACTGTATATACCGGGCAGCTACCCGAATTTGGACCGTTGTAAGAACATTCTGTATTACTCCAATTTATATCTATACCAGATTGCTCCAAGCACAATACATCTTCAAGATAATTGGCATAATCATCATAAAAACTGGAGATATTGGAGGGGCTGTCAGCATTTCTTTCTTGAATTTCTAATATTAAATCATTTATATAGGAAATGACTACATTTTTATTGGGGGCTTGAGGGGTACAATTTCTTAGCTCTGTCTCGGAGAGATTATCCGTTGGTAAGGTACTCAAATCCTCCTGCTGGCAGGATGTGATGAAAATCGTCATCATCAATGTAGCAATGAAGGTGTAGGCTGTGAAATTTAATTTTAAAGTGTTCATAGTAAATGATTTAATAATTAAGAAATAATTTAATTTAAAAATGATTTTGAGGAATGGAGCGGGACATTGCCCTATTAAGAATGTCCCGCCTTCCAACAACAATCGAATTTCTTTTTCGGGAGACTTGTTTAATTGTTGTCTGAATGTATTAGCGATTTTTTAGAGAATACATTCTTATGATTTCTATAATTCTGTGATTGATTGTAATTTTGAGTATGATGAATGTTTGTTTATTTTAATAAAAAGTATATTTTTAATTTAAATTAATAAGGGTATAGAAAATTTACCTGTACCTTCATTAAAGGACAAGGTTTTTTTGGTTGCCGTTAAAGAGTTATATAAAAGATTCGAGGAATGACTATTTGGGTATTGATGGGAGGTCGTTCAAGAATATCGGGCAAAGAATAAGGCAGGAAAGCACTCCATCAATTTTGGTCCAAGTACGCTAAATTAAATATCGCACTCACCTGCCTTTAATAAAACTATTGTTATGTATTTTTATTATGGGGCGATTGTTACGACAGCACCAACTCGTGAGGCTCTGCAATTAGCATTATCTGTCTCTATCTGTGCTTCGATATATACCTCGTAAGTTTCGTTGGTACGGGAAAAGCATAATGTACGTACACAAGTGTCAACATCTGTGCATGAATCATTTGCACCGTCTATACCAATAGAAGATACTATTTGGGAAGTATATACATATACATCGTAACAAGCCATATCGCCATCGCCATGATATACAATTTGTACATCAGTCTGTACACATTCATTATTTGAGCTTTGTGCTTGAATATTATTGCTAATTAAAAGGATAAATAGGGCTGCGAAAAATTTGATTGTCGTTTTCATAATAATTTTATTTAAAGGTCTAAAAAATGATTGTTGTTGTATTGATGTTGTAAAGGTAAGCTATGTTTGGGCATGGCGAAAGGTAGATATTTGCTTGATATTCTTTTATTTTCGCTAAAAAAAAATTATAATTATAGTATATTTACACTTAAAATGTTGATAATAAGTTTTTTATAAAAAACATTAAATAAAAGATAATCTTACAGATTAATGGAAAATATTGATTTAAATAATTCAAAAACATTAAAATTAGTTCGCCAATTGAGTAAAAAGGAACTCAAACTACTGGATCAATGGCTAAATTCACCAATTCACAATAAATCTTCGAAAGTAATTAAGCTGTATGAATGCATTCGGGCAAAATACCTTAATACACATAGCCCGGTCAATCCTTATGTATTACTAAAGTCTATCGGAGTATTGGAGAGTGCTGCACGCACGAGAACGATTTCGCCACACGACAAGAAGCACCTCCAGCAAACCATGTCGCTGCTCAATATACAAATTCACGATTTTTTGATGTGGCAAAGTACACAAAACGACAAAATAAAAGCGATGCGACATACTATGGACGCGATGTTTGAGCGAAAAATGTATGCCCTTATTCCCCCTCTGCTCAATAAAGCCAAAACAGGTCTCAAGGTATCGCCTATTCGAGATATTGGTTACTATGATAATGCTTTCAGCCTAACCGAAATGGATTATTTCTTACAGATTATCTATCAAAACCGGAGTATAGATTCAGGCTTACAATTGGTCATGGAAAATCTGCGACAGGCTTTCCTAAGCAAAAGCCTATTGTATTATTGCGTGGCTATTAATCGGGAGAAAATTTTGAAAGTTGGGTATGAATACCCTTTTTTGAAATACATAAAATCATATCTCGAAGTCTCCGATGTCGATACCGAAGTGCCGCCTATTCGGGTATTTTATACCCTGTTGAAATTGCTTGAAGCGGGCAATACTAAAGATTATTATGACCTGAAAAATTATCTGTTTACTCATTTAGATTGCTTTGAATTGACGGATATTCGTTATCTGTTTAATTTTATTTCCAATTATACCATCGGAAAAGTACGCGAAGGTAAGCATGAATTCGTACAAGAGCGTTTTGATTTATTTGATAAAGGAATTGAATTAAAGTGCTGGACGTCAGGGATTTATTTTTCCGAACACCAGTTTGTACACGTTGTCAAAACAGCACTTGAACTGGACAAAATGGATTGGCTCAATACATTTTTCCAAACACATAAAGATTTATTGAATCCGAATGTGAAAGATGTCTTTGTGAATTACTATCATGCACTGGTCAGTTTTCATGACCACAAATTTGATAAGGCACAAGCATATCTCGGAGGCATACATACGAGCGAAGATTTTACCTATTTTATACAATTCAAAATACTATACATAAAAATATATTACGACCGAAATGATATGACGATTGACAATGCCGATACCCACTTGATTAACTATGAAATGGAAGCCCTACGCCAGTACCTACTCGAAGGCAACAATAAAAATATGGCAGAAAGCACCCGTCTTTTATATAGCAACTTTACTAATTTTTTTAGGCGTATTCTCAATAGGAAAAAGAAGGTGCTCTACGGCGAATCGGTCACAAAAGCTAATTTCCAAACCCTTCAACAAGACCTCGCACAGATTGCACCGTTGATAGAACGCTCATGGCTAGAAGAGAAAATAGAAGAACTTGTACTTCTAACTGAATAAATATACTGTTTTAGGGATGAAAAGATAATAAACGCTACATATTGACTTAACATATTGTTATCCAATAATATAAATATAAGGAATTGAATAAATATATACTCTTCGCGTCGTTATTTTTTCTTTAGACTAACCAAATTTGACGCGAATACTCACTGTAAGTAGTGAGACAAAAATATCCTTACTTTTTGACGGTTTCTTTTCCCGCTATTTTCCCTACAAAAATCCTTATCCCGAATCGGGGTTCGGGACAGGCTGTAGCGTAGGCTATGTGCGGTTTTTGTAAGAAAAAATATCGAAGAAATATCACGTCAAAATAGTAAGTGAAAGAAATTAAATAAGATGTCCCATTACGTAGCTCGGCATGCGCGTCAAATTTAGCCAAACATATAAAAAAATAACTTCTTCATTTGGGGTAGATTATTTTCTTCCTTTTCCTTTAGTTGGTATTGAAAATATAAACATGCCCTATGGTTAATCAATTTATTTTAGTTTTTTTCGTTCATTTATTTGGAAACTAAAAAAACTTATCATATCTTTGCCCCTGTAATCAATGCCAACTAAGAGTTAAAACTAATTGATTATCAATTATATGTAAAATATTGCAATCAATTTTTAACATTTTAAAAATATATGTATATTACTGATTGTTAATCAAAGAGTATTTTTTTAATTAATTTGTAAAAAAACATTTTACTTAAATAAATTTAAAAATTACTGATAATCAAAAATTTAGTAAAAATTCAACTCTTAGTTGGCATAATCAATTATTAACAAGTAGAATTTTCAGAAGTATGAGTTACATAGAACAAGAGGTTGAAAATTTAGGCGTCTTTCTTGAAAAATTTGGTAGAACGCCGATAGAAGGTCGGGTTTTTGCCTACTTGCTTATTGTTGATCCACCACACAGTTCTTTTGATGAGCTGGTCGAATTTCTCCAAGCAAGCAAAGGAGCGATTAGTAAGGCATTAAACAATTTTATGAAAGAAGGAACAGTCAGTTATAAAACATTTAGTGGTGACCGTAAGCGATATTTTTATATAGATACAAAAGGGTGGCGCAATAGTATTATTGAAGGTTCGAAAAACTTCTCTGCCTTCAATATTGTGTTAGACAAGGTATTGAGTCTTAGAGAAGGTAGCACAGATGAAAAATTTAACCAAGATATCCTTCATATCAAAGAATTTCAAGAATTTATAAGCCATAAACTTGAAATCGCTATTGAGGAATGGATGAGTAAATAAATATTTTTTTTGCACTATTGGTTCATTTTGTTCTGAACTAATAATTTTAATAAAACATAATGAAGTACGTAATACTTTTTCTCTTTAATTCGCTGTTGTTCTGCGATATAGCTTATACCCAAAGTGCTGACACTTTGTTCTTGAATGTGGAGCAGGCTATTGAGATGACGATTCTTAATAATCCTGATTTGAAGAGGATACAACTGAGCGAAACCTTGCTCGAACGCCAAATAGCAACTGCCAAAACGAGCATATTTCCAAAGCTAAATGGCTCGGTAGGGGTTACAGATAATTTTGCATTACCACAGCAATTGTTGCCCGGAGAAGTCTTCGGTCAGGAAGGACAAATACCTGTTCAGTTTGGGGTGCGGTATGGCTTAAATGCAGGAGTAGAGTTGAGTCAATTGGTTTATAGCAGGGAGTATTTTGTGAATATGAACAAATTAGAGGCTGTCCGCTATACTTATCAACTGCAAACGCTTTCTTCTATGGAAGATTTGGTTTTTGATGTCGCTCAATTATATATTCAACATCAAATCACACAAGAACAGGCAGCAATTCTAAATACGAATCTAGATAGAGTGACTAAGTTGGTCAATATTTCGCAAGCACAATACGAAAACGGCATTATTAAGAAGTTAGACGTTGACCAATTGAGGGTCAACAAAACCAATTTACTCACCGAAATATCCAACGCCAATATCGGGGCAGAACAACAACTCAATCTACTTAAATTTTATTTGGATCTACCTCAAAATCAGGTGATTGTATTGACCGAAGACCTAAATAATACGGAGAGTTATCCGCTTTCAGAAGAATTATTGTTGGAACAAAATATTGGGTACAAATTATTGAAAGAGCAAATCAAAGTTTCCGGCTTGGACAGAGATGTCATCAAGTCCGCATACTACCCGACGGTTTCAGCTTTTGCCCAATATAATTATACCGGACAGTCCGATAAATTAAGTTTTCGTAACGAACATTATTCAGGTTTTGGAGCGGGACTTTGGGGCTTAAATATTTCTGTTCCAATTTTTGATGGGTTTAGTACAAAGCGACAACTTGCAGAAAATGTCATTCAAATAGAACAATTGAATTTGCAGAAAAAACAGTTGGTGAATGGCATAAACATGGAATACAACAACGCCAATATCAAAATTCAACAGAATGAAATTTTGGTAGAAACACAGTTAAAAAATATGAAATTGGCGCAGCAACTTTACGATATTACCAAGTTGTCTTATCAGGAAGGCGTGGCACCACTCACTGAATTGCTAAATGCAGAAACGAGTATTAAAGAAGCACAATCTCAATACCTGACGGCTTTGCTCAATTTCAAATTAGCCGAATTGGAACACATAAAAGTAAGTGGGCAATTGGCTCAATTAATTCAATCTAATTAGGGGATAGGGAATTAGGAAATTAGGGGAATGGGGATGAATTTCTGGTTGCCAAATTATTAACGTAGTCTTATTTTTAATTAATAATAAATATCTGTTAATTAACAAATTAAGTATTCAAATTCCATTTTAAAATTAAAAAAAATAAATTATAATATAATGAAAATACTAAAAGTAATTATTTCACTTATCATTTTTGGAGGTCTTGCTTATTTGGGTTTTAATCAATTACAAAACAATAAACAAGAGATTGATGAGCGAGCAGAATTGCGAGAAACCGTGATTGCCGAAATACCTGTAACTATTGCCCTTGCAGAACAGCAAAAAGTTGAAAACAAGCTGGAAGTCATTGGTACATTCGAAGCCCGTAAAGAACTCGCAGCAATTGCGGAAAGTCAAGGCAGAATCACCAATTTATATATTCAAGAAGGACAAAATATCAGTAAAGGTATGACTATCGCTACCATTGATGATGCAACGATACAGTCACAACTTTCGACCGCTCAATCCTCTTTGCAAAAGGCTAAAAAAGATGTAGAAAGGTACAAAAACCTCTTGGATGTAGGGGCAATCAGCCAAACTCAGTATGAAGAAGTAGAGTTGGGCATGCAAAATCAGAGGTCAAGTATAACAGCTTTGGCACAACAACTAAAATATACGACAGCCCATGCCCCGATGAGTGGAGTGGTCAAAGAGGTCATGTTAGAGGCAGGAAGTTTTGCGAATCCGGGTATGCAGATAGCCACGATAGTAGATATTAGCAGACTAAATATGGTTGTAAAAGTAGGCGAAAAAGATGTTGTAACCGTCCGTCCGAATCAAAGGGTAAAAATTGAAACCGAAGTGTATCCCGACCAAACATTCACCGGCAAAATATCGCAAATAGCGGTACAGGCAGATGCTGCCCGCAAATACGAAGTTTCGATAGAATTAATAAATAATAAAAAGTACCCTTTGAAAGCAGGTATGTACGGTACGGTTTCTATACAAACCTCTGAAAATCAAATTGAACAACTGGTGATACCACGAAAAAGTGTGGTCGGTAGCTTAAAGCAACCCCAGGTTTACCTTGCCAAAGATGGTAAAGCCCAACTCGTGGATATTGAAGTAGGAGAAACCATTGATGACAAAGTAATTGTACTAAAAGGATTGGCAGAAGGTGCTCAAATTATCACTACCGGACAAATAAATCTGGACAATGGCAGAGCCATCAAGGTAGTCAACCAAGCAGAAACTATTTCACAAAACGTAAAAAATAAATAATCATGAGTATCACAGAAATCGCAGTAAAAAGACCCAGTTTAGTGGTCGTTATTTTTAGTATCGCTGTATTCTTCGGTTTGTACGGATACTCGTCACTTACCTACGAATTGCTCCCCGATATATCTTCACCAGTCATTACGGTTTCCACCGCTTATGCAGGTGCAACCCCTTCGGAAGTAGAAACTTCCGTGACCAAACCCATAGAAAATGCCCTTTCTTCTTTAGAGAATTTGGAAGGAACACAAGCTATCTCTATGGAGAGTTTTTCCAACGTTGTGGTCGAGTTAAAGTATGGCTCAGACGTTGATAAAGCCGTACAAGATGCACAACGCAAATTGGATGCGATTATTTCCTTTTTGCCCGATGGCATTAGCGACCCCAGTATTGGCAAATTTTCTATGGATGAGATGCCCATCATGCGATTGGGAGCAACTTCTACAATGGAAGATGTAAAATTTACGAAGCTATTTCAAGAATTAATACAGCCCGAATTAGCCAGAATTGAAGGAGTTGCACAGGTGAATATCATTGGTGGTGCGGACCGCGAAATCAATATTAATGTCAATGGCGACAAACTCAAATATTACAATCTTTCTATCCTGCAAATATCTCAGGCAATCGGACAATCCAATTTGAATTTCCCCACAGGAAGTATCAAAGATAGTGATAAGGATGTCTTGGTGCGTTTGTCCGGCAAAATTAAGAGTTTAGAACAACTCCGTAACCTTATTTTGACGACTACATCTACGGGTTCACAAATCCTCTTGAAAGATGTAGCCGAAGTATATGATACCAAAAAAGCAACCGAAACGATTAGTCGCATCAACGGAAAGCCGTCTTTGGGCATTACCATTTCCAAACAAGGTGATGGCAATACGGTAGAAGTCAGCAAAAAAGTAAAAGAAAGAATAGTAGAACTCGAAGAACGCTACGCCCCCGAAAATCTCAAATTTGAAATAGGCAATGATAGCTCTATATTCACTTTAGAAGCTGCCAATCATGTGATAGATGACCTCATTTTGGCAGTCATATTGGTGGCGGTAATTATGTTGTTTTTTCTTCATAATATTAGAAATGCCATCATTGTAATGGTAGCCATTCCTGTCTCCATAGTTTCGACCTTTGCCGTCATGAGTCTGTTTGGTTTTACATTAAACTTGATGACTTTACTCGCCTTATCATTGGTGATTGGTATTCTGGTAGATGATAGTATCGTCGTGTTAGAAAACATCCATGCCCGAATGGAAAAAGGCGAAACTGCCTGGGATGCAGCAATCGGTACTTGGAAAGAAATCGGTATGTCCATACTCTCCATTACCTTAGTGATTGTGGTTGTATTCTTGCCTATTGGTCTGGTTTCGGGCATTGTGGCAGATTTGTTAAGGCAGTTTTCACTCGTAGTCGTTGCTGCCACCCTCATCAGTTTGGTCGTTTCTTTCACACTTACTCCCTGGTTGGCATCGCGATTTACCAAACTAACCCACCTCAATAGCAAAAATATATTTCACCTACCGCTTATTGGTTTTGAAGCATTGATAAAGGGAATTGAAAATGGCTACCGCGCTATATTAAATGTAACACTTAGATTTAAATTACTGACTTTGATCCTCATTTTTGGAATGGTCGGTGCATCATTTACGCTGATGACCGATGGATATATTGGTTCCGAATTTGTTGCTTCGGGCGATAATGGAGAGTTTGTTATCAATTTAGAATTTCCTAAAGAAACTCCAATTGAACAAAATAATATTATAACACAGCAAGTAGAAAACTACCTACTCAATCTACCCGAAGTCACCAACATATTTACCACAGTAGGTCAAAGTAGCGGTGCTATGAGCATCACCGCAACCGCCTATCTATCAGAAATAAATGTAAAATTAATATCGGCAGAAAAAAGAAACTTCACCTCTGATCAGTATGCCAGAGAAATAAAAAACGACCTTTCCTCTACTATTTCAGGTGCTAAATTTACAGCCGCCGCAGTAGGTATGGTCGGTGGTGGCACAGCTGCACCTATTCAACTCACCGTACAGGGCACAGATGTAGATGAAATGATTGATTTTGGAGAACGATTGGTAGGTGAGGTAAAAAAAGTATCAGGTACGATGGAAGTAAGGTCAACCGTCGAAGGTGGTAACCCTGAAATACAAGTAGATATTGACCGTGAAAAATTAGCAACATTGGGAATCACCCTCGACGCTGTCGGATTTACCATGCAAAACGCTTTTACAGGAAATACCGACTCCAGATTTCAGGATGGCGAATATGAATATGACATTCGTATTCAATTAGATGCCTTTGACCGCAGAAATAAAACCGATATTCAAAATTTAACCTTTCTCAACAACAAAGGAGGACTCGTCAAATTGGCTCAATTTGCGACCATTACCGAAGGCACAGGTCCTTCCCGATTGGAGCGTAAAGACAAAATTTCTTCCCTGACCGTAGAAAGTCAAATTATCGGTAGAGACATCGTTTCCGTTGGCGATGACATACAAGCAAGAATTGACGCTATGAATATTCCCGAAGGCATTACGGTTTCGCAAGGCGGTGATTTGGAATCGCAGGCAGAAGCATTTGGCAGTCTTGGTTTCGCCCTTTTAACTTCCCTCTTATTGGTTTATCTCATTATGGTTGCCCTGTACGATAGCTATGTTTATCCCTTTGTGGTCATGTTTTCCATTCCCGTGGCTCTGATTGGTGCATTATTGGCTTTGGCTTTGACGATGCAAAATATGAGTATTTTTGGTATGCTTGGGCTTATTATGCTGATTGGCTTGGTCGTCAAAAATGCCATTCTGATTGTGGATTTTGTCAACCAACTTAAAGCCGAAGGCATGGACAGAAAAAAGGCAGTCATTGAAGGTACATTACAACGTTTTCGCCCGATTTTGATGACTACAATCGCCATGGTAATCGCCATGATTCCGATTGCCGTAGCCACAGGTGCAGGCTCTGAATGGAAAAACGGCTTGGCTTGGGTCTTGATCGGTGGATTGACCAGTTCGATGATTCTCACGATGGTCATTGTACCGGTTGCCTATCGCTTGGTAGATGATATTGGGGAGTGGATATCCAGTAAATTTGGAAAGAAAAATAAAATTGAAGTAGCCGTTCAAGTTTGATAGGTAATTGGAGAATTAGAGAATTGAGTAATTGGGCTAACGTGCTATTTTTGGTTCTTTGACAAATCCCGTGATTGTTTGTTTTTCTGCCTCGCGATTGTTCGTCCCTTGCGTAAGGGATAGTAGGTGTTGTTTGAACGTAACGCAGCGATAGCGGAGTGGAGAGAGTGCCGGATAGCCCGACCCCCGACTGATAAGGAGGGGGATACGCCCAAATTTTCATTCACTTCACTGGATTTGTCAAAGAACCTTATTTTTTAATTGAATGGAAATTACATTTAAAATAATACGATATTAATAGTTGGTCGAATTGAAATATAGCCGTTTTTAATTAATTAAAATTATTTTATAATTTATTTATTATTAAAAACGAATTATTTATAAATTTAATTTATGTTAAAATAATAAAAAAACACCTATTTCAGTAGAACCATATTTTGATAATCAAAACCTTGACCTAATTCCCTAATTTCCAAATTCCCAAAATTGAAAAGATAATTTATGAAAGAATTTATTTTACAACATAAAGAACTTGCATGGGTACTTGGTGTCGTATTATTTACGATGCTTATGATTTTTATATCCGTCAGATTTTTAAAAATCATAGAACGCAGATGGAAAAAAGCAAATCATTATCTACTTGTTTTGCGGTCATTAAAAAACATCTCAACTACCTTTTTTGTGGCATTTGGGATTGGTTTAATTAGCTACATATTTGTAGATAAATCTTCTTACACAGTCATTACCAACAATATAGGAAGAGTGATATGGTTTGCATTCGTACTGATAATAACCATCATATTAGTGGCAGTATCTAAGACATATTTCAGGCATAAAATAAATCAGCTTTCAAGACGGGATTCGGGTGATATTACCTTGTATAAATACATGGGTTACTTAGCCCTGGCATTGATATATTTGATTGCAACTATCCTCATTGCTATAGCTATACCGGCATTGAGAAATATAGCAACTGCCGCAGGTGCAAGCGCAGGCGTGTTGGCTTTGATTGCAGGTGTAGCTTCACAAGAAGGCATTTCAAATATTGTGGGTGGTTTATTTATTGCTTTTTTTAAGCCATTCAGAATAGGCGATATTGTAAAAATCGGCGACAATACGATGGGAAGAGTAGAGGATATAAATTTGAGACATACTGTGATTAATGACTTTAAAAACATCAGAATTGTCATACCCAATGCCATAGTAAACAAAGAAAATATTTGCAATTATTATATGATAGAATCAAAAAACTGTGAGTGGATAGAAATTGGAATTAGCTATAATTCAAACATTGATAAGGCAATTTCAGTCCTTCAGGAAATATGCGAATCGCATCCCTACTGCATGGACGTAAGAAGTGAAAAGGAAAAGGAAAAAGGTGCTCCTATAGTAGATGTGCAAGTAGTAGGCTTGGGCGATAGTGCTGTAAATCTAAAAGCATGGGTATGGTCTGCCAGTTATAAAACCGGATTTAAAATGCGAAATCAACTCTACAAATCCATCAAGGAAGGCTTTGACAGAGAAGGTATTGAAATTCCATTTCCACATAGTTCTGTAGTGTTCAAAAACGCAGTGCCGACAGCGTCATAAAATCAGAAGATATGGACAATTACGCCATATTCAAAAAAAATAATTTTTTAATTTTTAAAAATAGACTTTATGCAATTACAAAAAATAGCGAACAAGACCTACGAATTCACCATCCATGATGACATCACCAAAGAAAATATACAACAGATTTCGGATGCGTTTCAAGAGTTTGACGAACGCAAAGAGAAAGTAAATCTACTTGGTGTTTTCAAATCATTTCCCTTAATGGACAGTGTACAGTCGGTGAGCGAGATCCTTAAAATGAAGTTTAAGAGCTTTGGCGTTATTAATAAATATGCCATCCTTGCCGACAAAGACTGGATAGAAAACCTCGTACCGATTGCCAATTTTCTCACTCCTTCTTTTCCGGTCAAAGCTTTTGGTGAAGATGAGCGACAGGAAGCTATCGACTGGCTCTGCCAGAAAGAAGTAAAACAATACAAAGCCGAAGAATACCTTACGGGGGTGGACATTCAAAAAATTGCTGAAAAATCCTACACCATCAATCTTGATAACAATCAAGTTGACCATGCTTCAATGGCAGCACTAAACACGATTCTTAGCAATTTGAATCCGGGAGAAAAAATCAACTTGTTGGTTCATTTTAAAGAATTTCCCTCTTTAGAAAATTTCAAAACCTTCGTTGAAGGATTAAGAGTAGACCTTAAAATATTTGGCAGAATACGCAAATATGCCATCGTTTCTGATATGAAATGGATAACAACCTATTCAAAAATCGGAGACTTTCTTACCCCTAATATAGACGTTAAAGCCTTTGCTGATACCGAAATGAAGAAAGCACAAAATTGGATACTTTCATAAAAGCATATTCAAATAACATTTTTTAATATAAACAAAATTTCACAACATGAAAAAGAATTTCGTAATTTTACTGACCCTATTGTGTTTTACAACACTCACTTTTGGACAAACTAACTTTGGTGTTAAAGGTGGTTTGAACTTTGCCAATCTGGCAGTTGATGAAGATCAAATTGATGATAATTCCACTAAGGTGGGGTTTACTGCAGGTCTATTCGTCCAAACTGCGCTATTGGGTATAGACTGGCTAATGATACAACCCGAGGCATTATACACCATAAAAGGAGCAAAATATGAAGCTGGCACAACCACTGTCAAAGCAAATTTGCACTATTTGGATATTCCTGTATCAGGCGTCGTTCGAATTTTAAACAGCCCACTTACTATTCATGCCGGTTTTCAATATAGTTGGCTTGCAAGAGCAAAATACGAATATGAATCTCAACTATTTACTAATGGTTCAGTAGTAGATGACAATCGGGATAATTATCAACAGTGGGATTTTGGTGTCGTAGGAGGTCTTGGATTAAGTTTTGAGAATCTGCTTATCGAAGTTCGCGCGACTAGAGGGCTTCGAAACGTAGAAAAAGACAGGACTATTTTCAATACAGCCTTTACAGCAAACGATACCAAGAATTTTGGTTTTCAACTAACTGCTGGTATCTCGTTTTAAGATTTCAATTAGGCAATTCCCACGTATAAATTGTACAATTTAGAAGAGCTATTTTTTCTTTATACAAACCAAATTTGACGCGAATAACGGGTTATTTAAGGAGAATTTGGGTTAGATACTTAGTAACGAGCAAACAATAAGTTTACGATTTCGACGAGGTTATTTTATCCTTAGTTTTCTTCTTGAAAGCGGGAGTTTATCTGGATAAATGACTGTTTTTAAGGAGGAAAATAAGGGTAAAAGAATCCGTCCAAATCGTGAAGTTATTATTTATTCGTTACTTAATTCTACATTAAGACTCTTGATTTACTGACCTTCAGAGAGTTACATCAGTGCGATTTAAATGTTATTTTTTAATAATAAGACGACTATAAAAAATAACCAATTCGTACAGTGTAAATTTTAAATTTAAATTATTTAAATGTACTTATTTTTCATTTAAATAAAATCAATTAAATCACACATAAATAACTGATAACCAATCTATTTTAGAGTCTTAATGTAGAATTAGGGAAGGCGAAAAAATAAACTTTCGTTCTCCCTGATATTAAAATTAATGCTTCACAAAACGTTTACTCATCAATTCTTTACCATCATCGACACTCAAAAAATACATGCCGGGTGGGTAGCTTGCCAGTTCGAAGGCAACTGGTGCAACACCTAAATTATCTATGATTTGTTGGTACATGACCTTGCCCGAAATGCTAATAATACGAATTTGAACGACATTGGTTTCTTCCTCCAATTGGAGATATATTTGATGCCTTGCCGGGTTGGGAAACATCGAAAATGAGCTATATTCCACCTGCGTAGTCGCAACAAGACAACCCGTTTCCTCGGCAGTATTGCAACCCGAAGCATTGTCGTATATCTCGTAAGTTCCCGTGTCTTCCAGATAATCACAAACACTCGGCACACCACATATAGAGAGCATAGGATTTTCAAATAATTGTAGATTGGTGATGCTCGTATGGTCTATATTGTCCAAGCCTGTGAGACTGGTCAATATCGCATTATTATCTATGTCCAGATAACCGTCAATCATGGTCAGATTTTCCAATGCCGCCAGTGTAGTCAGGGCGGCATTAAACTGAATAATACAATTTCCATCAATCGTATTCATATTATTTAGTCCGTTCAAACTCGCGATAGCCGGATTAAATTGAATAATAAAATTGCCCTCTACCGAATCAAGCCCTTCTAATCCGCTCAAATCTGTCAGTACATTATTACTAAATAATCTCAATTCGCCACCTATCGAATTGAGTTGCTGCAATCCGTTTAGGCTATTAAGTGCATTATTATTGGAAAAGGAAAAATCCTCGCCTATGGTTTTTAGATTATTCAGTCCGTTCAAGTCTATTAAATCAGCATTGAATTGTAACCTCAAATCACCACCAATATCGGTGATAGTACCCAAACCGGACAAATCTACTAAGGCATTATTATAGGCTATATTGAGCGTACCACCGATAGTATTCAAGCTGTCCAAGCCATTCAGGTTACTCAAATTATCATTAGAATCTATACGCAAATTGCCTTCGATTGTAGTGATTTGGTTGAGCGGTTCGAGGTTATCAACGTCCGAAGATATACCAAACATCCCTATCTCTACATCGCCTTCTATTTGAGTGCAATTGGGATATGTCGTCGCAAAATCATCTAACTCCTGTTGGGAAAGGAATAGTATATCCTCCGGGCATTGTGCGTACGCATTTATGCAATGGATAAAACTAATTAGAAAGTATAGTAATGTATTTTTCATTTATGTTGTTTTTAATTGATAATATACTCGCTGTCTCATACTGGACATTGGGTAATTAGGGAACTGGGTAATTAGGTAAATCGCTCATTATCAATAATTTACGCTAATTTGCATTTTATTTTAAATTAACTTTATTACAATTTTTATTATACTGATAAATAGCGAATTATGCTTTCGTTAGCCTAATTACCCAATTTCCCAGTTGCCTAATGTCCAAAGTCCAGCTCATAGTATCAGGAATTAAATAAATATACATTCTTCACGTTGTTATTTTTTCTTTAGACGAACCAAATTTGACGCGAAGAATGTACATTTATTTTGTTCCTGATACATGGCTATGTGCGGCTTTCAAAAAATCCTTAGACGAAAAAAATACTTCGTATTATGGGACATCTTATTTAATTTCTTTCACTTAACCACACATTTAAATTCAAAGAAGCCTTCACAACCGAAGTTATGAAGGCTTATCCTTGTAAAAGTTCTATATTTTTTATAAAATGGACTACCGATGATTCGATAATCTATTCATTTAAGAATGTTTAAAAATATCTGACGGACATTTTATCCGCCAGATACATACCTAAACATTATAATATTATTCTATCTTTGAATCACAAATTTTTGTTGTATCGTAATCGGTTCATTATCTTTTTTAATGAAATACACGCCATTCGAGAGTTGGCTGACATCAACATTTATTTGGTTATTGCCTACCGTAGATGTGATGGTTTGTCTAGCCACCAATGTACCCAAAGTATTATAAATATATAATTGAGCTTGAGCATTTTCAGTACCTTCATAAGTCATTTGAAGTACATCCTCTCTGACCGGATTAGCATATACATTCATTGCAGTACCGGCTTGTTGGTTCAATACAGCATCTTTGATTTCCTGATATACACCTTGATTGACCACAGGCGCATTCATTATCAGTCCTTCTATAGGCGGAATGTTTTCTTCATCATCACTTACAAGACCAAGTGTACCTACATAAAGGTCACCACTACAAGGTCCGTCGCCGCTACGCGGTAGAGCAACGTAAGGGAAGGCATTTCTAAATGGTACATCATTAGACTCTACACCTGTGGTATAGGTGAGTACATCGACGAGGTCTTGTGTAACCGGATTTGGATCGCCTGCAGTATAATCATCATAAAACAATCCTATAGCTGCCAGTACTACACCTGCTACTGCCTGCAATTCGATGAGTGTTACATCATCTTCCAATCTACGTCCGTTGGGGAAACCGTCCATATTTGGAATAAATTGTATGGCTGTGGTCGTGTTGTAAGTCGGGTCAGTAAGTCCGAGTACTGCTGCTTGTATGAGTCCAAGATGGCTAAAAGCGGGGTCATCTCTATCCGTAGGCGGTACAGCCATATTGAGTCTTAGCATATCGCCACCATTTGGTAAAAAATTATTAATAAAAGGTTTACCGACTGCAAGTGGGTTGCCACCTTTTCCGGTAGCAAGTTGGTATGGTGGAAAATTTGGAACACCTGTATGAAAAGCAGGCCACAAATCTACCGAACGCGGTTGTCCGGCTCCGGGCAATAATAGCGTACCAAAAATAGCATCATCAAGTGCTGTTCCAGCTACTGCGGGAGAGCCTTTGAGCGGAAAGAGTCCATCGTTGCCATTACCAAAATCAAATGCTTGTAATGAGTTGCGTTGTATGCGTAATGGTGTAAAAGAAGGCACTGCGCCGCCGAACAAAGCATCATCCATATAGAGTGCGAGTTCCGGATTGTAGAAATATTGGTCAAGCGTAGTTTCTGCAAACTCATCATGCGGGCTTATAGCATTCCAAAAATCTTTGCGTCCGATTGGAATGACAACTTCATTGGTCAAAGGCATACCCAAACGTGATACTTGTACCCAAGCACCGGTGTGTCTTTCACCTTGTTCTGAAAGGACTCTAACTTTTCGACGATTGGCAGATGCCCATACTCCGATGACATAGTCACTATCAAGAATACTAGTCGGTGTAGCGGGTGCGCCTGCTTTGAGCAAATCTGCAATTGGTACTTGAATAGCAATCGTACTGACGTTATAACAAGCCAATCCATCTCTTGGTGCTTCACCACCTGCACGCGGTGCATCACCTAGATCAAAAATACCACCCAAATCTACGAAAAACGGGTCGTCAGAAGTTCCACAAAAAACGCGTTCTCCTGTAGAAGCATTCGTAATGGCACTGTTGGAAAGAGTCGCATAAGGCGTTCCTAAACCAATAGCCGATTCGATAGAACGGTCCCCGATATTAGGTGGGGGTACAATACCGCCGCTAATGATTCGAGTGAAAGATGCACCATTGTTGGTACTTTTATAAGCTTTATAGGTTGTTTTTAAGTTTTCTGCTCCCAAGCGAATGGGGAAAAAGGTAGAAGGGTCTTCGTTTTCCTTACGAAATACGAAGCGGTAGATAATTTCATCGCCGGGAATGGTCGCGTCATTGTCAACATGAATTTCGTAAGCAATATTTTCTCCAAATGAATAATAATTTGGTCCGCCATGCGGTAATTGCCCCGGTACGTAAGTAGCAATGAGGGTCACCATGCTTGGATCGTCAGGGTTGACAAAAGCGTAAACATCTACGTTATCCGCAAGAGGGTCATTGGCAATGAGTGGTGCTTCTCTATGGCTCGATGCAGTAGCTGTAAAATAGCCAAAGCACATGAACAATACCACTAATGCACTTAAGGAGTACTTGGTTTGGAATAGTTTTCTCATATTCATTTTTTTTATAAAAATTAATTGTTTTTGGTCAATAAGTCCATTGGCTATTGTCCATTAATAGTCTGTAAATTGATTAAATCAGGATGTTGGTATTTTGTTCTTGAGGCAACTTCAAGGTGTTGTTTAGCTTTTTGTGGATCACCTGTTTTTTGGTAATACTTTGCCATTGCTATATTAACTTCAATATTTCGAGGTCTCATTTGGTACTCATTATCTAAATATTTTTTGGCTTCGTCGGCTCTATCTGTCAGCGATAATAAGGTTTTGGCATAATCCAAATCCATATTATGTCCGCTTTTTCTGTCGTCTTCAAACATCTCGTCAATGTCTGTCATGATTTGCTCGAATTTTTCTGATTCCCCTTGTACTTTATATATTTCAGCAAGTTGAATATAAAAACCAATTTCAGGAATGACTGCAATGGCTTCTTCCAGTAATTGTATGGCTTCGGTGTATTTGCCTTCGTCAGATTTGAGTTGGGCTATGGCGGCTGTTGCAAAGGGATAATTTTCTCGGTGTGTCAGTATATCTTCGTAAGTTGCCAATGCGTTTTCGGACTTTCCGTAAAGGCGGTACAAATCGCCGAGCGCGAGCTGTGCCCAAGCGGTTTCTTCTTGTCCCGGATAGCCTGACTGTACCGCGAGTTGCATGATTTCGATAGCACCTTTTGGGTCGCCATGTATTTCGCGCAGATACGACACACGAGAGTAAGACCTCAAATCGGGGCGAACATCCATCATACGCTCGGTGGCTTTAATGGCATTTTCATAATCTCCCATTTCTACATAAGCATCTGCCAGTACACCATAAGCCTGAGCATTGTAATCGTTTATTTCAATAGTTTTTTTACTGATTACTAATGCTTTATCAAATTGATGCAAAGAAAGTAAAATGCCCGACTTGAGTACTAAAGCACTAAATTTTAGGTCTTTGTCCAAGTCTTTTTGCTGTAATAGTTTTTCAATAATTTCTAATGCTGCCGGATAGTAATGACCATGTTCTCCCGTGATTCGAGCTTCCGAAACGAATAGCGCAGCAAGTTTGTAATGCGCCATTGGGTCATCTTTATCTACAATTTTATCGCGGTTGGCAACATAAATATTTTGACGGTCTATCCACTCTGCACCGGATTGCAGGTCTTTATTTCTATCCAATAGTTTGGGTATAGAATTGATAGCGGTCACTCTATCTGTGCTTGTATTTTCTCCTTTAAAAAGGGTAAATGCCGCTACTGCCATCGCTACCGCAATGAGAATAATTAATTTGAATTGGTTCATGGAAAATCACTTTTGGGTTGTGGCGTAAAAATTTGGTAATTGGGCGGAGAAAATTGCATTAATTTTTTGTTGTGTATATTTTCACTTAATAAAAACACATTATATCGTCTTTTTTAGTTTCTTAACAATTTTTGCAAAAAGAGAAATTAGCGAGTCTATTCTTTTTAAAAACCTTTCGAACATTAGTTTTTCAGGCTTTTCCTCCCCCCAGCCCCCTCCAAAGGGGGAGATGAAAGTCTGTGTCACCCCTCCAAAGGGGGGATGAAAGTCTGTGTTACCCCTCCAAAGGGGGGATGAAAGTCTATGTTACCCCTCCAAAGGGAGGGACTAATGCGAGAGTTTTTCGCAAAGTGAAGAACCTCCCCTTTGGAGGGGCTAGGGAGGAACACGCAAGACATAAATCTTTAATTTTATTCTAGGTGAAAGAAAATAAACGCTACATCTTCACGCCGTTATTTTTTCTTTACACGAGCCAAATTTAACGCGAATAACGGGTTATTTGAGAATTTGATGAAGTGTAAAGGAAAAGGAACAAGTCAAGATATAGTTTTTATTGTTTTTTCATCCCTAAGGGATGAAAAGATAATAAACGCTATATCTTCACGCCGTTATTTTTTCTTTACACGAGCCAAATTTGACGCGAATAACGGGTTATTTAAGGAGAATTTGGTGAAGTGTAAAGGAAAAAGAACAAGTCAAGATATAGTTTTTATTGTTTTTTCATCCCTAAGGGATGAAAAGATAATAAACGCTATATCTTCACGCCGTTATTTTTTCTTTACACGAGCCAAATTTGACGCGAATAACGGGTTATTTAAGGAGAATTTGGTGAAGTGTAAAGGAAAAAGAACAAGTCAAGATATAGTTTTTATTGTTTTTTCATCCCTTAATGCAAAAATTGTCAAAGAACCTTTTTCAAATAAAAATATTTAAAAAATTAAAATGAATACAAAACATCCTAAAATGCCTTGTATTCCTATGTAGTAAACCTTAGAAAAATCTATAATCCAATTACTCAATTACAAAACAAATCAATCAACTATATTCCTTTTGTACTTCGCGTTCTTTGCTGTTTCGTATGCCAACTACTCCGGTAATAGACATCATTAAAGCTAGCATGATTAATCCCCATTCTCCAACAGTTGGTACATCCTGACTAACGAATGAACAAGCATTGGGTGCAGTGACTTGTTGAGTCAGCGTACAGGTTGGATTATCGTTACTAACGACAGTAATGTTGAGCGTAGCACCGTCGGCAGGTAATCCTGTTATGACGAGTGGCGTACCATAAGTACCATTGGCGGTAATATCGCCCGATACGGTATAATTTCCCGTTGTATTATCACCTACGGGGTTTATAGTAAGGTCGAATGTATCGTCATCGTTAGTCTCAATAGCGTCGCCCGTAGTTCCGGCATCATCGCAAGAACCGGCAGATAAGCCTAAGTCATTGATACAAGCTGCCGTGGTTTCGCATGACCCTACGGCAATGCAGCCTCCAACAGTAGGATTATAACCTGTATTGACAACAGATATAGTACCTGCATCACTAACCATGACTTCTATCCATCCGGGGTATCTATTACCATCTCCTGCAAGAAATTCTATGCCTATGAAGTGGTTTTGTCCGGCAGCAAAATTGCCATCGCCCGGGTTGCTTTGGAAGGAGGCAGTCATCATAGGACCGACTGGTCCGGGATTAGAAGACACAATGTTCGTACTAACAAAACATGGTGGTGTTGCCGTATCGAATAACATGGATTGTACGACAGAATTGGCGATAACCACGCTATTGGCATAGCTACTGTAAAGACCATATATACCACAAGCTGTGGCAACGCCTGCTCCTGCACATACTGAACCACTCGTACCTACGGGCACGGTAATGGCAAGGTTGGCATATGGGTCCATGTATACAGAATTGAAAGCAAACGTACCTTGCTGGTCGTAGTATTGCTTAATACTGTAAGAGAGTTGGACGGTGCCACAGGTGGCATTGACGTAAGTATTGTCCCCGGGTGTGGGTCCATCCACGTTGCAGATTTGAGTAGATGAGTTGGTGACCAGGTTGTAAGAACCAATGAGGAAATCAACTACACCGTCGCCGTCAAAGTCTATTTGAGTGACAGTGCCGTTTTCAAAGTTGCCGGGTACGTTGGGCGTAACACTTTCGGCTGCGCATTGAGCATTTGCGTCGGGCGAGAAGGCAATGAAAGCTGCCGCCACACCAGAGTAGGCAGCTAATTTCGCGCTCAAACTACCGGATAGTTTTTTATTTTGTGTGTTTGTTTTATTCATAATGTTTATCGGTTTACATTTACAGTTGATTAATGCGTTTGCTTTCTGTTTTTAAATCGGGCAGTTGCTGCTTGGCTTTTGGCTGCTCTGTCGGCTCTTTTCGCTTCCATTCGAGCAGTTATTTTTGGTCTGAGTTTTTGTTGTAGTATTGATTTTTTTTCAGCGGAGAGTTGATTAGTCGCGGTAGCTTTACGAGTAGCAGCTTTGGCTTTGTTGGCTTGGCTTTCTACTTTTTTCTTTTGTATGAAAGCTTTATATTCAGCAACTTTGGTCGTTCTTTTCATCTCGCTTTGCGCGTAGATATTACTCGACATTAAACCAATGACTAGGATAAGTAGTGGAAGTAATTTGGTCTTTTTCATTATTTATATATTTTTTTATCAAAATTTAAAGTAGTAGAGTAGTAGAATGAACTATTTGGCTTTTAAATGGCAGTCCATTCTACGCATGTTTCATTTGTTTTCTATTCAAGAACACTGACTGTAAAAAAGTCTAATATTGAAAAATAAAGACAGCTGTTTTGAGTACCCAAAGGTATTAAAAAAAAATTAATAAAAGAAATTAAATAAGATGTCCCAATAATTTTCGTCTAAGTATTTTTAAAAAACCGCACATTCCCGATAATTATCGGGATAGCTACAGCCTGTCCCGAACTCCGATTCGGGATAAGGATTTCAAAAGATTCTTAGTAACGAGTAAAAACGACTATAATGGCACATGTTATATATTTCACGTTCCTTAGTGAAAGAAAATAAATCTATATTCTCGACTTGTTCTTTTCTCCTTATTCTTCGTTATGAAAATCCTTGCGTAACTTAGCTATGCGCGGTTTTCATGCCTCGAAAAAGAAAAAAATAACGGCGTCAAAAAACTTAATTTATTTATGCCTCGTTCCTTACATAACGAAACTTACGAAACAAATTTCACATTGGATTTTTTTTTGCACAAAAAAAACCTATTTTTGTTGAAAAATGACAAGCATCTATTTTAGTGAATAAAAAGCATACAAATATTGAGGATAAAATTGTCGCTTTGCTCAAGCAGGGGGACAAGGAAGCTATTGTGTTGTTGCACGAATATTATTCACCTGCGCTTTATGGTATCATTCTGCGAATTGTTTTTTCAGAAGTGCTTGCGCAAGAAGTACTTCAAGATGTATTCATAAAGGTATGGAAAAATTCTGATAAATACGATTCCGACAAAGGAAAATTATTTACATGGCTCGCGCAAATCACTCGGAATGCCTCTAAAGACGCCCTGCGTTCAAGTCGATACAAACAAGATAACAAAACCGATATGCTTGCTGACAACGTAGGTAACGATAGTTCTCTCTCCCACGTTCCACATATTGCAGATTCCGGGCTACGCAAGACTATTGATAGTCTAGATAAAAAATATACAGAAATTATAGACCTATTATACTTTCAAGGCTACAGCCATTCAGAGGCGGCAAAGGAATTGAATATCCCCGTAGGAACACTCAAATCGAGAACACGAAAAGCAATTTTAGAATTGAGAAGAATACTTGGCAACGAGTTAATCATCACATTGTTAATAATTTTAATAAATGCAAATTGATGAAACGTTTTAAGAACAAGTGAATATAAAAGAATACATAGCATCAGGAATTTTAGAGCAATATGTGCTTGGTAATCTCTCTTCGGGCGAAGAAAGGGAGGTGCTGACCAATGCTACTCAATACCCTGAAATCCGAGCTGAACTCAATGCTATTGAGACAGCACTGGAGCAATATACTATGTCGAATGCAGTTACTCCACCTCCGGGTTTGAAAGACGGTATTCTAAAAAAAATAGATGATATCTCCTCTGTCAGACCAAAACGAGAAAATGAGGAAAAACCCGGCAAATCGGGCGGTGGTTTAGCTAAATTATTAGCTTGGTTGCCTTATATCTTACTGCCTTTATTATTGGTTTCGGCTATTTGGGGATACTTCGGGTATAAAGACAATAAAAATAACGAAAAAGTAAGCCGTGAACTGGGACAGGAACTTACCGACTGTAGAGTAGAACGAAAAAGACTCCAAGATAAAATAGAATTTTACCGCACCGCCATTCAGTTTGTCAATAACGAAAACACACGCACTGTTGCCATGAATGGCAATAAAAAACTAGTGGGTGCTTCCACGACCATACACACCAATTTGGCGTCCAAAATCACCTATTTTGCTGTCAACAAACTGCCCAAACCGCCCAAAAACATGCAATATCAACTCTGGGCTATCGTGGACAACACACCCGTCAATATGGGCGTATTTGACATTCCGGCTGACCCGATAGCCGTAGATTATATTCCCAACGCCCAAGCATACGCCATCAGCCTCGAAGAAAGAGGCGGCGCAGCCGAACCTAATGATGTACGGGTATTCGGGTCAGTCGAGTTTTAGCATGAAGACATCCTTTTTCACTACGTGTATTCTACATCCCTATCTACTGATTACCTTTTTCGTATTATTTTGTTGGAAACAAACGTCCTATTTTTTTGATATAAAAAAAGGAATAGTCGCGTGGTTGGTAGGCATGGCGATAACGAGTTTGGGATGGTTTATTTATCATCAAATAATAAAAAATTGCATGCGTTCGGGTGCAGCATGGACGCTGACGCTGCTGCCAATTTTATATTATTCACCAATATTCAACGCCCTTCAAAACACCTTTATAGGTAAACATCAAATCCTGATACCCATTATTTTTTTAGCTACCATGTGGATATTTTTTTATTTTTATAAACAAAAAAAAACATTTGCTACGCTCAATACCTATCTCAATACACTTTTTTTACTGCTCTGTTTTTTTGAAATATTCAACCTCGTACAAAGACTAAATCATGACAAAACATGGTGGGAAAAAGTCCAGACTAAATTTGAGCAGACTGCTCCGCCTTCCATCCAAACGACCCAATCACTGCCCGATGTGTATTATATCTTAATGGATGCCTACGTTGGAATGGCGGGACTTGAAACATATTTTGATTACGACAATAGCGAATTGAACGATTTTTTGGAAGAAAAAAACTTCTTTATAGCCCAAAATGCCCACAGCAATTATGATTTTACGGCGCGTTGTATGTTTTCCACCTTCAATATGGAGTATTCGCCGAGGTACATAGATGTCACAAAAGACAAGCTAATCACAGGAAATATACACCGACTCGGCATACAAAAAAGCAAGACCGTCCAACACTTCAAAGCCGCCGGATATGAATGGGTCAACAGGTCGTTTTTTGAAATCTTGGATACTCCTCGATACTACCAAATTGCTCGCCTGCCCGATGCTGCGATGACTTGGGATTATATGGCAGATATGACCTTGCCGGGCAGGTTGCGAAAGGCATTTCCTTTGCGCCCTATTTATGAAGTCAACCTACAAATCTTTGATGAGTTAAAGACCCTATCAAAAGAACGTACAGCGCAGCCGCGGTTTGTGTATGCTCACCTAATGATGCCGCATAAACCTTATCATTTTGACAGAAAAGGAAACCTATACCCCTCTGGTAATCAAGGAAAATCGCAAAAAAAAGCCTATTTGGAGCAACTCCAATATGCCAACCAACTTTTAAAAGAAAGCATCACAGAAATACTCAAAAACTCAGCGATACCGCCTGTGATTATCTTGCAAGGCGACCATGGTTCGCGCATTGATGCTGCCGAAAAAGATGAACGTTTTTCCATTTTATATGCCATACATTTCCCAGATAAAAAATACGAATATTTTCACGATACTATTTCCCCTGTCAATACCTTTCGTATTCTCTCCAATCGCTATCTGAATACATCATTTGAATTATTAGAAAATAAAAAAAATCACTTCGTCGAGTTCTAATTTTCGAGTAGCCTTTTTATATTCATTCATTTAAAATTCAAAATTCATTCATTGCAACTACGTCACATCAACATAAGAAATACTTATAACTCTCTCTCATTTCGTCCCGTTTAATGTATCATAAAACAAAACACGATTATCATTACTATAGTGTAATATGCTCTTACTGGACTTTGGACATTAGGTAATCGGGGAATTAGGTAATTAGGTAATTAGGCTAACAAAAGCATAATTCGCTATTTATCAGCATAATAAAAATTGTAATAAAATTAATTTAAAATAAAATGCAAATTAACGTAAGTTATTGATAATAAGTAATTTACCTAATTACCCAGTTCCCTAATTACCCAATGTCCAAAGTCCAGCTCTTAGGGATGAAAAGATAATAAACGTTACATCTTCACGCCGTTATTTTTTCTTTACACGAGCCAAATTTGACGCGAATAACGGGTTATTTAAGGAGAATTTGATGAAGCATAAGTAGTGGGACAAAAATATCCTTACTTTTTGACGGTTTCTTTTTCCGCTATTTTTACCTACAAAAATCCTTACGTAGCGTAGGCTATGTGCGGTTTTTATAAGAAAAAATATCGAAAAAATAATCACGTCAAAATTGTAAGCCTATTTTTGTCCCACTACTTAAAGGAAAAAGAACAAGTCAAGATATAGTGTTTATTGTTTTTCATCCCCTAATCGAACGTTAATTTTTTCTAGTATTATTTTTTAAAAGGCTAAACAAAGCGGGCTGTTTCACATTGTTGAGACAGCCCGTCTTTTTTTTGTAACTTTGTGATTGGTTTTCTCGTTTATCCGTGTATCCGTTATCCATTATTCGTATATTCGTTATCCATGTATTAGTGTATTGGTTTTAATTCGGGAACAAATTTTGCTAAACAGATAAATGAGTATACGAATATACTGATAACGAACAATTAATAAAATCAATTAACATAAAAATGCGTAGCTTATTTCTTTTATTTCTGGGGGCTTTTGCCTTTACCACAGCCTCTGCCCAATTATCTGTCAATTGTATAGTTGAGGCTAAAATTCCTTGTGCCGGTGCGCGAGTGGGTTCATTTAGAGTAGATGTCAAAGGCGGTACACCGCCTTATCAATACACTTGGAGCAATCCAAAATTGGAAGGACGCAAGCCCAGAAATGTAGCCACAGGTAGCTACACCGTTACTGTAAAGGATGCCAAAGGCAAAACAGGTTCAGCCACAGGCACGCTATCAGAACCACCGTTTTTAATCATTTTTATTGATGAAGTCGTAGGCGTAAGCGAAATCGGTTCGCGAGATGGACGCGTAAGAATAGAAGCAAAAGGCGGCACGAGTCCCTTCGCTTATAAATGGAATAACGGTGCCGATACACAGACCATGATAGGCTTGGAAGCCGGAAAATATACGGTGACGGTGACGGATGACTATAATTGTCGTGCGAAAGCTGAAATCAATATCGAAGCACCTACACAAGCTGAAATTCCGGAAATTGTAATAGGGAAAGCGTCCGAACCGGAGTCGCAACCAAAATCTGAAGCAGAGTCAGAACCACAGCCGAAACCCGAACCAATGGTTTCTATCGAAGAAGTGAAGCCGGAAACTACGCTCGCGGTCGGACAGGTGATTCAAGTCGAAAAGTTATACTTCAAAGCAGATGCCGCCGAAATCAAAGAAGAGTCTTACCCTGTCTTGGATGAAATTTATAATTTCTTGGCTATCAATCAGGTAGTAGTAGAAATAGGCGGTCATACCAATAGCATCCCAACAGATGAATATTGCTTCAAACTCTCCAATTCTCGCGCAAAAACAGTCGCAGAATATCTATACAGCAGAGGTATACCAGAGCCGCAAGTCAGCTATAAAGGTTACGGAAAAACCGAACCTATCGCCGATAATGCAACTTATCAAGGACGACAGAAAAACCAACGGGTAGAAATTAAAGTACTTAGTGTAGAGTGAGACGTGAGAAAAGAGAAACGCCTGATTTTTCATAGAAAAATCAGGCGTTTCTCTTTGTGCTATACCTCTCTCTTGTCTCACGTCTCCTGTCAAATAAACTTAAATAACTTCGCAATCATTTTCACACCTGTGAGGAGATTTTGTCCTTTGCTGAGGGTATCTTTTGTATAAATGACGCGAATGGGGACTTCGCTATACGTCGCTTTGAAGATACGAATATTGCGGATAAATTCGACGCAAAATTCAAAACCATTGAAGTGTAAACGGCATTTTTTCGCAAAATCCGCAGTAAATGCTTTCATTCCTGATTGGCTGTCTGTGACCATCAAACCTGTTAGAATAAAGGTGATTACATTCGCAATCATATTATACAAAATACGAATGGCAGGAATTTGATTTTCGCGGTTCATAAAGCGGCTGCCTATCACAACATCCACTTCGTTTCTTTCCAAATGATACACCAATTTCTCAATATCTTCGGGAAATTGCTGGTGGTCGGCGTCTATCGTTACGATGATTTTCGCGCCGTCTTCTATCGCGTATTCGATGCCCGTTTGGGTGGCTGCACCCGGACCAAGGTTGATTAAATGGTTGACTACCTTTGCATTATACGATAGCGCGACTTTCACAGTATCATCCAAACTACCATCATTGACGACAACAATATTCCGATAACCCAAGGACATAGATTTCCCGATGACTTTCCCAATACGGGAAGCCTCATTTTTTGCCGGAATAACTATGTATACGTGGTCGAACATGATTGTTTTAGTCCATAGTCGATGGTCGATAGTCCATAGGTAAACGTGAAAAACCGTCTCACGTCCAACTATGGACTATGGACTGCCGACTACTTTATCTTATAAACTGCAAATGTGCCTGATTTGTGTACGTTGCCGAATACGCCATGGGTATAAATTGGGTTTGGACTATTGGGCGGTGTCAATGTTATGACGCGATTTGTTGCTAAAAGCTCTAAATCTTGGTTACCAAATAAATATCCGAGAAAACTATTATACTTCGCAGTCAATGATTTTTCGGGTGTTTTATCAATTGAAGAGGTATTTAAATCAACCAGAATATAGCGGTAGCCAGAGGCTTTGAGGGCTTCGGTGAGGGTGGTGCGGTCTTTGAATTTTTGGGTGAGTTGGTGGAAAAAACCGAGCTGATTATCTTGTAATACACGGCGGTCATTTTCTTTGATAAAGTAAGGGATAAATGTCCCGATACGATACACAAGCGCATCGGGGTTAGCATTGATCTCATCAAGTGCTTTCTCGACGCCAGGCAACAGATTGTTGATTACATCGCCTTCGTCGAACACGCCTGTTTGGTATTTTACTGAAGGTATGTCAAATAATAATCGCGCACTATCCGCAGTCACAAAGTGGTGATTGCTAATGCGATACACATAACCCATCACGACCCAAGAAAATGCCATAAAAGCAAATAAGCCAAATGTTATCTTTTTCAATCGGGAGGTATCGCCACGATATTTGCTCAATGCGCTGACCATGAAAGCAAAGCCCAAAGCCAGTATCAAATAGCCATACCACACAATTCCCGATGCCAATATCCACCAAACAAAGGTGAATAAATAAAGGAAATTGGCAAGCGCGAGAATGTGTTTGCCATGGTGTTGGAGGCGTTTTTGGAGTACGAAAAAGAAGCCGACAAATAGCAAGGTAATTAAGGGGTAAGTAATCGCATCGCTTTTCCCTGAATAGGGTCTGATAAAGGTGTGAGTAGGTTCGTAAATGTAGCACAATCCTCGATACACATACGCACAGGCAACACTCACCGGCAAATCCCAAAAAGGAACAGCATCAATAAAAATATCAACGTTTTCATCTATGTTGAGTGGTTGTTTGATGCCGCGTTTGATACCAAAAGAAGTGGTCGTAGAGATGCTCAAAATCACTAAACTGACGACCATAATAATACTTCCATATAGTGGTTTTCGGACAAATCCCAAGAGTAAAATAACGGGAATGAACATGAATAGTAAGTAACCAATGTCTACGAATCCGCCATTAACATTGGTGTTCATCGTGAGATCGTAAGGGAGTGAAAGGTAGCGTTCGGGCAGGAGTTCGTAGCCCATGTAGCGTTGGATTTCCTCTCGAATGGGCGAATTGGCGTCAAAGGCTTTTTGTTGAGTAGCTGCTTTTTTGGCTTTGTTTTTACGGGCTTGTTGTTGTCTTTTTTGTTGTACTTTGGTGTTTTTTTTCTTGATTTCTGTTTTATTTTGGGCAAGTTGTGGGCTTTGGGTGAGGTTTGATTGTGCGCTTATGTTTGAGGTGAATAGAAGGCATAATGCGAGTATCGCCCAATTTAAAAAGTTGGCTTTCGATGGTTTATAATGGTTTGACAGATCCTTTGTTTGCTCGTTTTTTGCGTGAGGGATAGTAGGTGTTGTTTGAACGTAATATAGCGATAGCGGAGTGGAGAGAGTGCCGGATAGCCCGACCCCCGACTGGTAAGGAGGGGGGCACGCCCAAATCATTGTTGACTTGACGGGTTTTGACAAAGTATCTGATTTATTTGATAGTAAAATATGATATGCGGTTTTTTTTATCATTTATTTGTTGACTCCTTGATTCGTTATTCGTTATTCGTTATTCGTTATTCGTTATTCGTTGATTCGTTATTCGTTATTCGTTATTCGCTGATTCGTTGTTCGTTATTCGTTGATTCGTTATTCGTTATTCGTTATTCGTTATTCGTTGGTTCGTTGTTCGTTGTTCGTTGATTCTTCAAAATTGAAGTTGAAGTTGAGATTGAAGTTGAGATTGAAGTTAAAAACGGTTTCTACTTCTTTTTCTTTTTACGTCTTTTCCGCTGTTTGGGTTTCTCGTATACGCGCTCCCAATTTTTTTGAAAGGTGCGAATACCTGCGGCGGGGGTACGGGTTTTGCCATAAGTGAGGGCGCGTGTGCTGAGTTGGCCGCCTGTTTCGATGTAGTTTTTTGTTAGCCACGGCGCGATTGGTAAGATAAAGAAAAATGTATATAAAAGACTTAATTTGAGGGGCGGAAGGAATTTTTCTCGTTCGCGTGCTGCCGTCCACGCAAAAAGTCCTAAGCTGAGTGCGAGCATTGTCCACATGAATCGTTCGGTTTGGAGGTGAAATTCTCGGAGTAGCGGCATGTCGTCGAGTCGGAGTAATAAAATACCAAACATAGTCATAAAAAAGACCGCTAAAAACGCTGTTTTGCCATTATAAATCCACCAAATAACGCCTGCAACGGCAAAAAACGCCATGAGTGCCGTAAGTTTGATACCAATGGCAAAGCCCGATAATAAACCAATAAGGATGATGTAACTACGTGAAAGGTTGGCGGCATTTTCGGGTACTTCGGTCGTTCTTTTTTGCCATTCGACCAGTAAAATAACGATGATCAAAAGAATGAATAGCAAGCCCAAATCTACTTTGAGGTCGAGGTAAGATTGGTGAGCAATCGAGGGTATGAGGTAAAACATCAGTACGCAAAGTAAGGCGTAATTGACATTCATTTTAAAGGAATTTTTGCATAAATGGAACAGCGCACATAAGCTCAATACGCCACCAAGAAAGGAGAGGGATAGTGCCATTTCAGCTTTGTCGAAAATGATATAGCCTAATGACATGAAGAGTGACCAGTTGTAAGGTTGATGCCCTTGCACTAAGCCCGAATAATCATTGATGAGTGAACAAACATTGAGGTAAAGCGACACTGAATCCCACCCGCGCGGAATCGGAATGGTGATTTGTAATAAATTGAGGCTCAATGTAATAAGTAGAATGTAGAAACTCCAAATACCTACCCAATTTAGTCCCTTTAGCGGTAGTGGAGCGAGTAGTGTTTTCCACATAAAGGGAAAAACTTCTTTGCCTGTCACCACGATGGCGATGAGCATCAAACCCAGCAAAACGTACCAATGTAGGAGCGAAAAAATTCCCAAGACAAACATCACTGCCACCCAAGTCATGATCCCCGTAGCAATAGCGACTACCGGGCGAGCTGCTGCGCTCATTTCAAATCGAAAAGTCCGCAACATATACATGCCCATCGCGTGGCAGGATACTACGATGAAGTAGGTGTAAAATGTCATCAAAAACATCTTCCAGCATAGCCACAGCATCTCTGTAGATGCCGGAACGCCGACGTTCATGACCTTTCGTTGAAACATATACACGCTCAACGTAATGATGAGCAAACCCAGTAGGAAAACACTTAATCCATTGAGCCACAGCCCTGTATTTCGGGTGCTTTTTTGGGCATAAACCACTACGCCCGTCACTCCTGCGCCCAACAAAGCCAAAATGACCGTCAAATTTAAGTATTGAAAGAAATTAAATGCAATGATATATTGCAAGTGATTCTGCCAATAATCAAAAAAAACGAAGCTCACCCAAAATAAAATAAACACCCCAACAACTATCTTATATATACTATTCCCCATGAAAGAAAATTCCAATTTTCAATGAATGTCCCGATAGCTATAGGGACATTCACTTAGGAACAGGGTTTCAATAAATGCAGATTTTGACTTTTTTTTTCCCTTTTTCTGCATTATGAAAATCCTTGTATAGCTTGGCTATGCACGGTTTTCATGCCTTGAAAAAGAAAAAAATAAAGTCGTCAAGAACCTCCATTTATTAAAACCCTGTTCTTTATTCATTATAAATTTACGCAAATATCATTAAATATTTTTTACTTTTGAAGCGGTTTTGATTAATAAGTCGATAGCCTATCTCTGATAGACCACGGATAAGTAAGGGAAGACGAAAAAAATAATCTACCCGTCTGAATTGTTCTTTTTCTTATATGTTTCACTAAATTCTCCTTACGTAGCTCGGCTATGCGCGTTAAATTTAGCCAAACATATAAAAAAAATAACCGCTTCATTTGGGGTAGATTATTTTCTTCCTCTTCCCTAAAATAATTGTTTCCTATAAAAATAGGAAACATACTGTCAATTTTACGTCTCAAGACCATGAGTAGATGAATGAATATTATTTATCTGAATTACTCATTTAGTAAAAGAAATTAAATAAATTGTTCCATAATGCGCCGTAATTTTTTCTTCTAAAGAATTCAAAAAATCGTTGCATAGCCATAGCTACGGAACTATTTTTTGTGTTTTTTAGAAGGGAAAAGAACAA
>Ga0209295_1000250_pt1 | contig 39341 bp, 39 predicted proteins | sample Porto_5metaG_FD_187428 | JGI IMG/M metagenome (GOLD analysis project Ga0209295, IMG submission 187428) | Marine algal microbial communities from Porto, Portugal - Porto_5 metaG (SPAdes) (version 2) | ecosystem: Host-associated > Algae > Red algae > Unclassified | place: Portugal: Porto... | reverse complement strand
GAGAAGAATTTCTAGTGTGGAACATGAGAAAAACACCTTCCTTTAGTATGTTTTCTCTATTATAAAATGGGGTAGTGGAAAATTTAAGGGAAAAAATAAAGCTGTCGAGATTTTCTCGACAGCCTGAAGCCCTTTCATAAGGGCTTTTTTCTTTTGGTTTTCACCACTTCACCTGTTCAGGCATAGGCTAGAAAGAACAACACACCTGAAAGAAGAACAAGTGTAGCGTAAGACGATACCAACAGGATAAGAGCCTGATTGTGGAGTGAAAAGCATGCAATTTCAAATAGGAGATATGGTGACGAGGGCATCCTATCAGATGGATATTATGTTTCGTATCATTCGAATTGATGAGACAGACCAGCACGAAGCCACCGCCATTTTGCATGGGAATGAAGTGAGGCTGATTGCCGATGCGAAGATGTCAGATTTGGTCTTGATTCAAAAAGAGGAGCAGCTGACAAGAGAGAAGGATGATGAACGGAAAATTAACGAATCGCTCGACTTACTCAGGCAAGATTATCAGCTACTTCGTGAAAAACAAGAGTATTATACGTCTGGACAATATCAGCATCAGGAGCAGTATTTTCATATGCCCGGAAAGGTTCTGCATTTAGATGGAGATGCTTCATACTTAAAGAAATGCTTAGATGTATATGAAAGAATCGGTGTACCTGTGTATGGTGTGCATTGCCACGAGAAGAAAATGCCAAGCATGATTGATTCATTAATTGATCAATACCGGCCTGATATTTTGGTCATCACAGGACATGATGCGTATTCTAAACAAAAGGGCGGTGTACACGATATCGGTGCATATCGTCATTCTCGTCATTTCGTTGAAACGGTTCAAAAGGCAAGAAGGAAGGTTCCGCATTTAGATCAGCTCGTGATCTTTGCAGGTGCCTGTCAATCTCATTTTGAATCATTAATTCAAGCAGGTGCTAATTTTGCAAGCTCACCCTCACGTGTCAACATTCATGCACTTGACCCCGTCTATATTGTTGCCAAGATCAGCTTCACTCCATTTGTAGATCGAATCAACGTGTGGGATGTGCTCCGAAATACGCTGACGAGAGAAAAAGGTCTCGGAGGGATTGAAACAAGGGGTGTTTTAAGGGTAGGTATGCCATATAAAAGAGACCATGAATCGACATAACCCGACTGATTTCAGTCTGGTTTTTTTTATGCTCAAAAAGAAATTTCATATGAATACATAATTCACCGGAATTTGAGAAAAATAGGGAGGAGAAAAGGTAGAAGTTTGTCAAAATTATTTTGTTGACAATGGCTCGTGTTGGTTGATATAATTTAATTTTTATTTGACAAAAATGGGCCGTTGTTGTATAATTATCTCAGTGAGGTGGATGCAATGGCGAAGACTTTGTCCGACATCAAAAGATCGCTTGATGGTAACTTAGGTAAACGTTTGACGTTAAAGGCTAACGGAGGCCGCCGAAAAACAATTGAGCGTTCGGGCATTTTAGCTGAAACGTACCCTTCTGTTTTTGTGATTCAATTAGATCAAGATGAGAATTCGTTTGAAAGAGTTTCTTACAGTTATGCAGATATACTGACTGAGACGGTCGAATTAACATTCGATGATACCGCTAGCTCAGTCGCCTATTAATGGGCAGTGAACTTTTTGTTTACTGCTTTTTGTTTTGCCTTTTTTTTGTATGGGAGGCTGTCCATTATTTGAAAGGGGTAAAAGGCAGGAATCGATGCAAAATAAGAAAGCCACAAATGAGTGGCGATGATTCGAATTCTCGACCAAAGGGGCTGTTTCGTTTGGGTAGACGCCGAGGCATTATGTCAGATGAGTTCAAATACGAGCTGGCGAAGGATCTTGGATTTTATGATACCGTCAAAAATGGAGGCTGGGGAGAGATTCGTGCGCGTGACGCAGGAAATATGGTCAAACGTGCCATTGAATTAGCTCAACAGCACATGGCTCAAGAAGAGAATCAACGATAAAGAAATGATCAGGGATACCTCGGGTGTCTCTGGTCTTTTTTGCTTGAAAAAGTGAGTGTGCTGGGGGCAAAAGCCAATATTCATCAGATCCATCAAATGTGATACAATATTGATACTTATGTTTAGATGGAGAAGTAGGTGAAATGTTTGCGTATTTTAGAAAAAGCACCGGCAAAAATTAATCTCTCACTTGATGTTCATGGAAAAAGACCGGATGGATATCACGAAGTGGAGATGGTGATGACAACAATAGATCTTGCAGATCGACTAGAGCTGACGGAGCTGGACAAAGACGAAATCCGTGTATCATCTCATAATCGTTTTGTGCCAGATGATCAACGGAATTTGGCTTATCAGGCAGCTAAATTATTAAAAACAAGATTCGGTATTCAAAAAGGCGTATCGATTGTCATCACAAAAGCAATTCCCGTCGCAGCAGGTTTAGCTGGAGGCAGCAGTGATGCCGCAGCAGCGCTTCGCGGCTTAAACCGTTTGTGGAAGTTAAATCTCACGTTAGATGAACTAGCTGAGCTTGGAGCGGAGATCGGCTCAGATGTCTCTTTTTGTGTACACGGAGGGACAGCGCTAGCGACAGGACGTGGAGAGAAACTAAAGCATATTGCGACACCGCCGCATTGCTGGGTGATTTTAGCGAAGCCGGTGATTGGGGTATCTACAGCTGAGGTCTACAGACAATATGACGCAAGCAAAGTAGAACACCCAAATGTACAGCGTATGATTGAAGCAATTGAAGCGAAAGATTATAAAGAGATGTGCGGCTCACTCGGTAACGTGTTGGAATCTGTGACATTAAAAATGTATCCGGAAGTCGATATGATTAAGAGACAGATGAAGCGTTTCGGAGCAGATGCTGTATTAATGAGCGGCAGCGGGCCAACTGTATTTGGCTTGATTCAATATGAATCGAAGGTACAAAGAATATATAACGGACTGAGAGGATTTTGTGATCAGGTTTACGCTGTCCGCATGATCGGCGAACAAAATACCCTTGATTAAATCCGTATATTAAGTTATATTATTCATAAATTATTCGGGTTCTGGGGGTAAGTTCATGAAGTTTCGTCGAAGCGGCAGATTGGTGGACTTAACAAATTATTTGTTAACCCACCCGCACGTACTAGTACCTTTAACTTTTTTTGCAGAGCGATATCAATCTGCGAAGTCCTCTATTAGTGAAGACTTAACGATTATCAAACAAACCTTCGAACAGCAGGGAATAGGGACTTTACTTACTGTACCTGGCGCTGCTGGCGGAGTGAAATATATTCCAAAGATTCATCTAAAAGAAGCAGACGAAGTCGTCAACGATATCGGAGAGGCATTATCAACTCCTGAACGTGTGCTTCCTGGCGGCTATTTATATTTAACTGATGTTTTAGGCAATCCATCGATTCTTGCGAAAATCGGTAAGCTTTTTGCGACCATTTTTTCGGATCGACCGATTGATGTTGTCATGACTGTTGCGACGAAAGGTATTCCGATTGCCTATTCTGTTGCAGGTTATTTAAATGTGCCTGTTGTGATCGTTAGAAAAGATAATAAGGTAACTGAAGGATCAACTGTGAGTATTAATTATGCATCAGGTTCTTCTAACCGAATTCAAACCATGTCACTTGCAAAGCGGAGCTTAGATAAAGGATCCAATGTGTTGATTATTGATGACTTTATGAAAGCAGGCGGAACCATTAATGGCATGATGAATCTGCTAGAGGAATTTAATGCAAATGTTGCAGGGATCGGTGTTTTATTAGAAGATGAAGGCGTAGATGAACGTCTTGTCGATGAATATGTATCACTTTTAAAGCTTTCAACCATTGATATGAAGCAGAAAATCATTGAGATTAATGAAGGTAATTTCCACGAGTTTTTTCATTCGAAAGCTTAAGCTTTGATCAAACATGTATTTGAATGGGAGAGATTGATATGACAAAAGTTGTTCAAACCAAAAACGCGCCAGCAGCCATTGGACCTTACTCTCAAGGGATTATCGTCAATAACATGTTTTACAGCTCAGGGCAGATTCCGTTAACGCCAGCTGGAGATTTTGTGAATGGAGATATTAAAGAACAAACACATCAAGTGTTTCATAATCTTAAAGCCGTCCTTGAAGCAGCGGGTGCTTCCTTTGAAACAGTCGTGAAAGCAACGGTTTTCATTAAAGATATGGAACAATTCGCTGAAGTGAATGAAGTGTATGGTGAATACTTCCATACACATAAGCCAGCTCGTTCATGTGTAGAAGTAGCCAGACTTCCAAAAGATGCACTTGTAGAAATTGAAGTTGTGGCATTAGTGAAATAAACAGGCCATCTCTTTGGAGACCGTTTGGTTTCATTATATGTATGAAAAGGCATCGTCATGATGTCTTTTTTCACGCAACCGATGTAAGCGCCGTCATTAAAATGACAAAAAATGTATAAATATCCCGATATTTCAAAAAAAGTTTAAAAAAAGAGCAGGAGAATCACCACAATCGTTGAATACCTAAATAATGCTTTTATATTGGGAAAAGGTGGTGAACTACTGTGGAAGTTACTGACGTAAGATTACGCCGCGTGAATACCGATGGTCGCATGAGGGCGATTGCATCCATCACGCTGGACCACGAATTTGTTGTTCATGATATTCGTGTGATTGATGGAAACAATGGCTTGTTTGTTGCAATGCCTAGCAAACGTACGCCTGATGGAGAGTTTCGCGACATTGCACATCCAATTAATTCAAGCACTCGGGGTAAAATCCAAGATGCTGTTTTAAATGAGTATCATCGCTTAGGCGAAGAGGAAGAGACAATTGAATATGAAGAAGCTGGAGCTTCTTAAAGATATGTGAACCTAAAAAGACAGCTTTAAGAGAAAATGAATGTTTTCTTTTAAATGCTGTCTTTTTTGCGTTTTTTCTCTTGTTCCTTATGTCTCTCGTTCATTAGAAAATTAATGCACTTCCTCTTGTATCCTTGAAATCAGTCCTTATTTAGGATATATTTTTCTATGGATAATAGGGATATTGGAGGCCAATCAATGGATAAGCGGTTCGCAGTGATTTTAGCAGCGGGAAAAGGAACTAGAATGAAGTCAAAGTTATACAAAGTACTTCATCCAGTTTGCGGAAAGCCAATGGTCGAGCATGTGGCAGATCAAGCGTTAAAGCTATCTTTAGCCAAGCTTGTGACGATTGTCGGTCATGGAGCAGAGGACGTCAAGAAGCAGCTTGGGGACAGAAGTGAATATGCACTTCAAGAAGAACAGCTGGGAACAGCACATGCCGTCAAACAAGCCAAATCGTTCCTCGCGCAGGAAAAGGGAACAACCATTGTCATTTGTGGAGATACACCATTATTGACAGCGGAAACAATGGAAGCCATGTTAAGCGAGCATCAAAAACAACAAGCGAAAGTCACGATTTTGACAGCACACGCGGATGATCCAACAGGTTATGGACGTATTCTTCGTGATGAAACAGGTGCTGTAGTAAAGATCGTCGAGCATAAAGATGCAAATGATGCTGAACGTCAAGTGAATGAAATTAATACTGGAACCTATTGCTTTTCAAATGAAGATCTCTTCCGTGTGATTGAGCAAGTGTCAAATGAAAATGCACAAGGTGAATACTATTTGCCGGATGTCATTGAAATTCTAAAGAATGAAGGACAGACGGTTGCAGCGTATCAAACACCTCATTTTGAAGAAACACTTGGAGTCAATGATCGTATCGCTCTATCACAAGCAGAGCAATTCATGAAGCGACGTATTAATCATCAGCATATGAAGAATGGTGTAACCTTGATTGATCCTGAGAACACGTATATCTCGCCAGATGCAGTCATCGGTGAAGATACAATGATTTATCCTGGGACGGTCATCAAAGGGAATGTAAAGATTGGTGCAGATGCCACAATCGGTCCGAACACTGAAATTGTTGATAGCGTAATTGGAGATCGGACAGTCATTAAGCAGTCTGTTGTCTGCGATAGTGAAGTTGGGGTAGATGTGACAATTGGACCGTTTGCTCATATTCGCCCATTGTCGAAAATTGGCGATGAAGTGAAGATCGGAAATTTTGTCGAAATCAAGAAAACAGTTTTCGGTGACCGAAGCAAAGCGTCTCATCTCAGCTATATTGGAGATGCAGAGGTCGGAACGGATGTAAACCTTGGTTGTGGATCTATTACAGTTAATTATGATGGGAAGAAGAAATTCTTAACGAAGATTGAAGATGGCGCATTTATTGGCTGTAATTCAAATCTCGTTGCACCAGTCACTGTCGGAAAAGGGGCATATGTTGCAGCCGGTTCAACGGTTACAGAAGATGTACCGCAGGATGCATTGTCTATTGCTAGAGCAAGACAAGTCAATAAAGAAGATTATGTGAAAAATATTCATAAAAAATAATCCAAATACCCGGAGGTTTACCATGTCTAATCGTTATGCTGATGCGAATTTAAAGATATTCTCTTTGAATTCAAACCCTGAACTTGCCAAAGAAATTGCCGATCGTATCGGAGTTGATGTAGGAAAGAGCTCTGTTAAACGTTTTAGTGACGGTGAAGTCCAAATCAATATTGAAGAAAGTATCCGTGGCTGTGATTGTTATGTTATTCAATCTACTAGTGCGCCAGTCAATGAGCACATTATGGAGCTACTCATTATGGTAGATGCACTAAAACGCGCTTCTGCGAAAACGGTCAATATTGTCATCCCTTATTACGGATATGCACGTCAAGATCGTAAGGCGAAACCTCGTGAGCCAATCACGGCGAAGCTTTTTGCGAACTTACTTGAAACAGCAGGTGCTACTCGTGTCATTGCACTTGACCTTCATGCGCCGCAAATCCAAGGTTTCTTTGATATTCCAATCGATAACTTAATGGCTGTGCCAATCTTAACAAACTATTTTGAACAGAAAAACTTGAATGATATCGTTGTTGTGTCTCCTGACCACGGTGGTGTTACGCGTGCGCGCAAAATGGCGGACCGCCTAAAAGCACCAATCGCAATTATCGACAAACGTCGTCCGAAGCCGAACGTGGCTGAAGTGATGAACATCATTGGGAACATTGAAGGCAAAACGGCGATTCTCATCGATGATATCATTGATACAGCTGGTACGATTACACTTGCAGCAAATGCACTTGTGGAAAATGGAGCGGCTGAAGTCTATGCTTGTTGTACTCACCCAGTATTGTCTGGACCAGCAGTAGAACGTATTACAAACTCTAAAATTAAAGAATTAGTTGTGACAAACAGTATTCACTTAACAGATGACAAGAAAGTTGGAAAATTCATTCCGCTTTCAGTTGGGCCTTTGCTTGCAGAAGCCATCATCCGTGTACATGAAGAAGAATCTGTGAGCTACCTTTTCAGCTAATTTTCTGATTGGAAAAGGCCCTAGGCATCAGCTTGGGGTCTTTTTGCTGTGATAAATGAAAGACAAACATGTTTAAAATGATTCAGTTATGGGTATTTATGAAAGTAGTGACAAAAAAGAAATAGGATGGTGCTGAATATGGCAACTTTAAAAGCAAATAAAAGAACTGATTTCAAACGTTCCACACTGCAAAAAATCCGTCATTCAGGACACGTTCCTGGTGTCATATACGGAAAAAATACAGACAACCTGGCTGTTTCATTAGACAGTATTGATTTATTAAAGACATTACGTGATGAAGGAAAAAACACAATCATCACATTAGACGTTGGCGGTGAAACAAAATCTGTGATGGTAACAGAACTGCAAACAGATCCGTTGAAAAATGAGCTTGTCCACGCTGATTTCCAAGTGGTCGACTTACAGCGAGAAATTGACGCAGATGTACCTGTACAACTCATTGGCGAATCCAAAGGTGTAAAGGATGGCGGTGTGCTTCAGCAGCCACTATTTGAGCTATCCATTACAGCAAAACCAAAGGATATCCCGCAAAATATTGAAGCTGATATTACAAACTTAGAAGTAAATGACGTACTAACAGTTGGTGATCTGTCTGTTCAGTCTACGTATCAAATTAATAATGATCCAGAAGAAGTTGTTGCTTCGATCTTACCGCCTCAGCAATCAGAGGTTCCAGAGCCAGATAGTGAAGAGGAAACGCAAGAGCCTGAGGCCATTAAAGAAAAAGATGACAGTGAAGAATAACTGGTCAATTAGAGACGTAACCCTCCCGCGGTTACGTCTTTTGTGCTAGAATGAAAAGAATTCATACGTTTTGCATGAGGCAATCACATTGGCTCATTTTTTAGGCGTGTGCATGTGCGACAAAGGAGGTTATTGGTTTCATGATTGCGTTCGTTGGATTGGGTAATCCAGGAAAAGAATATGAAAAAACAAGACATAACGTCGGGTTTATGACAATAGATGAACTATCAAAAAAATGGGACATCCCATTAAATCAATCAAAATTCCATGGACAATATGGAACTGGGTTTGTTTCGGGGCAAAAGGTTCTACTTGTGAAGCCTCTTACATATATGAACTTATCAGGGGAATGTGTGCGTCCGCTGATGGATTACTATGATATTCCCCTTGAACATTTGAAGGTCATCTATGATGATCTTGATTTGCCAACGGGCCGGATTCGTTTGCGTACTAAAGGAAGTGCAGGCGGACATAACGGAATCAAATCGTTGATTCAGCATTTAGGTTCACCAGAGTTTGACCGATTCCGTATCGGCATCGGCCGTCCACAAAACGGCATGAAGGTCGTCGATTACGTACTAGGACGCTTCTCAGAGGAAGAACAGCCTGATATCTCATCTGCTATTCAAGCATCTGTTGAAGCTTGTGAAGCGGCTTTAACAAAGCCATTTTTAGAAGTGATGAATGATTTTAACAAGAAGGTATAAGAATGATAAGCAAAGCACATACTGATCATAAAATCTCAGCATGGGAGGATCACGTATGGCTTTGCACTATTACTGCCGGCACTGTGGTGTAAAGGTTGGCAGTCTAGATGAATCCGCTGTCCAAAGTGAAGCACTTGGATTTCATCACTTAACAAATGAGGAAAGAAACGATATGATTTCTTATAGGGAAAATGGTGATTTACATGTACAAACCATTTGTGAGGATTGCCAAGAGGCGCTCGAAAGAAATCCTGATTACCATCAGTATCATACCTTTATTCAATAAAAAGCTTTGGTGTAGATAATAGACCAAAGCGTTTTTCTGTTTTAAACAAGCAGGGAGGAGGAGCCAAATGAAAAATATACAATCATTTATCAAACAAAGTGATGATTTTCAGTCCATTTTTAATGGGCTAAAGGAAGGTTTAAAAGAACAACTGCTCGCCGGACTATCAGGCTCCGTCAGATCTTTATTTACAGCCGCCATATCAGACGAATTAAAGCGGCCGATGTTTATTGTGACACACAACTTATATCAAGCGCAGAAGGTCACAGATGATCTAGCAAGTGTGATGCCAGATCGCTCGGTCCTTCTTTATCCTGTCAATGAACTCATTGCATCTGAAATTGCTGTGGCAAGCCCGGAGCTTAGAGCGCAGCGTCTTGATGTATTGAATCGTCTCGCGAATGGAGAAAATCCGATTGTCGTGACCCCAGCAGCTGCAGTGCGTAGAATGCTTCCTCCTGTTGAGCTCTGGAAGGAGAGTCAGATCCATTTAAAGGTTGGTGAAGAAATTGATTTGGAGGCGTTTTCAAAACAACTCGTGCAAATCGGTTATGACCGGACGTCCATGGTCGCTGCGCCCGGAGACTTTAGTGTGCGCGGAGGAATCATTGACATTTATGCGTTAACGGAAGACCACCCGATCCGTATTGAGCTGTTTGATACAGAAGTGGATTCTATTCGGTCCTTCCACTCTGACACGCAGCGTTCATTGGAAACACTTCAAGAAATCAAGATTGGCCCGGCGAAAGAGCTGATTGTAAGAGGGCCTGAACGAGTGAGAGCGATTGAACAGCTTGACGAAGGTCTTGCCAGTAGCTTAAAGAAATTCAACTCGGATAAACAAAAAGAACTGCTCCATCAGAATATTTCTGCTGATCGTGAGAAGCTGCTAGAAGGTATTGTGACACAAGAAATGACGAAGTATCTGTCCTATTTCTATGAAAAGCCTGCTAGTTTGCTAGATTATACATCGCAGGATACGATTATCATTCTAGATGAAATCAGCAGAATTCAGGAGATGGAAGAACAGCTTGAACAGGAAGAAGCAGATTGGACAATTAGTCTGCTGGAAGAAGGAAATATCCTGCATGATCTAGCCCTTTCCTTCCCATTTCAAGAGCTGTTCAATCAGCAATCGAGATCGATTCTGTACTATTCCTTATTTTTGAGACATGTTCAGCAGACCAATCCGCAAAATATCGTCAATGTATCTAGTAAGCAAATGCAGAATTTCCATGGGCAGATGAATGTGCTTGCAAGTGAAATTGAACGCTACAAAAAGCAGAATTATACGGTTGTCTTTTTAGGTGCGGATGAAGAGCGGACAGAGAAGCTGTCATCTGTCTTGCATGATTATGACATTGAAGCAGCTCTTGCTAAACCTGATGCTGAGCTTGTCAGCGGGCAAGTATATATTTTACAAGGTGAGCTGCAAACAGGTTTTGAACTGCCTTTATCCAAAATTGCTGTCATTACAGAGGGTGAACTTTTCAAGAAACGTGTGAAGAAGCAGGCACGTAAGCAAAAGCTGACGAACGCAGAGCGAATCAAAAGCTATTCAGAGCTGCAAGTGGGCGATTATGTGGTGCACATTAACCACGGGATCGGTAAGTATTTAGGCATTGAAACGCTTGAAATTGGCGGCATTCATAAAGATTATTTAAATATTCATTATCAAGGAAGCGACAAGCTTTATGTCCCTGTTGAACAAATTGATCAGGTGCAGAAGTATGTAGGGTCAGAAGGAAAAGAACCAAAGCTATACAAACTAGGCGGTAGCGACTGGAAACGCGTGAAGAAAAAAGTAGAATCATCTGTGCAGGACATTGCAGATGATCTGATTAAGCTGTACGCAGAACGTGAAGCAAGCAAAGGGTATGCCTTCTCGCCTGACCATGAGATGCAGCGCCAGTTTGAATCGGCATTCCCTTACCAAGAAACAGACGATCAAATTCGCTCGATTCATGAAATCAAGCAAGACATGGAGCGGGAGCGCCCGATGGATCGTCTGCTTTGTGGAGATGTGGGCTATGGAAAAACAGAGGTGGCGATTCGAGCGGCCTTCAAAGCCATTGCTGACGGGAAGCAGGTGGCACTGCTTGTACCAACAACAATCTTAGCGCAGCAGCATTTTGACACGATTATGGACAGATTCCAAGACTATCCTGTTAAAATCGCTCAGCTTAGCCGCTTCCGTACACGAAAAGAAACAACAGAAACCTTAAAAGGGCTGAAAAACGGAACGATTGATATGGTCATTGGGACGCATCGTCTTCTTTCAAAAGACATTGTGTACAAGGATTTAGGACTGTTAATTATCGATGAAGAGCAGCGCTTCGGTGTGACGCATAAAGAGAAAATTAAACAAATGAAAGCCAATATTGATGTGCTGACGTTAACGGCAACGCCAATTCCTCGTACTCTTCATATGTCGATGCTTGGCGTACGTGACTTATCTGTTATTGAAACGCCACCTGAGAACCGTTTCCCAGTTCAAACCTATGTTGTCGAGTACAATGGTGCGTTAGTTAGAGAAGCCATTGAGCGAGAACTGGCAAGAGGCGGTCAAGTGTACTTCCTTTATAACCGAGTGGAGGATATTGAACGAAAAGCAGATGAAATCTCGATGCTTGTTCCAGACGCAAAAGTGAGCTATGCACACGGGAAAATGAGTGAGAACGAGCTGGAATCCGTAATGATTAATTTCCTAGAAGGTGAATCGGATGTACTCGTCAGTACAACCATTATCGAAACGGGCGTAGACATACCAAATGTGAACACGCTCATTGTTCACGATGCTGATAAAATGGGGCTTTCGCAGCTGTACCAGTTAAGAGGACGAGTTGGGCGCTCGAATCGTGTGGCCTATGCTTATTTCACTTATCGAAAAGATAAAGTGCTTTCTGAAGTAGCTGAGAAAAGACTTCAAGCTATTAAAGAATTCACCGAGCTTGGGTCAGGCTTTAAAATTGCGATGCGTGACTTAACGATTCGAGGAGCAGGGAACTTACTTGGTGCACAGCAACATGGATTTATTGATTCTGTTGGATTCGACCTTTACTCTCAAATGCTGAAAGAAGCCATTGAAGAAAGAAGAGGCGATACGACTGCTCAAGAAAAATTCGAGCCGGAAATTGATCTCCAAATTGATGCCTACATTCCAGATAGCTATATTTCTGATGGCAAACAAAAGATCGAGATGTATAAACAGTTTAGAGCGATTGGATCAATAGAAGAGCGGAAAGAGCTTCAAGATGAAATGATTGACCGATTCGGAGAATATCCGCAAGAAGTGGCTGATTTGTTCACGATTGCGACGATGAAGGTGTACGCTGTGCAGGAACGTGTCGAGTTGATCAAGATGGAGAAAGGCATTGTCAGACTCACTCTCGATGAAAAAGCAAGCAGCGACATCGATGGTCAAAAATTATTTGAGCTTGGCAGTCAATATGGACGTGATATCGGTCTTGGCATGGAAGGCAGCAAGCTGATTATTTCTGTCCAAACAAAAGGCAAGAAAACGGAGGAGTGGCTTGAAGTCGTTCTTCGTATGCTTCGAGGTCTTCAAGATGTGAAAAAAGAAACCATTCCATCTTCATAAAATTTTGTTGGTCTCTCGTGTATATTACGTTTGATGTGACGGATACTAATCTCAGGGTCAAGTGGTGAATGTTGCATAAAGTGGACGCTTTTGTTCCATTCACCCAACACATCATCAAACGAAAGAGAGGCAGCAGTGAATGAAAGCAACTGGAATTGTACGCCGCATCGATGATCTAGGTAGAGTGGTTATACCGAAGGAGATTCGCAGAACATTGCGTATCCGGGAAGGAGATCCACTTGAGATTTTTGTCGACCGCGATGGAGAAGTCATTTTGAAGAAGTATTCACCGATTAGTGAGCTAGGAGACTTTGCGAAGGAATATGCTGATGCTTTATTCGACAGTTTGGGTCATTCTATCCTCATCTGTGATCGTGATACGTATATTGCTGTATCCGGCAGTTCAAAAAAAGAGTACTTAAACAAATCCATTAGTGATTTACTTGAACGAACAATGGATCAGCGTAATTCTGTATTAGAGGACAGCAAGAAAGAAATTCAGCTTGTGGATGGTATTGATGATGATGTATCAGCCTATACCATTGCACCTATTGTTGCAAACGGAGATCCAATTGGCGCCGTCGTTTTATTTTCTAAAGAGCGTTCAATGGGAGAAGTGGAGCATAAAGCGGCAGAAACGGCAGCTGGCTTCTTAGCCCGTCAAATGGAACATTAGGTCTAATAATTCTATATCATCTTGATAAAAAGAAAGAATGCCGATGAAATCATCTGATTTTGTCGGCGTTTTTTATATGGGATGAAACAAAATAATGAATGTATCGTCTACTCCTTAGAAAGAAACGGCTTGCCAGTCACTTATGATATAATGAGTGCGTTTAAATGCAGGTATATTTACTGATTGAACATAAAGGAGTCATCCATGAAAAATGCTGTGAATCAGCCGCATTGGCTTTTCCAAGGTGCGGTGATTTTAACCATCGCAGGCTTGTTATCAAAGGTACTGAGTGCCGTATATCGTGTCCCTTTTCAAAATATCGTAGGAGACACAGGTTTTTATATTTATCAGCAGGTCTATCCCTTTCTTGGCATTGCGATCATGCTCGGCACCACTGGTTTTCCTGTGATGGTGTCCAAGCTCCTGAGCGAGCATGGTGAAGAGAATCGCCGAATTATTACAAAGGTATCCTTGGTGTATATCACTTTGCTGAGCTTAATCTTATTTCTTTGTTTATATATAGGAGCAGGCACAATTGCGAATCTCATGGCGGACAGTCAATTAATGCTTCTCATCCAGATGAGTTCGTTTGTGTTTCTATTTCTGCCACTTACCGTGATGCTGAGGGGTGTTTTTCAGAGTGATGGGCTGATGCTCCCCACTGCGGTCTCTCAATTGGCTGAGCAGCTCATCAGAGTAGGCGTCCTGCTTGTTTTATCTTTCTATCTTGTGAGACATGGCTATTCGCTTTATGAAACAGGAGCGGGTGCGGTGTTCTCTTCTATAGCTGGAAGTGCTGCTTCACTCCTTTTGCTTCTTTTCCTTTGGCTGACCTATCGGAAGCGGTTGTCAGCGAGCAAGACATTAAAACAGGCTACACTGCGGAAAAAAGATGTGCTGAAGAGTTTGGTGCTGTATACATTGACGATTTGTGTGAGTGGATTGCTGATCCTATGGATGCAAATGATCGATGCTTTTCACTTGTATGCGCTGCTGCGCAGTGAGGGACTGAGTGAAGCAGCTGCAAAGGCGGCAAAAGGCATATATGACCGAGGTCAGCCGTTCCTGCAGCTCGGGACGGTGTTTGCAATTAGTATCGGGACGTCTCTTGTTCCGTTTTTGTCGTCGGCCTTAAGAAAAGGGCAGCATGAAGCAATTCGTGAAAAAGTACGTACATCGTTTAAGGCAACATCGGTGCTGGGGATTGGTTCAGCTGTCGGGCTTATATGTATTTTATCGTCTGTGAACATTATGCTTTTTCGTAATGACTTAGGGACAGATGCGCTGCAAATATTTTGCATATCCATTGTCTTTACATCAATGGCGATTACGCAAACCGCTTTACTTCAGGGTCTGGGACATACCGTGTACCCGGCTGTTGTGGTCCTGATCAGTGTGTTAATGAAATGGGGGCTGACGCTGGCTCTTGTCCCGTTATTCGGCATTTATGGAGCTGCTTGGTCGACTGTTTGTGGGTTTCTCGCCGCCGCTGCGCTCAATGCGGTGTATTTGAAGCATAAAGGGTGGATTTCAATAAGAGAGCTATTCCCAGTGAAAATTCTTTTATCAGCAGCATTCATGGCTGTCGTTTTAATTGGATATCAGGCATTGTTTTCTTGGGTCATTCCCTTTGAGAAACGTCCGTTTTCTGTTTTAGAGAGCCTGACTTCAGTTTTTATTGGTGGTTTCGCCTTTTTATATAGTATTCTTAAGCTAGACGTATTTACGGAAGAGGAATGGAGACTCATTCCATTAGGAGAAAAGATTTTATATTTTAAACAGATGAGAGGGAATCGAAATGGCAGGTAAGATTACAGTCGTTGGTCTTGGGGCAGGCGACATGGATCAGCTAACGCTCGGTGTATATAAGCAGCTGAAGCAGGCGAAAGAAGTATACATGAGAACGCAGGATCATCCACTCACCGCAGAATTGATGCAGGAGGTCCCGTCTCTGACCTTTTTTGATGAGATATATGAAAAGCATGATCAGTTTGATGCAGTGTATGAGGAAATCACAGACATTCTCTTCCGAGAGGCTGAGGAGAAAGATATTATGTATGCAGTACCAGGTCACCCGTTTGTAGCGGAAAAGACAGTGCAGCTTCTTGTTTCACAACAGAAGGAGCGCGGGGTTGAGGTGTACGTGGCTGGTGGACAAAGCTTTTTGGATGCGACGTTTAATTCCTTACAGATTGACCCAATTGAAGGGCTGCAATTCGTTGACGCAGGGGATATGAGAGCGGATGATCTAAAGTTGACCCAGCATGTGCTGATCTGTCAAGTATATGATCAGATGACAGCCTCGAATGTGAAGCTGACCCTCATGGAAAAGCTACCTGACGATTATGAAGTCTTTATCGTAACGGCAGCTGGAAGCAGTCAGGAACAGATTACAGGTGTTCCTTTATTTGAACTTGATCGAGATGTGTCGATAAATAACTTAACGAGTGTTTATGTGCCTCCAATTCAAGATGAAAAGCTACTCTATCAACAATTTGACACTTTCCGTGAAGTCATTCGTACATTAAGAGGTCCTGGCGGCTGTCCTTGGGATCAAAAACAAACGAATGAGTCGCTCAAACCATATTTAATTGAAGAATGTTATGAGCTGCTGGAAGCCATAGATGAAGACGATCCAGATCATATGGTTGAAGAACTCGGAGATGTACTGCTTCAAGTTTTACTCCATGCCCAAATTGGTGAAGATGATGGTTATTTCTCAATGGATGACGTCATCCAGCATGTCACAGAAAAAATGATTCGACGACATCCGCATGTGTTTGGTGATACCGATGTGTCTGAAGCATCAGATGTAGTCGCCAACTGGGAAAAAATCAAGCAGCAGGAAAAACCGGAGCGTGCAGCATCTATTTTGCAATCCATTCCAACGACTCTTCCAGCTTTAACAAAAGCCTATAAGCTCCAAAAGAAAGCAGCGAAAGTGGGCTTCGACTGGACAGAAGTAGATGATATTTGGAACAAATACGAAGAAGAAAAGCAGGAATTCCTTGTGGAAGTGGCAGATAAGACGGATGAAGGTGCAACAAAGCAGATGAAGGATGAATTTGGAGATCTTTTGTTTGTTCTCGTCAACATCGGCAGATTTTATCAGCTAGAGCCTGAAACCGCACTCTCTTCTGCAAACACAAAATTCATGCGGCGCTTTCAGCATATTGAACAAAAAGCAAAGGACATAGGGCGTTCACTAGAAGACTTGACCCTAGAAGAAATGGACGATCTGTGGAACGATGCTAAACGCATAGAAAGAGGTGAACATACATGAGACTAGATAAATTCTTAAAAGTGTCTCGTTTAATCAAAAGAAGAACATTGGCAAAAGAAGTAGCCGATCAAGGGAGAATTTCCATTAATGGCACGCAGGCGAAAGCCAGCTCTGACGTGAAAGAAGGGGACGAGCTTCAAATCCGCTTCGGCCAAAAGCTTGTGACCGTTCAAGTCAACGAGTTAAAAGACACAACGAAAAAAGAAGAAGCTGCTGGCATGTATACCGTGCTAAAAGAAGAGAAAACAGCAGAATAGGGCTTGTTCTAAATGTCCCGCCTGTCACATACAATGCAGTAACAATGCAAGTATGAGATATGGGGGATGTATAAATGAATCAATATTATAATCAACCTCAAGGCACGAAGTTGTCATCAGAAGCCGAGCATCATGTCACAATGCGCAACAGAAAGCATTTAGATATTACCGGAGTCAAACAAGTCGAGAGCTTTGATAATGAAGAATTTCTGCTTGAGACTGTCATGGGAGTCCTCGCCATTCGCGGAGAAAATCTGCAAATGAAAAACTTAGATGTAGAAAAGGGTGTTGTGTCCATTAAAGGGCGTGTCTTTGACTTAATCTATGTAGATGAGCAGCACGGGGAGAAAGCTAAAGGATTTTTTAGCAAGCTGTTTAAATGACACTGACGGTCCAGTTTTATACGATGCTTTCGATGGCGGCGATGGGCATCTGGCTGGGCGCATCGCTGGATACGTACAAGCTGTTTGTGAACCGGGAAAAAACAGCAAAATGGCTGCTGGTCATTCACGACCTCCTTTTTTGGGTGGTGCAGGGTCTCTTATTCTTTTATGTCCTGCTGCTGACCAATGAGGGAGAATTCAGGCTTTATATTTTTCTAGCTGTTGCTTTAGGTTTCTCGATGTACCAGGCATTGATGAAACAGCTGTATCTGAACATCCTCAAGTTTGTGATGAGGTGTATTTATCAGACTGTTCTCGTCCTGAAAAGGCTGATCATGTCGATGGTTTTCCAGCCCATTCGCTGGATCGTTGGTTTGATCATAAGTGCTCTTCTGTTCTTGTTCCACTCGCTCTTACGCCTTGTTCGTTTTGCGTTTCGACTCGTGTGGAAGGTGCTGTATATTGTTTGTTATCCGCTTATTTGGTTACTCAATGTAACCATTATTCATCGAATTCCCGAAAAATGGCGAACATCAATGAGGTTGTTTTTCTCAAAAGGAGCAGGAATTTTACAAGGGATCAAGAAATTATCTCGTACCATGAAAACGAAATGGAAACAATTCTGGACAAAGTAAGAGAGGAGGCCTTCATCCTTGAACGAGAGAAAAAGAAATATCGCACAAATTCAAAATGATTATCAAAAACAAATGGAACAGCAAGCGCAGCGCTTAAAACGCAAACGCCGGGGACTCCTTAGAAGGCTTACCGTGTTTGGAGTCATTGTGCTCATGTTTGCTGTTTTGGTAACAAGTGCCCTCTGGTCGCAATCGTCTGCATTGAAAGAAAAAGAAGAGAAGAAGGTTGCGCTTGAAAAAGAATTGAAGAAATTACAAACAAAGCAGGAAGATATTTCTGATGAAATCAAAAAGCTGAAAAGCAAAGAATACGTACTCGAACTGGCACGACGGGACTATTATATGTCTAAAAAAGGCGAAAAAATCTTTGATGTGGGCAATAAGAGCGATTAGCCTTGTTGACACTTAAAATTCAGTTTATGTATAATTGAACAAATGAGATTTTTTTATAAGTCTAAGGAGGAGCACTTTTTTTATGTCGATTGAAGTTGGCAGCAAGTTACAAGGGAAAGTTACGGGCATTACAAATTTTGGAGCTTTTGTGGAGTTGCCAGGCGGTTCAACTGGTCTCGTTCATATCAGTGAGGTAGCCGATAACTATGTAAAAGATATTAATGAGCATTTAAAAGTCGGTGAACAAGTTGAAGTGAAAGTGATTAACGTTGAAAAAGACGGTAAAATCGGCTTGTCCATTAAAAAAGCAAAAGATCGTCCTCAACAACAATCAAGACCGGTCAGAAATGATTTCCGTCCAAAGGAATCGTTTGAGCAAAAAATGAACAAATTCTTAAAAGATAGTGAAGACCGCTTAACATCTTTAAAACGTAACACGGAATCAAAACGTGGGGGACGCGGAGCAAGAAGAGGTTAACTTGTTGCTGCTTTCTATATATCTTTCACAACAAAGCACCTGCTGTCCGCAGGTGCTTTTTTTCTTGATCCATACGACATTTTTTGAGATTTCGTCATTTAATTTAAAACTTCCTATTGACGGACAAGCGATTCCTTTGTATTATAGATCTTGTGCTTCTTAGCGCATTTTTATTATGGCGGTGTAGCTCAGCTGGCTAGAGCGTACGGTTCATACCCGTGAGGTCGGGGGTTCGATCCCCTCCGCCGCTATCCTTTTTATTAGAACATAAAAGCAAGGCCCGTTGGTCAAGCGGTTAAGACACCGCCCTTTCACGGCGGTAACACGGGTTCGAATCCCGTACGGGTCATCTTCGAAAACAGCTTTCTTTAGGAAAGCTGGTTTTTTGTGTCTTCGTAAAATTCTGATGAAAGACATCGACTTTCAAGAAAGTATGCCTCTTTGACGAATAAAGCGTCGAACGTTTTATGGAAACGACAACTTCTTTTGACAAAATTTCTTTTTCACCTTCGCTATAATGACAAGCAACGAATATCAGGTGGGGGATGAAAAGATGGAAAAACTAGAAAGAAGAACTGATTTAACGGGAGCCGGGTTTGAAAGAATCAGTGCAGGGTTAAAAAAGATGAAAAACCTGTTTCTTCATCATACGCATTCTCTTTTTTTCTATAAAGGGTTTATTTATGTTGTTCTGGGCTTTTTATTGGGACGAGCCTTTATCTTATCTGAAATTATGCCGTTTGCATTGCCTTTCTTTGGGTCCATGCTGCTCATTAAAAGGGATAAAGCGATGCTTGCTTGTCTTGCTTTACTCGCTGGAGCGATGACGATATCACCTCAAAATGCATTATTCGTGTTTGCGTCATTGATCGTGTTCCTTCTCATGTCAAAGGTCGTTTCATTCATCATCAAAGACCCAGTGAAAACATTACCGGTTGTGATTGTGCTCTCAATGCTGATGACCAGGGGAGCTTTTGTATACCTCGAGCAGGGTGCGGTTCAAAGCTATGACTATGTGATGGCAGGGGTTGAAGCTGGACTTGCCTTCATTCTGACACTGATTTTTCTTCAAAGTTTGCCGATTTTTACAGTCAGGAAAATCAAACACTCTTTAAAGGTTGAAGAAATTATTTGCTTTATGATATTAATCGCTTCAGTTTTAACAGGTCTGGCTGGGATCACATTTCAAGGAATGCAGGCAGAGCATATTTTGTCACGATATGTAGTGCTGAGCTTTGCCTTTATTGGAGGAGCGAGTATTGGTTGTACAGTGGGTGTTGTAACTGGATTAATTCTTGGTCTCGCCAACATCGGCAACCTTTATCAGATGAGTCTGCTTGCCTTTTCGGGCTTATTAGGCGGATTACTAAAAGAGGGGAAAAAAGCAGGAGCCGCCATCGGCTTGATTGTGGGTTCTTTACTAATCTCCCTCTACGGTGAAGGGTCAGCAGGGCTGATGACCACGCTATATGAATCACTCATCGCAGTTGCACTGTTTTTGCTCACGCCACAGTCAGTAACGTCCAAGGTGGCAAAATATATTCCTGGTACGGTAGAGCATGTACAGGAACAGCAGCAATATGCCAGAAAAGTACGAGACGTGACAGCAAAAAAGGTAGATCAATTCTCTAATGTATTTCATGCGCTGTCTGAGAGTTTTGCGACATTTTACGAATCCATTCCTGAGGAGAAGAAGCAGGAAGAGGATGTAGATCTTTTTTTAAGTACGATCACAGAACGTTCCTGTCAAACGTGCTATAAGAAAAATAAATGCTGGGTGCAGAACTTTGATACAACCTATGAACTCATGAAACAAGTTATGCATGAATCTGATGAAAAAACGTACGAGCATAACCGGAAGTTGAAAAAGAAATTCAGTCAGCACTGCTCAAAATCAAAGCATGTAGAAGAATTGATTGAAGAGGAGATAGCTTACTATAAAGCAAATCAGACCTTAAAGAAAAAGGTCCAAGACAGCAGACGCCTTGTGGCCGAACAACTGATGGGTGTTTCGCAAGTCATGGAGGATTTTTCCCGGGAAATAAAACGTGAAAGAGAGCAGCATTTTATTCAGGAAGAGCAGATGATAGAAGCACTTCAGAACTTTGGACTTGAAATTCAGCAAGTTGAAATTTATAGCTTAGAACAGGGAAATGTTGATATAGAGATGAGAATTCCCTATTGCCAAGGTCATGGGGAATGCGAAAAAATCATCGCTCCAATGCTCTCGGATATTTTAGAAGAACAAGTTTTAGTCAAAGCAGAGCAGTGTGCGGAGCATCCAACAGGTTATTGTCATGTTGTATTCGGTTCTGCAAAATCGTATCGAGTGTCTACAGGTGTAGCACATGCAGCGAAAGGCGGAGGATTAGTATCTGGAGACAGCTACAGCATGATGGAGCTGGGTGCAGGTAAATATGCCGCAGCTATTAGTGATGGGATGGGAAATGGAGCAAGAGCCCATTTTGAAAGCAATGAAACGATCAAGCTGTTAGAAAAAATCTTGGCGTCTGGTATTGATGAAAAAGTAGCGATTAAAACGATTAATAGCATTTTATCTTTACGGACAACAGATGAAGTCTATTCCACATTAGACTTATCCATCATTGATTTACAGGATGCGAGCTGTAAGTTCCTCAAGATTGGCTCCACCCCAAGTTTTATTAAACGTGGTGATCAAGTGATGAAGGTACAGGCCAGCAACTTGCCTATTGGCATTATTGATGAATTTGAAGTAGAAGTGGTGAGTGAACAGATGAAGGCAGGAGATCTCCTTATCATGATGAGCGACGGTATCTTTGAAGGACCAAAGCATATCGAAAATCATGATTTGTGGGTCAAACGAAAAATGAAGAGCTTTAAAACAGAAGATCCGCAAGAGATTGCTGATTTATTAATGGAGGAGGTCATTCGCACAAGAGCAGGTCAAATCGATGACGATATGACGGTTGTCGTTATTAGGCTCGACCACAATACACCAAAATGGGCATCCATTCCGACAGGTACATTCTATCTCCAGAAACAAGAGATTTCTTGAAATATCGTATAATATGAATTTCTTCTGGCGATGATGGGGATATAAGCATTCAGTTACAATCCCAGGAGGAATGAAGATGCGAAAAGGTCACGTAAACCAAATCTTACTGATTACAGATGGCTGCTCAAATCATGGGGAAGACCCACTTGCGATTGCCGCATTGGCAAAGGAGCAAGGGATCACAGTCAATGTCATTGGCATTATGGAAGAGAACAGACACGATCATGAAGCGATGAAAGAAGTAGAGGGGATTGCTCTAGCAGGCGGAGGTATTCATCAGGTTGTCTACGTTCAGCAGTTGTCTCAAACCGTACAAATGGTTACAAAAAAGGCGATGACGCAAACGTTACAAGGTGTTGTGAATAAAGAATTGCAGCAAATTCTTGGCAAAGATACTGAAATTGAAGAACTTCCCCCAGATAAGCGTGGAGAAGTGATGGAAGTTGTGGACGAGCTCGGTGAGACGGTTCATCTTCAAGTGCTTGTGCTTGTGGATACAAGTGCAAGTATGAAACCGAAGTTGCCAACGGTCAAAGAAGCGCTCATCGATCTCTCTATTAGTCTAAATTCGAGAATTGGTGAAAATCAGTTTGGGATGTGTGTATTTCCCGGGAAAAACTCAGATGCAGAAATTGTGTTGAACTGGACGCCACGGTTCGATTCGTTATCATCGATTTTCCCGAAGCTGACAACAGGAGGAATTACACCGACAGGACCAGCAATTCGAGAAGCACTCCAGCATTTCAAATCAGTTCGTTCACGAAAAGGGCTGCTTGAAGCGAAGGAAGAACATGATGAATTCGGCTTCTAACATCCCATTAGGTACAATGATAAAAGGAAAATGGCATCACCAACATTACCGCATTGTAAAAGAGCTGGGAAAAGGGGCGAACGGTGTGGTTTATCTGGCCGAATCGCCAAAGGGACAAGTGGCCCTTAAAGTGAGTGATGACAGTATGCTCATTGCATCTGAAGTCAATGTATTAAAATCCTTTTCAAAGGCTCCTGTGAAAACCATGGGGCCTTCTTTTTATGATATGGATGATGCTCTTTATCCTGGAATGTCAGAGAAACGGTCGTTTTATGTCATGGAGTATGTCAGAGGTCCATTGCTGCTTGAATTTGTGAAACAAAAAGGCGATGAATGGATCGTCGTTCTCATGATTCAACTGTTGTCTAACCTTGCTCACTTACATAAGGAAGGCTGGATCTTCGGTGACTTGAAGCCTGATAATCTCATCGTTTCAGGCCCCCCAGCTACGATTCGATGTATTGATGTTGGAGGAACAACGAAGGCAGGAAGGGCGATTAAGGAATACACCGAGTTTTTTGACCGCGGCTACTGGGGCTTCGGTACAAGAAAAGCAGAACCTTCTTATGATCTATTTGCCTTAAGTATGGTCATGGTGAACTGTGCCTATAAAAAAGAATTTAAAAAAGGGGCAGAACCAGAAAAGCAGCTTTATCGGGCGATTGAAGGACATCCTTTATTAAAGCGATATGAGAGGGTGTTAAAAGCGGCTCTCCAAGGCAAATATCAATCAGCGGCAGACATGAAAAGCGCGATGCTGAAAGAAGGACAATTGCTTGCTTCAAGAAAATCACGACAAAAGAAGCCATCACAGCAAAATAGGCAAAAGTCAGCTGTTCCTCAACATCAACAGACCGTACCTTCACGATCAAGAGTTGCTGCTGCGAAAAGAACATCAGTACGCAAAAAATCAGGCGGTCTTTTTGAAACCATTCTCATCTTATGCAGTGTGCTCGCTCTTTACTGTGCCTATGTGGTTTTATTCCTATTATAGAGCTGTAAAAAAGCAGGCTTCTTCTTTGCTTGGAGCTAATGAAAGTGATAGGATATGTATATCTTTAAATTACCTGCTCTTTGTGAGGAGGAAGTTGTGAATAGAATTGAATCTTTTTTGAAAAAACATGATGTTTTCCTTGAAAATACGACAGTCATTGTCGGGGTTTCTGGCGGACCAGATTCTATGCTCTTGCTGCATGAACTAAACAAACGTCGAAAAGGTTCCTTTCAGCTGATTGCAGCCCATGTAGATCACATGTTCAGAGGAGAAGAATCCTTTGCTGATTTGGCATTTGTTGAAGCGTACTGTAAAGAGCATGAGATCCTTTTTGAATCGGCTCGTATACAGGTCACCCAATATGCAAAAGAAAATCGCTTAAACAAACAGGCAGCTGCAAGAGAGTGCAGATATGCTTTCTTTCGTCAATTGATGGAACAGTACTGCGCTCAATTTATAGCGCTTGCACATCATGGAGACGATCAAGTAGAAACAATGGTGATGAGGCTGACAAGAGGGACTGTTGGAATAGGACTCGCAGGTATGCAAGCAAAGCGCCCTTTTCAAGAAGGGTGGCTGATTCGTCCGCTGATTGGATATTCTAAGGATGATGTACTCACTGCTTGCGAAAAAGAACAAGTTCCTTATGTCATTGATCAAAGCAATCACACCGATGACTACTTGAGAAACCGGATCAGAAGACACGTTCTTCCCGTGTTAAAAGAAGAGGCACCTCATGTGCATGAAAGCTTTCAGTTTGTAAGTGACATGCTGACTGAGGATGAGCAGTACTTGCAGGCATTAACAAAGGATCAAATGCATCAAGTCATTACGAATCAAACGCCTAAGCAAATTGAGATCAAAACGAAGCCTTTGCTTGACCTGCCTTTGCCTTTACAAAGAAGAGGCATTCAACTAATATTAAACTATCTTTATGAAAACACTCAATCAGCGTTTTCAAACCAGCATATTCTAGGGACTTTGGACTGGTTATCTCATACTGAACAACCGTCTGGATCATTAGATTTGCCAAAAGGTTTACAAGCTGTCAAGTCTTATGATTACTGTATGTTTACCTTTGAACGATCGCTTGTACTAGACCAGTCTTATGCTCTTCACTTAAAGGGTGAGCTTGGAGAGAAGCTTTTCCTTCCAAATGGGCAGTCTATCATGGTATCAAATCATGTTCCGAAGGATGCACGGAACGGAAACCATTTTTTCTTGCTTCAAAAAGATCATGTTCGTTTCCCTTTGATCATTCGCTCACGAAAAAATGGTGATCGAATCAAACTTAAAGGGATGAATGGATCAAAAAAGGTGAAGGATATATTTATTGATAAAAAAGTGCCTCTTGCAGAAAGAGACAGCTGGCCGATCGTCACTGACTCGGAGAATCAAATCATCTGGATCCCAGGTCTGAAAAAATCCGTTTTTGAAGAAATTGATATGACAAACAGCGATCTCATTGTATTACAATATAGACAGCATGAAAATTTGTAGGGGGCAAGCAAAAGCATGAAACAAGATATTGAAAAGGTTTTGATCTCAGAAGAAGAGATCCAGCAAAAAGTGAAGGAACTGGGTGCAACATTAACCAGCGATTATGATGGTAAATTTCCCCTGGCTATTGGTGTTTTGAAAGGGGCTCTTCCATTCATGGCAGACCTGATCAAACACATTGATACATATTTAGAGCTTGATTTTATGGATGTATCTAGCTACGGAAAGTCTACCGTATCTTCTGGAGAAGTGAAGATCATCAAAGATCTAGATACTTCTGTTGAAGGAAGAGATATTCTAATTATGGAAGATATCATCGACAGTGGGTTAACTTTGAGTTATCTGGTAGAGCTTTTCCGATACCGTAAAGCAAACTCCATTAAAATTGTGACATTGCTTGATAAACCAAGCGGCCGCAAAGCAGACATCAAAGCAGATTATGTTGGGTTTGAAGTACCAGATGCATTTGTTGTTGGCTATGGATTGGATTTTGCCGAACGTTACCGAAACCTCCCGTATATTGGAGTGTTAAAACCATCTGTTTACGAAGGCTAATGAGCACACGTTTACATGAGGTTATTGGTTGTGTTGGAATGATTTTCTATGATACTATTGAACATAGTTGTGCTTACTGTGGGAGGAGGTAAGGAATGAATCGGGTTTTTCGTAATACGATTTTTTATATACTTATTTTATTACTTGTGATAGGGGTTGTCAGTTGGTTAGGATCCCCTAATCAAAAGCCTGAGAACATGTCTTACAGCAAATTTTCGCAAAATTTAAGTGCGGGAAAAGTGGAGAGTATCTCCATCCAGCCTGTAAGAGGGGTTTATGAAATTCGTGGTCAATTAGATGGCGCGAAGAAAGATGAATACTTCATTACCCATGTTCCAGATGGTCAAGGTGTTGACCAGATTTACAGTGCACTGAAGAATACAGATGTAAAAGTAGAACCAGCACCTGAAACAAATGGATGGCTGCAAGTTCTGACAACCATCATTCCATTCATCATCATCTTTATCCTGTTCTTCTTCTTATTGAACCAAGCTCAAGGCGGTGGAAGCCGTGTCATGAACTTTGGTAAGAGTAAGGCAAAGCTTTACACAGAAGAGAAGAAACGTGTGAAATTTAAAGATGTTGCCGGTGCGGATGAAGAAAAACAAGAGCTCGTAGAAGTGGTTGAATTCTTAAAAGATCCACGTAAATTTGCGGAGCTTGGCGCAAGAATCCCTAAAGGGGTTTTACTAGTAGGACCTCCAGGTACAGGTAAAACATTGCTTGCGAGAGCATCTGCAGGAGAAGCAGGCGTTCCTTTCTTCAGCATCAGTGGTTCTGACTTTGTCGAGATGTTCGTCGGTGTCGGTGCATCACGTGTACGTGATTTGTTTGAAAATGCGAAAAAGAATGCACCTTGCTTAATCTTTATTGATGAGATTGATGCAGTGGGTCGTCAGCGTGGAGCAGGTCTTGGCGGTGGTCATGATGAGCGTGAACAAACGCTTAACCAGCTTCTTGTTGAAATGGATGGTTTTAGTGCCAACGAAGGGATTATCATCATTGCTGCAACGAACCGTGCAGATATCCTAGATCCTGCATTGCTACGTCCGGGACGTTTTGACCGTCAAATTACGGTTGACCGCCCAGATGTCATTGGCCGTGAAGAAGTACTGAAGGTTCATGCGAAAAACAAACCGCTTGATGATACAGTCAACTTGAAAGCCATTGCAAGCAGAACACCAGGGTTCTCTGGGGCAGATCTTGAGAACTTACTAAACGAAGCAGCACTTGTTGCTGCCCGTCAAAACAAAAAGAAAATTGATATGCGTGATATCGACGAAGCAACTGACCGTGTCATTGCTGGACCGGCTAAGAAAAGCCGTGTCATTTCGAAGAAAGAACGTAATATCGTGGCGTACCATGAAGCAGGTCATACCGTCATTGGGCTTGTCCTTGACGAAGCAGACATGGTGCATAAAGTAACGATCGTTCCTCGTGGTCAGGCAGGCGGATATGCGGTCATGCTTCCAAGAGAAGACCGTTATTTCCAAACGAAGCCAGAGCTTCTTGATAAAATCGTCGGCTTGCTCGGCGGCCGTGTTGCAGAGGAAATTACGTTTGGTGAAGTAAGTACAGGCGCACACAACGACTTCCAGCGTGCAACAGGTATTGCAAGAAGAATGGTCACAGAATTCGGTATGTCTGATAAACTTGGTCCTCTACAATTCGGTCAAGCACAAGGAGGTCAAGTATTCCTTGGCCGTGATTTCAACAACGAGCCGAATTATAGTGAAGCGATCGCTTATGAAATTGACCAAGAAGTTCAGCGCTTCATCAAAGAAAGCTACGAACGTGCGAAACAAATTCTCACTGAGAATAAAGATAAGCTAGAAATCATCGCACAAGCTCTTCTAGAAGTGGAAACATTAGATGCTGAACAAATTAAATCTCTTTACGATACTGGAAAGCTTCCAGAGCGTGTATACGCAGATGACGAAGAGAAAAACGATGATGTGAAAGTGAACATCAAGAAAAAAGAAGAAGACGAGGAGATTTAATCTCCTTCTATAAAAAGCTGTCGGGCTCACCGGCAGCTTTTTTTTATTTCGATTCATGAATGGATCGGTTTCGAATTGTTTACAAATGGAACTCAATTCGTGTATGGTATGATAGAAAGTCGAAAAATGCTCTTTTTGAGACACTATTCAAAGTGGTGATGAAGTTGTTACTCGTGATAGATGTAGGAAACACAAATACCGTTTTAGGTGTTTATCATAATGGCGATTTGAACTACCATTGGCGGATTGAAACAAGCCGTCATAAAACAGAAGATGAATTTGGTATGGCAATCCGATCCTTATTTGACTATGTAGGGCTGATGTTTGACCAGATAGAAGGGATTATCATTTCTTCTGTTGTCCCGCCAATGATGTTTGCTCTGGAAAGAATGTGCGAAAAGTATTTTCACATTACTCCTCAAATCGTTGGGCCTGGCATGAAGACTGGATTAAACATTATGTGTGATAATCCAAAGGAAGTCGGTGCTGATCGAATTGTGAACGCAGTGGCGGCCATTCACCTGTATGGGGCGCCTCTCATTGTGGTAGACTTTGGAACAGCCACAACCTACTGCTATATCAATGAACAAAAACAATACATGGGTGGGGCGATTGCACCTGGTATTACCATCTCAACAGAGGCTTTATATACAAGAGCGGCAAAACTGCCGAGAATTGAAATTGTCCGTCCAGATCACATTATTGGAAAAAATACCATCAGTGCGATGCAATCCGGCATCCTTTATGGATATGTTGGTCAAGTCGAGGGCATAGTGAAACGGATGAAGCAGCAAGCCAAACAAACACCGAAAGTCATTGCAACAGGCGGTTTGTCTACATTGATTGGAAATGAATCAGACTGTATTGATATTGTCGATCCGTTCCTCACATTAAAAGGACTCCAATTAATTTATGAACGCAATCGTGTCGGTGTATTATAGGAGGGTTTAATCAAAATGGATTATTTAGTTAAAGCGTTAGCATATGACGGGAAAGTCCGTGCATATGCTGCGAACACAACAGATACAATCAACGAAGCGCAGAGAAGACACCATACGTGGCCAACTGCTTCAGCTGCAATCGGCAGAACCATGACAGCGACTGTCATGATGGGAGCCATGCTGAAAGGCGAGAATAAATTAACTGTCAAAATTGAAGGCGGCGGGCCGATCGGAGCCATCATTGCGGATGGAAACGCAAAAGGTCAGGTGCGCGGATATGTCTCAAACCCACAAGTTCACTTTGATTTAAATGAACATGGGAAGCTGGACGTTAGACGTGCTGTTGGAACATCTGGAACGTTAAGTGTTGTCAAAGATATCGGACTGAAAGACCACTTTACAGGGCAAACGGAAATTGTCTCAGGTGAAATTGGAGATGACTTTACTTATTACCTGGTCTCCTCTGAACAAGTGCCATCCTCTGTAGGTGTGGGTGTTCTTGTCAATCCAGACAACTCGATCCTTGCAGCAGGCGGTTTCATCATTCAATTGCTGCCTGGAACAGAAGATGCAGTCATCGAAAGACTCGAAAAGAGATTATCAACCATTGAACCGATCTCTAAACTGATTGAAAAAGGGATGACTCCTGAAGAAATTTTAGAAGAAGTGCTCGGTGAAAAACCTCAAATCTTAGAAACTGTACCTGTCGAATTTTCTTGTAACTGCTCAAAAGAACGGTTTGCCAACGGTATTATCAGCCTAGGGAAAGCCGAAATTGAGGATATGATTGAACAAGACGGACAAGCAGAAGCTCAATGCCATTTTTGTAACGAAACGTATGTATTTACAAAAGAAGAGCTAGAAGAGCTACGTGAAGAAATAACCCGCTAAGCTCTAAGCAGCGGGTTTTCTTTTTAGAATGGAAAGGAGACAAAAGATGAGACTGAAAGCAAGAGTGGTATGGACATTTATCCTCGTTCTGCTCATGATTAATGCCGTTGTCATTGCATATGTATTAACAAAGTCACAAATGTCGCAGGCTTCTTCAAATGGGAAGAGCGGTGAAGAAATTGCTTCTATTGGGAAAGAGAAAGTCACACGTCAAGAATGGTTAAAGAAAATGGAAGACCGCTACGGAAAGGCAACACTTGAACAAATGATTAATCAGAAGGTAGTCAATCAGCTTGCGAAAGAAAACAAGCTGGAGGTATCTTCAAAAGAGATCAATCGTGAGCTGCTGATGCTGAAAGCGGTATCTAATAATTTCTACGAAGACGGTCATACAAGTGAAAAGGAATGGAAAGAGCAGATTCGTTATCAAATTTTATTAGAACAGCTTCTAACGAGAGATGCGGTCGTTTCTGAAAAAGAAGCCAAATCCTTTTATGAAAAAAACAAAGACTTGTATCAATATGATGACTCATACCGAATTCGCCACATTGTTGTGAAAACAAAAGACGAGGCACAAAGTGTATTAAAAGATTTAAAGGGCGGATCTAGTTTCGAAGCTGTAGCAGCTGAGCGATCCACCGATCGATATACCTCTCCTTACGGCGGAGATCTTGGATTTGTCACAGAAGAGCAAGAAAGCATTCCAGCCCTATACATACAAGAAGCCCAAAAGCTTCAGCCAGATGAATGGACGAAAGAGCCGATCGAGATCAAAAACGGTTATGCCATCATACAATTAAAAGAAAAATTAAATGGCCGCTCCTTCTCTTATGAAGAAGTCAAAGATCAGATCAAAAGGCAGATCGCCATGGAAGATCTGGGTGAAAAGGCGAATGTCAAAACCCTGTGGAAAGAAGCAAAAGTCACATGGTTTTACGATGGAGAGCAGGACTAAAAGCATTGACAAAATTTTTCGAAATTGATAATTTAATATTAATACAATAAAATTACTCGGAGATAGAGGTGTTAGTGATGGCTCGTATTGCAAATTCAGTTTTTGAACTAATAGGAAATACACCAGTCGTTAAATTAAACCGTTTAGTAGATGAAGACAGTGCAGATGTCTACTTGAAACTTGAATATATGAACCCAGGCAGCAGTGTAAAAGATCGTATTGCGTTAGCGATGATCGAAGATGCTGAAGCAAAAGGTACATTAAAAGCTGGTGACACACTCATTGAGCCAACAAGCGGAAACACAGGAATCGGTCTTGCGATGGTCGCGGCTGCAAAAGGAATCAATGCGATTTTAGTTATGCCGGATACAATGAGTCAGGAGCGCCGCAACCTTTTACGCGCTTACGGTGCAGAGCTTGTCTTAACACCGGGTGCAGAAGGAATGAAAGGTGCCATCAAAAAAGCAGAAGAATTAGCAGAAGAGCACGGATACTTCATGCCTCAGCAGTTCAGCAATGAAGCCAACGCTGAGATTCACCGCCGCACAACAGGGAAAGAGATTCTTGAACAGTTTGACGGCGACCTTGATGCATTTATTGCAGGAGTTGGTACGGGCGGTACGATTACAGGTGCTGGTGAAGTCCTGAAAGAAGCCATTCCATCTATTCAGCTTTATGCGGTAGAACCAACAGATTCTCCTGTACTATCAGGCGGGAAACCAGGTCCGCATAAAATTCAAGGCATCGGAGCAGGGTTTGTTCCATCTATCTTGAACACAGAAGTATATGACGGCATTATTCAAGTGAAAAACGAAGATGCATTTGAACTTGCAAGAAAGGCAGCGAAAGAAGAAGGAATCCTTGGTGGTATATCTTCAGGAGCAGCCATTTATGCAGCGCTTCAAACAGCGAAGAAGCTTGGTAAAGGGAAAAAAGTTCTAGCGATTATTCCAAGTAACGGTGAACGTTACCTTAGTACGCCGCTTTATCAATTTGATTAAACAATACACCCCAGCATTTGCTGGGGTTTTTTTATGAATTCTGAAGATGGAAAGCAAATACTATTTTCTAAATAAATTGGATTGCATTACAATAAGATTAATGAAAATGAAAAAGGATGATAACATGACACAACGTAGGCCGATGGGCATCAAAATTCCTTTTACGAAAGATGCATTCTTGAAACGATACGAACAATTAACGGCTCATGAATCACATCACGTCCTTCTTGAAAGTGCACGTGGCGGAGAATACAGTATTGCCGGCATTCATCCGATCGCTAAAGCGAAAGGGAAGGACGGGATGACCACCATCCATTATCAGAATGAGGTGTTGTTCAAAGAGGGAGATCCTTTTAGGGCGTTTGCTGATTGGTTTCAAACCCTACAAACCGAAACGAACGACGAATACCCTGACTTCCAAGGTGGAGCGATTGGATTTTTGAGCTATGATTACGCAAGATATATCGAGCATTTTAAAATGCTGTCCATCGATGATTTGAAGACGCCTGATTTGTATTTCCTCGTATTCAATGATGTCGCTGTCTTTGATCATAATAAAGACGTCCTCTGGCTGATCACTCATACAGAAGGAGACGAACCTGTCAGTGAAGTTCATCAAAGACTCGAAGAATTAAAGCAAAGCTGGACAAGCACATCAGAAGAATCAGCACATTCACCTGTCAACGTGTCTTCTTCGGAATGTGTACCTGCTGCACCTTTTACTGAAGAAGCTTTCGGGGAAGCTGTAGAAACGATTAAACAATATATCGCGAACGGTGACGTGTTCCAAGTGAACCTATCCATTAGACAAGATGAACAGCTTCATACCCACCCATATCATTTATACAAAACATTACGTCACGTGAATCCATCTCCATATATGTCATATCTGCACACGCCAGATTTCCAAATTGTCTGTGGATCTCCAGAGCTGCTTATTAAGAAAAAAGGCATTCAGCTCGAAACAAGACCGATCGCTGGCACAAGATCAAGAGGCAAGGATGATGCGGAAGATCAAGCGCTGGCAAAAGAACTCATTGAAGATGAAAAAGAACGCGCAGAACATGTGATGCTCGTTGATCTTGAGCGGAATGATCTTGGACGAGTGTCTACTTATGGCTCAGTCAAGGTGAACGAGTTTATGGCCATTGAGAAATATTCACACGTGATGCACATTGTATCAAATGTCCAAGGGGAGCTGCGTGATGATTGTGATGCAGTAGATGTCATGAGAGCTGTATTCCCAGGCGGCACAATTACAGGTGCGCCAAAAGTGAGAACAATGGAAATCATAGAAGAGCTTGAGCCGACAAGGCGTGGGCTTTATACTGGATCTATAGGCTGGTTTGGATTCAATCAAGATATGCATTTTAATATCGTCATTCGTACGGCTTATTGTACAGGGGGCAGAGCCTTCATGCAGTCAGGTGCAGGCATTGTCATCGATTCTGTACCAAAGCACGAATACAAAGAATCGATTAAAAAAGCCTATGCAGTGAAAAAAGCATTACAGTTGAGCAAAGAAGAGACTATTTTGAGTTAGAGGTGAGCAGAGTATGATATTAATGATTGATAATTACGATTCATTTACGTACAACCTGGTCCAGTATTTAGGTGAGCTTGGGGAAGAACTGATTGTAAAACGAAACGATCAAGTCACTATTCAAGAAATCGAAGAGCTTAAGCCAGACTTTCTGATGATTTCTCCAGGACCTTGCAGTCCGGATGAAGCAGGAATTAGTATGGAAGCGATCAAAAATTTTGCTGGGAAGATTCCGATCTTCGGTGTCTGCTTAGGTCATCAATCCATTGCACAAGTATTTGGTGGAGATGTCATTCGTGCGGAGCGGTTAATGCATGGGAAAACATCAGAGATTGAACATGACGGCAAAGGTGTCTTCACGGGACTCCAAAATCCGCTCGTCGCAACGAGATATCATTCATTAATTGTTAAAGACGAGACGCTACCGGAGTGCTTTGTCAGAACAGCGAGCACAAAGGAAGGCGAACTCATGGGCATTCGCCATAAAGAACTTCCGATTGAAAGTGTTCAATTCCATCCAGAATCGATTATGACATCCTTCGGTAAGGAAATGCTCAGAAATTTCATGGAAACCTATCGTAAAAAGGGGAATGAAGTAAACGCATGATCATTTACCTGAACGGTCAGTATATAGAGGAGAAAGACGCGACTCTTTCTCCTTTTGATCATGGTTTTCTATATGGCATCGGTGTATTCGAAACATTTACCTCTCTAGCAGGACAAGTCTTCTTGTTAGACTGGCATCTTGAAAGGCTCAATCAATCATTGCGTGACCTTTGCATCGAATCCACAATAGAGAAACCATTTGTACTCGACATCATTCATACATTATTCAATCAAAATCAAATAACGGACGGTCATGCGAGGATCCGCTTCAATGTTTCTGCGGGCAGAGGCAATGGATTTTCTGCAGACCCTTATGAGGAGCCTGTTGTTTTTGTGATGATCTCCCCATTCCGGCCTGAATCAATAGTAGATGAAAAACAGGGAATCATTCTTGATACAAGAAGAAACACACCGGAAGGTCCAAGACGGCTCAAATCGCATCATTACATGAACAACCTGCTGGCGAAAAGAGAAGTAGGGAACGATCCGTCGGTAGAAGGGATCTTTTTAACAAAAGAAGACGATGTGGCAGAAGGCATTACGTCAAATCTATTTTGGCGAAAAAAAGATGTGATCTATACACCTTCACTTGATACCGGCATTTTAAACGGGGTTACCCGTCGATATTGTATCGAAACGCTGCAAGCTTCGGGGATCCCACTAATAGAAGGAAGATATCCACTCTCACACTTGTTCTCAGCTGATGAGGCGTGGATGACCAATTCGGTTCAGGGAATTGTGCCTTTTAAAAATATCGGAGACACCGTCCTGCAAAACCACAACCGAACGATTTCGACCAAGCTGAGAACAGAATATACAAAAGAACGTCTAGAACATAAAGAGTAGGTGGACACAATGACACAACAATTGATAAAACAGCCTAAAATCATACAAGCCAAGCACCATACCCTTAGTTATGAAGAGAAGACATTGGTCATGGGCATTTTAAATGTCACACCGGACTCTTTTTCAGATGGAGGAAAATTCAATCAAATTGATAAAGCGCTAGCTCATGCAACGCAGCTCATAGAAGATGGGGCGCATATTATTGATATTGGCGGTGAATCGACTCGGCCGGGAGCGGCACTTGTCTCAGAGCAAGAGGAGCTTTCAAGGGTCATTCCTGTCATTGAGAAGATCACAAAAGAATTGGACATACCTATTTCTATTGATACGTATAAAGCCCATGTCGCAGATGAGGCAGTGAAAGCGGGAGCCTCAATCATTAATGATGTATGGGGGGCGAAAGCTGATCCTCAAATGGCGCATGTGGCAGCGAAGCACAACGTGCCAATCATCTTAATGCACAATCGACCAGAGCGGAATTACACCCATCTGATTTCAGATATGATTGCAGATCTGAAAGAAAGTGTTCACATTGTGAAACAAGCGGGTGTCCGTGATGACATGATCATATTAGATCCTGGTGTAGGATTTGCGAAAAATAAAACTGACAACCTCATGGTCATGAATGAACTTGAACATTTTTGCCACCTAGGGTATCCGCTGCTGCTAGCAACATCCCGCAAACGATTCATCGGTGCAGTTTTAGACCTGCCGCCTGAAGAACGTACTGAAGGAACGGGTGCAACGGTCTGTCTTGGAATTCAAAAGGGCAGCGCGATGGTCCGAGTGCACGATGTAAAAGAAATCGCAAGAATGGCAAAAATGATGGATGCCATGCTGAATAAAGGAGGCGCTTATCATCGATAAAGTATATGTAAACGGAATGGAATTTTACGGCTATCACGGTGTATTTGCAGAAGAGAATAAACTAGGCCAGCGCTTTCGTGTGGACCTAACAGCTTCACTTGATTTAAGTAAGGCAGGACAAACGGATGACCTAAATGAGACCATCAACTATGCTGAGCTCTACAACATCTGCAAAAATATTGTAGAAGGGGCCCCAGTGAACCTCGTTGAAACGCTGACAGAAAGAATTGCAAATCAAGTGTTAAAGGACTTTCCGACAGTTCAAGAATGTACAGTAAAAGTAATCAAACCAGATCCGCCAATTCCAGGACACTATCAGTCCGTTGCCATTGAAATGACGAGATCACGCGCATGAACAATACAGCATATATCGCTTTAGGCTCAAACATAGGAAAAAAAGAAACCTACTTAAAAGAAGCTGTCAAAAAACTTCACGAACATCCAGATGTTCAAGTTGATTCCATTTCATCTATATATGAGACAACACCTGTAGGCTACGAGAATCAGGATGACTTCTTGAACATGGCTGTGAAGATTTCCACCTCGCTTCGTCCTGAAGAACTTCTATCACTGACTCAGAACATTGAGCAGGAGTTGGGCAGAACAAGAGAAGTGAGGTGGGGTCCACGGACGGCTGACCTTGACATTTTACTTTATAATCGTGAAAATATTGAAACAGAACAACTTGTAGTGCCGCATCCTAGAATGTACGAACGTTTATTCGTTCTTGTTCCGATGAGTGAGATTTGCCCAGAAATCGGCGAAGCCCAGATAAACGCCGTAACAGACCAAGAAGGTGTAAGCATATGGAAAAAGACATGTGGGGTAGAAGAATTCGTGCATACCGAAAGCTAAAAGGGTATACTCAGGAAGGGTTCGCCAAAAGACTGGGCATCTCTGTCTCTGTCTTAGGGGAAATTGAGCGAGGCAATCGATTACCAACAAACCAAATGGTTGGTCAAATAGCAGATGCTTTAAATATAACGGTGGAAGAACTTTCACCAATTCTTGAAGAAGAAAGGAGGGGACATGATGTTTAAAATCGGAGATATCGAAATTAAAAACAAAGTAGTGCTCGCACCAATGGCTGGTGTGTGTAACTCTGCTTTCAGACTCACGGTGAAAGAGTTTGGAGCGGGCTTAGTCTGCGCTGAAATGGTCAGTGACAAAGCGATCTTGATTAATAATGCCAGAACGATGGGCATGCTGTACATTGATGAACGTGAAAAACCGTTGAGCCTTCAGATATTTGGGGGAGAAAAGGACACGCTCGTAGAAGCGGCCAAGTTTGTAGACCAGAATACAACGGCGGACATTATTGATATTAATATGGGATGTCCTGTACCAAAGATCACGAAATGTGACGCAGGAGCGAAATGGCTGCTGGATCCAAACAAGATTTATGAAATGGTCTCTGCTGTTGTAGATGCTGTAGATAAACCTGTTACGGTGAAAATGAGAATGGGCTGGGACGAAGACCATATCTTCGCTATCGAAAATGCCCGTGCTGTTGAACGAGCAGGCGGACAAGCGGTTGCGCTTCACGGACGGACACGATTGCAGATGTACGAAGGAACAGCGAATTGGGATATTATAAAAGAGGTCAAACAATCTGTTTCCATTCCAGTCATCGGCAATGGAGATGTCAAAACCCCTCAAGATGCAAAACGTATGCTTGATGAAACGGGTGCAGATGCTGTCATGATCGGAAGAGCCGCACTAGGAAACCCGTGGATGATTTACCGGACGGTTCATTATTTAGAAACGGGTGAACTAAAAGAAGAGCCTAATGTGCGTGAGAAAATGTCTGTGTGCAAACTTCACTTAGACAGACTCATAGACCTGAAAGGCGAGCATGTGGCTGTCAGAGAAATGAGAAAACATGCAGCATGGTACTTAAAAGGTGTCCGAGGCAATGCAGATGTAAGAAACCAAATCAATCAAAGTGAAACGAGAGCGGAGCTTGTAAAAGTTCTAGATGACTTTACGATCGAAGCCGAGGCAAAAGAGCTTCAAAGAATAAAAGTAGGATAAGACTATCTTTCTTTTTGTAGCTCACTGCTAGTGCACGTACTGGCAGTTTTTCTGCTTTTCTCTGCAAAATACATTATTGGAGTGATATAAATGAGTAATGAAGGGCTTAATAACGAAGAATTAAATGATCAATTCCAAGTAAGACGTGACAAAATGAATAAAATGAGAGAAGGGGGTATCGATCCATTCGGTGAACGATATGACCGTTCTCATCAATCCGCACAAATTATTGCTGAATATGACGAGCTTTCAAAAGAAGACTTAGAAGAAAAAGCAGCTCAAGTAACAATTGCTGGCCGTATGATGACAAAACGCGGAAAAGGGAAAGCTGGCTTTGCACACATTCAAGACTTAGAAGGACAAATTCAAATCTATGTACGTAAAGATAGTGTAGGAGAAGAAGCTTACGAATTATTCAAAAGCTCGGACCTAGGCGATATTATCGGTGTGACAGGAACCGTATTTAAAACGAATGTAGGAGAACTTTCAATTAAAGCGACTAGCTTTGAGGTTCTTACAAAAGCACTTCGCCCGCTCCCTGATAAATATCACGGACTAAAAGATGTAGAACAACGCTATCGTCAGCGTTACCTTGACCTGATTGTCAATCCAGAAAGTAAGCAGACGTTCATCATGCGAAGCAAAATCATTCAATCAATGAGAAGATACTTAGATTCAAAAGGATACCTAGAAGTTGAAACACCAACAATGCATAGCATCCCTGGTGGTGCATCAGCTCGTCCTTTCATTACTCATCACAATGCACTTGATATGCCACTTTATATGCGTATTGCGATCGAGCTGCATTTAAAACGTCTAATTGTCGGTGGTCTAGAGAAAGTATACGAGATTGGTCGCGTATTCCGTAATGAAGGAGTCTCAACTCGTCATAACCCGGAATTTACTATGATTGAGCTGTATGAAGCATATGCAGACTATAAAGACATCATGAACCTAACGGAAAACTTGATTGCTCATATTGCCCAAGAGGTGCTGGGAACAACAACAATTCAATATGGAGAAGATCAAATTGATCTAAAACCTGAATGGAAGAGACTCCATATGGTTGAAGCAGTCAAAGAAGCAACAGGTGTAGACTTCTGGCAGGAGATGTCTGTAGAAGAAGCAAAACAGCATGCTGCTGATCACGATGTTGAAATCACAAAAAATATGACAGTAGGTCATATTATCAATGAGTTCTTCGAGCAAAAAGTAGAAGAAACACTGGTTCAGCCTACTTTTATTTACGGGCACCCAGTTGAGATTTCTCCATTAGCTAAGAAAAATCCTGAAGACCCGCGCTTCACGGACCGCTTTGAGCTATTCATCGTGCGTCGCGAGCATGCAAATGCATTCACCGAGCTGAATGATCCAATCGACCAAAGAGAACGTTTTGAAGCTCAATTAAAAGAACGTGAAGAAGGAAATGACGAAGCGCATCTCATGGATGACGATTTTGTTGAAGCATTAGAATATGGCATGCCGCCAACAGGCGGACTAGGAATCGGTATCGACCGATTAATCATGCTGCTAACAAATTCTCCATCAATCAGAGATGTACTGCTTTTCCCGCAAATGAGAAACCGTTAATACATCAACAAAAGCGCCATTTGATCTGTGGCGCTTTTTATTTTTCATAAAATGAAACTTTTTTCAAAAAAACTATTGCAAGAAAAGAATTCAGATGGTATATTATTATTCGTTGCCGCAAAACAGCAACGAGGTTGAAAAAAGAAAATGAAAAAAGTTCTTGACTTCAACCAAAGCGAAATGTTAAGATATTAAAGTCGCTTACGAGCGATAACGAAGATGATCTTTGAAAACTAAACAAGACAAAACGTACCTGTTAATTCGAGTTTTTATAAAAAAATCCTATGATACATCATAGGTAGTCAGTCAAACTGGCGAAAAGCAAAACTTCGGTTTTGTAC
>Ga0209295_1000249_pt1 | contig 39449 bp, 23 predicted proteins | sample Porto_5metaG_FD_187428 | JGI IMG/M metagenome (GOLD analysis project Ga0209295, IMG submission 187428) | Marine algal microbial communities from Porto, Portugal - Porto_5 metaG (SPAdes) (version 2) | ecosystem: Host-associated > Algae > Red algae > Unclassified | place: Portugal: Porto... | reverse complement strand
TTTGACGGTTTCTTTTTCCGCTATTTTTCCCTACAAAAATCCTTACGTAGCGTAGGCTATGTGCGGTTTTTGTAAGAAAAAATATCGAAAAAATAACCACGTCAAAATTGTAAGCCTATTTTTGTCTCACTACTTAAGGGTGAAAAAACAATAAACATTACGCTTTGACTTGTTCTTTTTCCTTTATACTTCACCAAATTTGATGCGAATACTCGCTGTATTTAAGGAGAATTTAGTGAAACATATAAGAAAAATAACAATTCAGACGGATAGATTATTTTTTCCTCTTCCCTTAAAACCACCAATTAAGTACGTAAGTACACAATAGCGATTTGAATTGAAACTCAAATCGCTATTACCTTTTCATCCCTTAGTTCCTGATACGCGATTTTTTTCATCGGTGAGGATGATAAGTGGCTTATGGTTTTTCGCATCTTTTGCGTCAATATGGCAAAAAGACAAAATATGAATCTTGTCGCCGACATCTGCGTGTAGTGATGCACCGCCGTTCATACAAACATTACCGGTACCGCGTTCGCCCTTCAAAATGTAGGTGATGATACGTGCTCCTTTCGTCGCATTATTGATGTGTACGAGTTCCCATTCGTGGAGATTGGCAGCATCGAGGAGGTCTTCGTCGATGGTGATACTACCGCGATATGCTACATTAGATTCCGTAACAAATACCTGTTGGAGTTTGGATTTTAATACTTCTACTTGCATAGTTGTGAATTTTCGAGTTACGGGTTGCGGGTTAGCGGGTTTTAGGTTACGAGTCAACGAGTTGCGAGTTGCGAGTTTTACAAAAAGTGTTTGGCGAAGCTAAACACTTTTTCGTAACTCGCAATCTGTAACCTGTAACTCGTAACTCGTTAACCCGTAACCCGTAACCCGTTAACTCGCAACCCGTTTTAACATAAAAAAGCGTATCCCAAAAAGGAATACGCTTTTGATTTAATATTTTTAAATATAAAAGCAGACACTATCACAATATGGGTTATTTACCCAAGTTCGCAACATGCTTAGCTAATTTACTTTTTAAGTTAGCAGCTTTATTTTTGTGAAATAAGTTGCGTTTTGCCAATTTGTCAATCATGGAGACAACTTTAGGGAAAAACTTTTCTGCGTCTGCTTTGTCAGTCAGTTCTCGTAAAGTTTTAATAGCAGTACGTGTCGTTTTTTTGTAATAACGATTCTGTAGACGCTTTTTAGCGTCTTGTCTCATTCTTTTTTTAGCTGATGCGTGATGTGCCATATCTATATTTATTTCTATCTTTTTTAAATTGGAGTGCAAAAATAAGAGCTTTGTTTGGAATATCAAAATTTTCTTACGAATTATTTACCTATTTTTCTTATTTAAAAATTAATTTAAAATGTAAAAATGTAAAAAAACATCACTACATTATTGAATTATTTTATAAATAAGAAAGCTAAAAATTTCCCACAATTCTCACAAATAAATGATTTTCAGCGTTTTGTGTCGTTTAAAAATCACTCATTCAAAATTAAAATCAATATGCAAGTCATCGGAATTATCGCTGCGGTACTCACAACGGGGGCATTTTTACCGCAGGTCGTCAAAACCCTCAAAACTAAAAAAACCGAAGACCTAAGCCTAATCACCTTCCTTATGATACTATTCGGAACTATTTTATGGTTTATCTACGGTTACTCGCTCGGCGACAAACCGCTAATGTTCGCCAATGGCATCACAGCTTGCCTCACCGCAGTTATTTTGGGCATTAAAATGAAGAATGAGTATATATCGTAATGTTGTAATGCTATAATGGTCATGAATGAGTTAATTTTGAATAAATAAAAGACTGCTCATCCCTAAAGGATGAAAAAACAATAAGCACTACATCTTGACTTGTTCTTTTTCCTTTATACTTCACCAAATTCTCCTTAAATAACCCGTTATTCGCGTCAAATTTGGCTCGTATAAAGAAAAAATAACGGCGTGAAGATGTAGCGTTTATTATCTTTTCATCCCTAAGGGATGAAAAAGATTCACCCATTCAAAATTCGCTCATTCGTTCATTATCATTGTGGCATTGTAGCACTAAAAATACTCCAATTCCTCCCCTTTCACTGTACCATACTTTAGCGAAGCGAGGTCTTTGAGGTAATTTTGGTGAACTTTCCACGGGTCTTTTATGCCTTGTTTTGGGAGTATATTTTTAGCTCGCTCAACGTAGCTTGAATTCAGGTCTATCAAATCTTCCGAGTCGATATTTGGGTCAAATCTTGGTACGCACACCCGTACATTCTGTGCGTCCATCTGTCGTATGATGCGTGTGACGAATTGACAATTGAGGTCGCATTTCAGTGTCCACGAAGCATTCGTATAGCCTACGGCAAAAGCAAAATTTGGGACATTGCTCAGCATCACGCCGCGATAGGCATGTTCTTGTGTCAAGTCAATGACTTGCCCATCTTTCGACATTTTCATACCGCCAAAAAGCTGAACTTTCAAGCCCGTAGCCGTCACTACGATGTCTGCATCAAGTGATTTTCCGGAGCTTAGGCGGATGCCTTTGTGCGTAAATTGGTCGATAGTATCCGTCACGATGTCCACCTCTTCTGCTCTGATGGCATCAAACAAATCATTGTCGGGAATCAGGCAGAGGCGTTGGTCCCAGGGGTCGTATTTCGGGTCGAAGTCAGCCTCATTATAGCGTTCGCCAATAGCATCTTGGGCTTGTTTTTTGAGCCATTTCCGTACACCTTCGGGACGTCTTTTAGAAATTTTATACAAAAAAAGGCTTATCAAAATATTTTTCCAACGTGCCAGTCCATGTGCCATTTTTGCGGGCATTATTTTTTTGAAAAAATTGGCGACCTTATCTTCTCGCGGCAAATTCATGATATACGCCGGCGAGCGTTGGAGCATTGTTACTTTTCGAGCTTTTTTCGACATTTCGGGTACGAGCGTCACCGCTGTTGCGCCGCTACCGATGATAACGACATTTTTATCGACATAATCTAATGAAGTATCCCATTTTTGCGGATGAATAATGCGCCCACCAAAGGCGTCAATATTCGCAAATTCGGGCGTATAACCGTTTTTATAATCATAATAACCGCTACACATAAACAAGAAATTGCATTGAATTTGCTGCGCTTCAATATCTTCATTATCAGCAATTTGCAAAGTCCACGTTTTCTCCTCCTCCAACCAATCGGCATTCGCTACCTTGTGATTGTATTGTATTTTTTTGTCAATGCCAAACGCCTTTGCTGTCTGTTTGATATACGCCAAAATCGACGGACCATCGGCTATCGCCTTCGGGTCTTTCCAGGGGTAAAAAGGAAAACCCAACGTATACATATCCGAATCCGAACGAATGCCCGGATATTTGAATAAATCCCAAGTGCCACCCATCGCGGCACGCCCTTCGAGTACTGTAAAGGTTTTTCCGGGACATTTATCCTGAATGTGATACGCCGCACCAATGCCCGAAAGCCCTGCGCCCACGATAACTATATCGTATTTTCTCATATCAATGAATGAATGAATGAATGAATGAATGAATGAATGAATGAATGAATGAATGAATGAATGAATGAATGAATGAATGAATTTTGAATTTTGAATGAATGAATTTTGAATTTTGAATGAATGAATTTTGAATGAATGAATTTTGAATTTTGAATGAATGAATTTTGAATAATGAATTTTGAGATGATTCATTGGTTTTAAACTCCAAATTGTACCAAATGATGTTCGAGGTGTTTATAAAACAAATTATTCCATTCGGTAGCCGTCATTGCGCCGAAAGAATTGGATTCTTTGCCTTCAAAAGAGCTTGCACCGAGTTTTTGTGTCTTGTGAATATAGTCAACTAAGCGTTTTTTTTCGTGATTAAATTCGCGCTCATCGCTGATAAGGAATTGCGGTGCAGTTCGCGAATTTTTCGGATAAGGCTTTTCATTGACCACCGCATTTTTGACGAGCAATTTTAGGACAAATCTTTTCAAGCCCGTCGCTTTTGGGTGCTTGTCGGTGTATGCCATTTCGTAGGTGACATTGCAATGCGCCAACATCTGTGCAACATTCATTTTGCCCCATTGCGGTTGCGATTTGGGTGTGAGGTGGTTGATTCTGTCGATGATTTCTTGGGTGACGGTGGCATTAAATATATTTTTCATTTTATAAAAATTATAATGAATCATAAAAACGGAACACAGTACAGTCTAATGGCTTTTTAGTATCAGGAACAAAATAAATGGCTTTTTCGTAAAAAATGAAAAACTTAAAAACAACCGTCATTCCGCACTTGATGCGGAATGACGATAGCTTTTGATATTTTGAGTTTGTTTTCATTTTTATGAAAAAGCCATTTTAGAGTTTATTCATTTTCGCATTTACTGATTTTTTCAGTATATTGTGAAACACGACATGAATTACATAAAAATAGACGGTCAGGAAATTCCTATAAAAATCTATCGCGAGCGACGGCGCGATGTACGATTTTCGCTCACTCGTACAGGTGGCTACCTTCGTATGCCTGTTCAATTTTCAGAAAAAGAAGCGAGATCGCAACAAGCCAAATTTGAGAAATGGCTACGCGAAGTCACCCAGAAAAAGCCCGAACTCATTGATCGATTTCGCGGGCGGGTGTACGAAGATGGTTCGATATTAACTGTCGGAAAAAATATTTATATCATTCGTTTTTCCGAAAAAGAGGCTGCCAAGTACCACACCGCCAAAATGAACGGCAATACTATTAGCATTATTATCAGTACTAAGGATAAAGGGCATCATTTACAAAAAAGTATTCGCCAACTCATCAGCCGCTGCGTTGGCAATGACCAACTCGCCCACATCACCGAACGCGTACAGCATTGGAATGACCGTCATTTCAATAAAGCCATCAAAAATGTTCGTTTTAAACTCAATCAATCCAACTGGGGCAGTTGTTCGACTCGCGGTAATATCAACCTCTCCACGCGCTTACTTTTCGCGCCGGAAGACGTCATAGATTACGTCATCGTACACGAACTCGCTCACATGATAGAGCACAATCATTCGGCAGCCTTCTGGAAAGTGGTCAGCGATGTAATGCCCGATTATAAGGAAAAAGAAGCCTGGCTCAAAACATACGGCGAAACGTGTAATTTTTAATTGTTTGATTGTTTCGCTTCGCTGATTGCTTGGTTGTTAGTATCAGGAATTAAATAGATGTACATTCTTTGCGCCGTTATTTTTTCTTTAGACGAACCAAATTTGACGCGAATACTCACTACTTAACCATAAAGTAATTTAACAATTAAGTAGTGGGACAAAAATATCCTTACTTTTTGACGGTTTCTTTTTCCGCTATTTTTACCTACAAAAATCCTTACGTAGCGTAGGCTATGTGCGGTTTTTGTAAGAAAAAATATCGAAAAAATAATCACGTCAAAATTGTAAGCCTATTTTTGTCCCACTACTTAGCGAAGCGAAACAATCAAACAATCACTCCCTCAATTCCCATCATCAGCGTCATAAAAATTATCATCATAATACTCTTCACCGTGCAAATCATCCATATATTTTTCGTCATCCAATTGCGGTAAAGGGCAGTCGGGACAAGGCACGCCCGGAGGTAATTTTGCTGCGGGAGTTGCTGTTGTTGGGCTTACGGTGCTTGTTGTCGTAGCTGTCGGAATGCTTGGTTGATAAGCGGCGTAAGTACTTCCTGTCGTATAATCTGCATCATAAATACTGCCCGTTACTCGAAACAGCGAACGGCGATTCTGACGATGTTCGGCTTCCGAACAAGTCACACCATCTGCACAGTGATTGATGAGTTGAGATTCGCCGTAACCTTTGACAATCAGGCGGTTTTTTGTCACGCCTTTACTCACCAAATAATCCGCCAAAGCCCTTGCGCGGCGTTCCGAAAGATTTTGATTGTAGCCGTAATCCCCTCGTGCATCACAATGTACCGCAATCTCTACGGCGAAGTCGGGATTGCTTTGCATATACATCGCGATATTATCCAATCTCGCATAAGCATCTCCCCGAATTGCGGATTGGTTGACATCAAAATAGCTTAGATTCGCAGAGCTTGGCGTCGCATTATTCAGCGACAAATCCATTGGGTCGATATATTTATTTTTAGAAGAAAAACCTGTAGTAGCTTCGCTCGTATAGGTCGGCGGCGCAGGCGTGTATGTGGGTGCGGGTGTGTACGTAGGTGCAGGCGTATACACAGGTGCAGGTGTGTAGGTGGGCGCATCATACACGATAGTCGGCGTAGATGGCGTATAAGTCGAAGCAAGGATAGTCTGTGAAACGGGCGCACTCGAAACACTCGTCAGTGCAGGTGCAGCAGAAAGCGTTTTGGTGGTGTACGATACATCGGCGACCGTGAATTGTTCGGTATTCGAAATCGAATATTCTAAGCGAATGTCTTTCTCGCTCACCTCGTCTGTGCTACAAAATACGGCGGTGTTTTCAGGATGCAAGGGATGGCTAATCACGAGCTGATAACAACAAGCTCCGATAGCCGGCGGCGTAAAATTGAACCGTCCGGCGGCATCCGTATAGACGACACGCATTCCGTCACCACACTCGCTACCAAGTTCGATTCGTGCTCGATTGAGTAGCGTACCTGTCGGGCTTTTGAGTCTGCCTTTGATAGTAAAGGTTTTGTAAAAATACAACTCGACACGCTCATCTTCCGGGCAAACTTCTACGGTTTCCGGCGCGTAACCGAGTTTGGTGATTTTCAAATTGCAGCAATGACCAACACCCAAATTCATGGTAGCTTTGCCATCCGTGTTCGTGAATCTCGTCCGGTCTATGCAGACAGGCTCTATCTTCACACCGGATACGGCTTTTTCACTATAGCTGTCAATGACAGCTATTTCTATATTTTGTGCATAAGTTTTTTCCGCGAAAAAAACAATACATAATAATAAGGCAATCCAACGCAAATTTTTCATTATTTCGTCGATATTTAGATTATAATACGCAAGGTCAAACAATGTTACAAAAAAATGATGAGTATTGTGTTGTTTTAATGAAATGAAAAATGCGAATAGACATATTTTGTAGCGGCGTGGAGATTGTTTACTTTTGTATTTCTATTATTTTACAAAACAAAAACAAGTAATTTTAAATTATTTTGTTTAACTTGCATTGTTTTATATTTCAACCGCAAATCAGGTATTATTATATGGGATTAAATGAAAAAAAGACGGAAAATTTAGTAAGAAACCAATTTAGAAAATTGGGTTACTATGATAATACAGATTTGGTAATTGAAGAACAAAAAAGCGATAATTCACTCATTAGTAACCTTTTAAAAAAGGCTTCTAAAAAAGGAATGGGTATGGGCTACCCGGAATTTATTATTTATAATAAAGAAAAAAGTGATTTTATAATTGTCATTGAATGTAAAGCAGATATTAGAAAACATGAAAGCGCGAACCATGATAAATTTGCCGATTATGCTGTTGACGGTGCTTTGTGGTATGCTTCCCATTTGTCAAAAGAGTTTGATGTATTGGCTATCGGAGTAAGCGGTCAGGAAAAACGCGAATTAAAAGTATCGCATTCTCTTATGCTCAAAAATGCTAAAGAAAATGATGGTATTTTTCCTGCGGATGCCTTTTTATCTTTCGATAATTATTATAAAGGATATATTGAAAGTCCTATAAAATTTCATCAGGATTATCTTGAAATGCTCAAGTATTCCCAAGATTTGAATCAAACACTCCATGCCAAAAAAATTAAAGAGTCCCAACGTAGCTTACTCATTAGTGGCGTTTTGATAGCGTTGCAAAATGAGGCTTTTGTAACCAGTTTTAAAAAATATAAAACAGCTTCGAGGCTTTCAGAATCTATTGTACAAACCATCGTTAATGAGCTCACGGATGCCAGTATTGACAACTCCAAAGTTGCTAATCTCCGCCAAGCCTACTCATTCATCATTACACATACTACGCTTTCTACCGATAAAGATTTTTTCATTGCGCTAATTACAAATATTAATGATAAAATTAATTCATTCATCAAAACCCATCGGTATTTTGATACACTCGGACAGTTTTATATTGAGTTTTTACGATATGCGAACAATGATAAAGGCTTAGGTATTGTGCTTACACCGCCGCACATTACAGAGTTGTTTTCGGATGTAGCACAAGTCAATAAAAATAGTGTTATTATAGACAATTGTTGCGGAACATCGGGCTTTATGATTAGTGCGATGAAAAAGATGATAGCTGATGCAAAGGATGACACAAAAAAAATTGATGCTATCAAAAGCGACCAAATAATAGGCATTGAATTTCAGGATGATATATATGCTTTGGCGGTTTCTAATATGATTATTCACGGTGATGGAAAGACGAATGTCTATCATGGTGATTGTTTTGACCTCGCATCCAAACTTACTCAAAAAGGTACAGTGGGGTTCTTAAATCCTCCTTATAAAAGTAAAAAATCGGATAAAGAAGAACTCGAATTTGTCTTGAACAACCTTGAAATGCTCGAAAAAAACGGGAAATGCCTGGCAATTATTCCAATGCGTTGTGTATTGGCACAAAAAGGAATAGGTTATGAATTTAAGAAAAAACTACTCGAATATCATACACTCGAAGCGGTGATGTCTATGCCCGATGATTTATTTCACAATTCAAATGTAATGGCTGTCACTTGTATCGTTGTATTTACTGCCCACGTTCCACATGCACCACAGAAAAAGACGTGGTTTGGTTATTGGAAAGATGATAAATACGAAAAAGTAAAAAATAGAGGCAGAATAGATGTCAATAATCAATGGGAAGATTTGAAACAACAGTGGTTGACGGCTTATTTTAACCGCGAATCTATAAAGGGCGTTAGTGTAGCCCGAAAAGTAGAGGCTTCAGATGAATGGTGCGCCGAAGCATATATGGAAACTGATTACTCAGATTTGAATGAACAGGATTTTGTGGAAGAATTGAAAAAATTTATGATTTTTAAAACAATTCAAGACAAATGAAATTGACAAAACTAAGTGCGATTTTTGACATTAGCTATGGCAATGGTTTTGAACTCAATAGTTTAAAAACCGTTGAAGCTAAGGCAGCGTCTGTCAACTTTGTTGCGCGAACTTCTAAAAACAATGGAATAAGCGCAAGAGTCCAAGCCATTGACACTCAACCCTTCGCAGCAGGCTCTATTACTGTGGCAGTCGGTGGTTCAGTCTTATCGTCATTTCTACAACCAAGTCCTTTTTATACTGCTTATCATGTGATGATACTCAATCCCAAACACCCGATGAGCGAAGTCGAAAAACTATATTATTGCACCTGCATTAGCAAAAATAAATATCGTTATAGCTACGGAAGGCAAGCCAATAAAACATTGGGAAATATTGAAGTTCCGGCAAAAATACCTGTGTGGGTGAGTCGTTTGTCTACACCGAATTACGACCATTTGAGTGAAGCTAAAAATCCAAAATCGACTCTAAAAATTGAGGTATCAAACTGGAAAACATTTACTTATGAAGAATTATTTGATATAAAAAAAGGAAAACGACTTACAAAAGCCAATATAAAGCTCGGCGATACACCTTTCATTGCTGCTACCGAATATAATAATGGCTACCGTCAGTTTGTCCAACAAGCACCGAACCATGAAGGTAATACTATCACCGTCAATTATAACGGTTCGGTAGGCGAAGCCTTCTATCAGCCTATTCCTTTTTGGGCTTCTGACGATGTAAATATACTCTATCCAAAATTTGAACTAACGCCTTATATTGGCATATTTATCTGCACAATTATCAGGCAAGAAAAATTTAAATTTTCATTTGGTAGAAAATGGCATTCTGAAAGAATGAAACAAAGTAAAATCCAACTTCCTACTGATTCAGCAGGCAATCCTGACTGGATATTTATGGAAAATTACATCAAGGGACTTCCCTTTTCAGGTCATATCCAATGACGCCATCACCCATCATATTATTCGTTTATAATCGTCCGAAACATACGCTTCAAACACTGGAGGCGCTCCATCGAAATGCCCTTGCCGACCAATCTGCGCTCTATATTTATGCCGATGGCGCACGCGAAAATGCCAACGAAAAAGAACATTCCAACATAAAAAAAGTAAGAAAAATTATTCGTCAAAAAAAATGGTGTAAAACCGTACAAATCATTGAAAATGAAACGAATAAAGGCTTGGCAAAATCCATTCTGCAAGGCGTCACCGAAATCACCGAACGCTACGGGCGAACAATAGTTTTGGAAGATGATATTGTAACTTCGCCCGGCTTTTTGACTTATATGAATGATGCCTTGAATTTTTATGAAGAAAAAGAACAAGTCATGCATATTGCAGGTTATTTTTATCCTGTAAAAACTGAATTGCCGACTACTTTTTTTTATGAAAATACGAGTTGTTGGGGCTGGGCAACGTGGCATCGCGCATGGCAGCACATCAATACAGACGCCACCGATCTGCTCCGAAGAATAGAACAAAAAAATGCGACACAACATTTCAATATCAATGGTGCTTATGATTTTACCATCCAATTGAAAGACAACATCAGTGGAAAGTTGGACACTTGGGCGATTTTCTGGTATACTTCCGTGTATTTGCGTGGCGGATTATGTTTGCATCCGCATCAATCGCTTGTGCAAAATATAGGTTTCGATGGCACGGGCGAACATTGCTCATTCAATACCATTTACCAAGTTCCTGAACTTGCGCGAGGGGTGTCTGTCGAGCCGATTCCCCTCAAAATTTCCCAAACGGCGCGTACTGCGATGATGGATTTTTATAATCGTGCCGCCAATCCACCCTTGCATCAACGAATTTATCGTAAATTTGTGACCAGCGTTCTTCGTCCTTTGTTCGATGTTCTACGATAGTGCATCAACAAAGAACGAAGTACCAAGAACGAAGAACATGAAAATATTACACATCAATACTCAACTCAAAGGCGGTGCAGCCAAAGCTTGTTTGCGACTGCATGAGGGCTTGTTGCGTGAGGGGGTGGCGTCAAAATTGCTGACGCTGGATGAGACGAAAACCGAGGTGCCAGAAGTTTATTCTTATGTTGATTTTTATAGCAATTCGTTGGTAAAAGCCACAAAAAAGATAGCCGCAAAATTGGCACGTAAGCGCAGACAAACCAAATTATTTTCCTTCCCAAGTGCTTCTGACGGTTTTTTTCTGGTCAATTCGCCCTTCAATATCACCGCAAATCCATTATACAAAGAGGCGGACATTATACACCTACATTGGGTCAACGATTTTTTGGATTATCCTTCTTTTTTCAAAAAAAATAAAAAACCTATCGTATGGACGACACATGACATGACGCCATTTACGGGCGGCTATGCCTTCGAAAAAAACTTTCCTTTTGAGGCTTACGAAAAACTCACCAGACAACAAGCAGAAATTAAAAAACAGTGCTACGAAAACCAATCCATAACTATCATTTCGCCGTCTCAATGGATGAAAGAAAAAGTGGCAGCAAGTGACTTGGCGAACAATTTTGCGATACAACGAATCCCTTACGGGCTTGATACAGAAGTTTTTACGCTAATGAATAAAGAAGATGCTCGTCAAAAATTGCGCTTGCCGCAAGATAGCCGCATCGTACTTTTTGTAGCGGATAGTGTCTCGGTAAAACGAAAAGGTATCGACATTTTATTGGAAGCAGTAAGGACGCTTTATGTCAATAACCTCTTGCTTGTTGTGGTTGGACGCCAATGGGATGTACCGGAAAAAATACCACCACATCGCTATTTTGGTGAGGTAAAAAGCGAATCGGAAATGAGTCTGATTTATTCGGCAGCAGATGTGTTTGTTGTGCCTTCTACGGAAGATAATTTTCCGAATACCGTCTTAGAATCCCTCGCTTGTGGTACGCCCGTGATTGGCTTTGACATCGGTGGGGTAAACGAGCAAATAGAACATAAAAAAAATGGTATTTTATGCCCCAAAATAGAACCTTTGGCACTCAAAGCATCTATACTCGAATTGTTTAAAAAAGACGAATTTGACCGAAGCAAAATCAGCAAGGACGCAAAGGAGAAATACGCCTTGAAAGTGCAAGCCGAACGCATAAAAGCAGTTTATAATTCTATTTTAGAAGGATAACTCGCTCAAAATTAAACCATCAAAGCGTATACAGAAAATTATAAGTATTCGTAAATTCGCGGCTTGATTTTATTGATGTACTGCTGTATTGATGTATGATGTTTTGCTTCGCAAAATATTATACTCAGGTAATTCAGCAATAAAACAATACGACAGTAAAGCAATAAAACAGTAAAGCATAAAAAATATGTATCAAGACTTACTTGACAAGAAAAAAACGATTGCCGTAGTTGGTTTGGGCTATGTTGGCTTACCGATTGCACTCGAATTTGGAAAACATTTTAAAGTCATCGGCTACGATATCAAGGAAGATAGAGTGGAGATGATGAGAAATAATATTGACCCGTCGAAGGAGTTGGAAGCCTCTGCTTTTGATAGGAAAGACATCACGTTTACCGCAGATCCTGAAGATTTACGGTCGGCGCATTTCTTCGTAGTGGCAGTGCCTACGCCTGTGGACGGGCATAAGGTTCCGAACCTCAATCCCGTGTTGGGTGCATCGAAGGCACTTGGGAAGGTCTTGAAAAAAGGGGACTACGTGATTTACGAATCTACTGTCTATCCGGGCTGTACAGAGGAAGACTGTGTGCCGATTTTGGAAGAATTATCGGGTTTGAAGGTGGGAGAAGATTTCAAAGTAGGCTACTCACCAGAACGCATCAATCCAGGGGATAAGAAAAATACGATTGCTAATATCATCAAAATCGTATCGGGTTGTGATGAAGAATCTTTGGATGAAATAGCGAAGGTCTACGAAAAAATTATCATTCCGGGCGTCTATCGTGCCGAAACGATAAAGGTAGCCGAAGCCGCAAAAGTCATTGAAAATACGCAGCGTGACCTCAATATTTCTTTCGTAAATGAGTTGGCAATTATTTTTAGCAAAATGGGCATCAACACCCAAGATGTCATCAATGCAGCGGGTACAAAATGGAATTTCATCAAATACCGTCCCGGACTCGTTGGTGGTCACTGCATCGGTGTCGATCCGTATTATTTGACCTATAAATCAAAACAACTCGGCTACGACCCACAAGTTATTCTTAGCGGTAGACGCATCAATGATAGCATGCCCAATTTTGTGGCAAGCAAGACGGTGCAACATATGATAAAGGAGGGCAAAGACCCGAAAGACACAAAGGTTTTGGTCATGGGTATCACCTTCAAAGAAAATGTGAGCGACATTCGCAACTCCAAAGTAGCGGATTTGGTACATGAGCTGGCGCAATTTTCTGTCACGGTAGAAATACACGACCCACACGCCAATACCGACGAAGTCAACCATGAATATAGTTTGAATTTGGTGGCTGAAATTGGTAAAGATTACGACGCAATCATCGCAGCTGTCAACCATGAAGAATACCTTAAATTGGATGCCGATTATTTTAAATCTATCATGACCGACCCGCCGATTCTCGTAGATATAAAATCTATGTATTACAAAAGAATCAATACGGACGAAATGATATATTGGAGTCTTTAATGGTTAATGATTAACGATTAATATTTTGATTTTCGCTACGCGAAAATAATTTATTATATAATTAGTCATTAATCATTAGGAACAGGGTTTTAATAAATGCAGGTTCTTGACGACTTTATTTTTTTCTTTTTCAAGGCATGAAAACCGCGCATAGCCAAGCTACGCAAGGATTTTCATAACGCAGAAAAAGGGAAAAAGAAAAAGTCAAAATCTGCATTTAGGGAATACGAAAAAAATAATCTACCCGTCTGAATTGTTCTTTTTCTTATATGTTTCACTAAATTCTCCTTGCGTAGCTCGGCTATGCGCGTCAAATTTAGCCAAACATATAAAAAAAATAACGGCTTCATTTGGGGTAGATTATTTTCTTCCTCTTCCCTTATTGAAACCCTGTTCCTTAACATTAATCATTAATCATCATGAAGAAAATATTAGTGACAGGTGGTTGCGGATTTATAGGCAGCCATACGATAGTTGATTTGATTGAAAATGGGTTTGAAGTTGTATGTGCCGATAGCAACGAACGTTCAAACTCGGAGTCTCTGAATGCCGTAAAGGAAATTACAGGCACGGAAGTTCCTCATTATCAGGTCGATTTGTGTGATTTGGACGCTACGCGAAAAGTGTTTGAAGAAAATACGGATATTAGCGGTATCATTCATTTTGCGGCGTATAAAGCGGTCGGTGAATCTGTCGAAAAACCGATTTTATACTATCAAAACAACTTGAATAGCCTCGCAAATATACTTACGTGTATTGAAGAATTTGGGGTAAAACATTTTATTTTCTCTTCATCTTGTTCTGTTTATGGCAATGCGGATGAACTGCCCGTCACCGAATCTACACCGACCAAAGAAGCTGAATCGCCCTACGCACACACCAAGCAAATCGGCGAAGGCATCATACAAAATTTTGCCAAAGTAAACCCCGATTCGAGTTTTATTGCCTTGCGTTATTTCAATCCTGCGGGGGCGCATCCGAGCGCACTTTTGGGCGAAGCCTCTTTTGACAAACCGAGCAATCTTGTTCCCGTCATCACCGATACTGCCTCCGGCAAACGCGATAAAATGATGGTTTTTGGGACGGATTATAATACCCGCGACGGTAGTTGTGTCCGTGATTACATTTATATTATGGATTTGGCGAATGCCCACACCAAATCTTTACAATACCTTCAAAATCAAAAGAATACATCCAATTACGAAATCTTCAACGTAGGCATAGGCGAAGGCGCGACGGTACTCGAAGCCATCAAAGCATTCGAGAAAGTAACGGGCATGAAGCTCAATTACGAACTCGCTGACCGCAGACCCGGCGACATAGAAGCGATATATTCTAATTACGAATATGCCGCCAAAACATTGGACTGGGAACCCAAGGGCAGTATCGAAGATATTATGCGTACCGCATGGGCGTGGCAACAAAATAGACCAGAATGGAGTTTTAGTAGTAGTAAATAAAAATGCTGCTTTGAAATTTGTGAAATAAAGCATAAATTGTGATTACATTTCACAATAAAAAGTAATATTTATACAACAATCACTATCAACAGCACTTCGAATAACAAAACATGAAACCAATTTTTGACTCAACATTACACGAAATCTTAAACAAAAGACTAAGTGATTTAGAAAAACATTTTAATGCTGATTTTCTGTTCTATTATGGTCCAATCACAGACTCGTTGGATAAACCGTTTAGGGATTTAATAGAAGAGTTAAAAGCGGAAAAAGATACCAAAAAAACACTTTTTATCATGCTAAATACTCCGGGGGGAAGTGCTGAAACTGTAGAGAGGTTGGTAAAGATAACTCGGCATCACTATGAAACAGTAAATTTCATTGTTCCCGATGCAGCATATTCTGCGGGTACAATCTTCTGTTTATCAGGAGATAATATTTACATGGATTATTCTTCCTCGCTTGGTCCGATAGATCCACAAGTTTATAATGGTAAAAATTGGGTTCCAGCTCTTGGCTACCTAAGATAAGGTAGAAGAACTAATCAAAAAGTCCATTGGAGGAAGCATTTCTCAAGCTGAATTGATAATGCTTCGAGAACAGGATTTGGCAATGTTAAGACGATATGAACAGGCAAGGGATTTAACTATTGCGCTTTTGAAAGAGTGGCTTGTGAAATATAAGTTTAAGAATTGGGACACCCGCAGTTCAACAGGTAAATCGGTAACAGAGCGAGAAAAAGAAAACAGAGCAACCGAGATAGCACGAGATTTAGGTGATAATAAAATATGGCACTCTCATGGGCGTTCCATAGGTATAGGTGCGTTAAACGGCTTAAAACTAAAAATTGAAGATTATTCAAATGACTCTGTATTAACTAAACTCATTAGAGATTATAATGATTTGATTTGTCAATATATTTTTCGCAACAAGGGTGAGATATTCTTTCACACCAGAAATTTTATATAAATGTTATAATATGGAAAATTTAACAAATATTGTTGAGAAAATTACTCAACAAATAGATGAGGAGAAAGATAAGTTGCAACAAATTTCTAAGTTTGATGAAACCATAAAGATGTTGGGCAGTATAGTCATTTTAGAAAAACCAACTTATAGTTTTCCTTTAATTGATACTTTAGGTAAGCAAACTTACTCTAATTTAAATAGAAGATAAAATTGAGTTCAATCTTCGATTTAAACTTAAACTTAAAAATCATGAATGTAATATATCTCATAGGCTTTGGCGGCATGGAGTTAGCCGTAATTTTTGGTGTTATTTTATTGCTTTTTGGTGGCAAAAAAATTCCTGAACTCATGCGTGGCTTGGGTAAAGGTATCCGCGAATTTAATGCCGCAAAAGCACAGGTAGAAGACGAAATCAAGCAAGGCATAAAAGAAGCAGATAAGCCGAAAGAAATACCAAAAATCGAAGAATAAGTTTTTAATGAATGAATGAATTTTGAATGAATGAATTTGTAATAATGCTGAAATGCGTTAGGGAAGAAAAAGAACAATTCAGACGGGTAGATTATTTTTTTCGTCTTCCCTTAGTATGACAATAGTTCCTTCCCCGAAATAGCTTCGGGATTTCGTTTCACTCAACATTGGAAATTGACGTAAGTTTTTGTTTGGATTTATTTTAAAGCTACATAAACAACTGATTATTAGTTGAAAATGAAATTTTAAACTTAAACTTTTCCGACAACTATCGGGATAAACTTAAACTTCTATATCTTTTTCTGTCAAAAAACAGTACATTTGTAGCACAACACGTCAGTAATGGCTTCAATATATAGTTTTAAAATAGATGGAATAGCAGGAAAAGAAATCAAATTTGAAGATTTCAAAGGCAAATATATCCTGTTGGTCAATGTGGCATCCCAATGCGGATATACGCCACAGTACGCCCAATTGCAGGAACTTTACACCACATTTAAGGACATCCTCGTTATCATCGGCTGCCCTGCCAATAACTTTGGTAATCAAGAACCCGGCACCAATAACGAAATCAATACATTTTGCTCCCTAAATTACGGTGTCACTTTCCCAATCACTACAAAAATCTCCGTCAAAGGAGACAACATACATCCCCTTTACCAATGGCTCACCCAACAGTCGAAAAATGGTAAAATGGACTCTGAGGTACAATGGAATTTCCAAAAATACCTCATCAACACACAAGGAGAACTCACCAATATGTTTGTATCGGCAATCAACCCTTGTAGTGAAGAAATTATCAACGCCATTACGGGTTAAATCTCGTGATTAGTGATTGATAAATAGTGATTCGTTTTTTATTTTGCTTCGCAAAATATCCTCCTCTATCTGTTTTTTAACTCAAACAAAACGTCATTCCTGTCGTATAAGCAATGCTTAGTGAAAGAAATTAAATAACATGTGCCATTATACTCGTCTTTTTTCCGTCTAAGAATCCTTTGAAATTCTTATCCCGAATCGGGGTTCGGGACAGGCTGTGCTAAGGCTATGTGCGGCTTTCAAAAAATCCTTAGGCGAAAAAAATACTTCGCATTATGAGACATCTTATTTAATTTCTTTCACTTATCAATTTTTAATTAATTCATTTTTAGAATTATAAATTCAATTCATTTTAAATATAAATGTTTTAATGAAATTATTTATGATAAAATACAAAATTAAATTTCGTTAAAATTGTATTTTCTTGTACTTAATGTGGACTCAACATTCATTCATTCAAAATTCATTCGTTCATTCATTCATTCAAAATTCATTCATTCATTCATTCAAAATTCATTCATTCAAAATTCACTCATTCATCAATGCGTTTCAAAGACATCATCGGTCAAGCTACCACCAAGCAACAACTCGTCCAAGCCGTGCGCTCGGAAAGAATGCCTCATGCGGCTATCTTTCTCGGTCCGCGTGGATGTGGGGGCTTGCCTTTGGCGATAGCTTTTGCCCAATATGTCAACTGCGAAAATCCGACTGAAGATGACGCCTGTGGTACCTGCCGCAACTGCATACGTATACACAAAGGCGTACACCCGGATTTGCATTACAGCTACCCGACAGTCGGCTCCAAAGTCATCAGTACGCACTTCCTCAAAGAATGGCGCGAAGCAATCGCCACCAATCCTTATATGGATGTCAATCAATGGCTACAAATACTCGGTGCCGACAACAAACAAGGCAACATTACACGCGATGAATGCGTAGATATAGTCAGAAAAATGAGCTTCAAAAATTACGAAGCTCCTTACAAAGTCCTCATTATATGGCTACCCGAATACCTCGCCAAAGAAGGCAATCGACTCCTCAAACTCATCGAAGAACCACCTCCGAAAACGCTTTTTATACTGGTCGCGGAAAATCAAGAATTGATACTCAATACGATACTTTCGCGTTGCCAAATCACAAAAATCAACAAACTCCGCGATGAAGACATCATCGGCGGTTTGGTTGCCAAAGGCATACCCGAAGAAGAGGCAAAACGCATTGCTTTTCTTTCGGATGGAAATTATAACGAAGCCCTAAAACAACTCAATCACGAAACCAACGACCACGCGACCTTATTCCTCAAATGGTTTCGCGTAGGCTATAAAGGAAATGGTATAGAAATGGTCAATTGGGTCGATATATTTTCCAAATTGGGACGTGAAAATCAAAAACAGCTCCTCAATTACGCGCTCTATTTTATGCGCGAATTTATGATAGTGAAAATGACCCCAAATGCCCAAGTCCGACTTCAAGGAGACGAACTAACGACCGCTCAAAAAATGACAAAGGTCATCGAATTTGACCAAATAGAAAAAATAACTAAATTGCTGAATGATAGCTATTATTATATCGAAAGAAATGCGAATCCAAAAGCACTTTTTCTCGATGCTTCCATTCAGTTGCACAAAATATTACGCAAGAAATCGTAACACAGACATTGCTGTCTGTTTTGTTTTATTTTAGAACAGACAAGCATCTCTGCGTTATGCAATTTATAAAAACATGGGATGTTCAAGTTGTGGCACCTCTCCGGGAGGTTGTAAAAGTAACGGTCATTGCGCTTCGGGCGGATGCAACCGACTCAATACATACGATTGGCTATCGAACGTTGATATGCCTGATACATACGATTTCAATGTGATTGAAGTCAGCTTTAAAAATGGTGCGCGAAAAGGATTTTACTACAACCCGCCTTACATCCGTGTGATTACGGGCGATATGGTCGTAGTAGAAGCCAAAAGCGGCGGATTCGACGTGGGGCGTGTGTCGTTGAGCGGCGAATTGGTGAAATTGCAGATGAAAAAGAAGCGAGTACGTGAGGATAATTTCTTCCAAAGCGTCGTCCGTACAGCGAATGAGCGCGACCTCGAAAAATTGCAAGAAGCTCGCGACGCAGAGCGCGATACGATGATAACAGCTCGCGTAATCGCACGGGAGTTGAAGCTAAATATGAAAGTTGGAGACGTTGAGTACCAAGGAGATAAACGCAAAGTAACAATATATTATACCGCTGACGGACGGGTAGATTTTCGTGAGCTGATTCGATTTTATGCCAAGGAATTTAAGGTAAAAATCGAAATGCGCCAAATCGGTGCGCGACAAGAATCAGCCCGTATCGGTGGTATCGGCTCGTGTGGGCGTGAGTTGTGCTGTTCGACTTGGTTAAGTGGTTTCCGTTCGGTGTCTACGGCAGCAGCGCGGTATCAAAATATTGCCATCAATCAATCCAAACTCTCCGGTCAATGTGGTCGCCTAAAATGCTGCCTCAATTACGAATTGGATACTTATCTCGATGCGTTAAAAGATTTCCCAAAACGTGCAGACCGCGTTGAAACTGAGGTTGGTGTGGCGTATTTGGTCAAAACAGACATCTTCAAAGGCGCGATGTATTACGCTTATCGCAATCAGCCGTTTTCCAAAGTTCACCAACTCGATAAAGAGCGTGTTAAGGAAATTCAGAAAATGAATAAAAAGGGCAAAAAGCCAGCTGAATTGATTGACTATAATAAAGTAGAACTCGCACTTGCCGACACAGAAGATGAGACAGGCTTTGTGGATGTCACGGGACAAATCGAGCTTCCGCCAGAAGAAAGAAAAAAACGAAGACGCGGCGGTGGCAGTAGAAGACGTGGCGGCAGTGGCAATAATTCGAGCGATAGATCAGGCAGCAATTCCGGTAGAAGTCGCGGCGGTAGATCCGGTGATGATAAAAAACCTTCATCCGGTTCATCGAAAAGGACAGGTAGCAAGCCCGGTTCGTCGAAAAAAACATATAGCAAGCCCAGTTCGTCACAAAGAAGTAACCGAAGACCAAATTCCAATTCGTCACAAAAAGACGGCAATAAATCAAAGGTTAATTCATCACGAAACTCAGACAATAAGCCAAACACACCAAAAAGTTGGGATAAACCAAAGGCTAATTCATCACGAAACTCAGACAATAAGCCGAATACACCAAAAAGTTGGGATAAACCAAGGACTAATTCATCACGAAACTCGAATAATAAGCCGAATACACCAACAAGTTGGGATAAACCAAAAACACCACAAAAAGGCGGCAATAAGCCAAACACTAATTCATCACAAAAAACGGATAACAAGCCAAATTCACCGCAAAAACCGCCATCAAAACCCTATAATTCGCAGGGCGGTGACAAGCCCGCACAAAATCCGAATAATAACCGCCGCAGAAATCGCGGCAATCGACGAAAAAAGTAATTTCAACGTAGAGACGTGATTAATCGCGTCTCTACTTTTTCACATTTTTTTCGTATAAATCTATCCAATCCTGCACAGTTATTTTCTGCATCAATGCTGCGATAAGTTCGTAAGGAATTTCCGCAGGTTTTTTGAAGCGGACGCAGCTTTTTCCCATATCGAGTTTACGCTTGCAATGCTTTGGATATTCTGACACCCACCAATCATGGATTTCAGGATTTCCATAAATACCGCTGTGATAAAGCGCGATAAAATTTTTCTGTGAAGCGATATGCGTGAAAGGCAGCGGTTCAGTTGGTTTGCAATGATAACCATCAGGATAGCGCGAAAGCGGCACGACATAACCTATCATTCCATATTGCAGCGTTTCCTCAAAACCTTCGGGTAGATTTGCTACGATAGTTTCCCGCAATTTATTGAAAAACTCCTGACGTTCTTCCGGTACTTTTTCGAGGTATTCTTCGACGGTATTGGCTAGTATGGTCATGGGTATAATGAGTAAATGAGTAAGTTAATAAATGAGTAAACTCTTTATGATTTCATGTGGTCGTGCAACAAGCGTGTCGCCAGACGAATACCTTTGTTGGTGGCTAAAAATTTCCAAATTAACCGAAAACGCTTTATAAAAACCTTCGTCTGCCGACTGTGTCCTATCGCCCTCTCTTTTCACAAACAAAATTTTGTAAATTCTCAATGAATGAGTGAATGAATTTTGAATGAATGAATCATTTTCCACTAAAACCAGCAAATATTATCTAAAAATCACAAGATTAAAATCTCTTGATTCATTCATTCTTTTATTCAAAATTCATTCATTGAGAACTTACAAAATTATCATAAAAAAATCAAAAACGCAAAAAATACGGACTATCGACCACGGACTATCAACTATAGTCTATGGACTAAAATCACTCCCAATCAAAACTCAACTGCCCGTCTATTGTCCCGTCTTGTTCTTTTTTCAGGTTGGAAGCGGTGAGTCCGATGAGGCGAATTTTGTCGAAAGCGGTCATGTTTTCCTCCAGCAAAGTCATGGCGATTTGGGTGATGTCCTCTTTGTTTTTGATGTAATAAGATTTGGAATAACTGCGAGTAAGGGTCTGAAAATCACTTGTTTTGAGTTTGAGGGTGATGGTGCGCCCGTAGTTGTCGGCTTTTTGGAGGCGTTCACAAAACTTGTCTATGATACCGAGTAGTATTGGCGTGATTTCTTCCTGTGTGCTTAGGTCTTTTTCGAGGGTGCGTTCTACGCCGAGCGATTTGCGGATGCGGTGGGCATTCACCGGGCGGTCGTCGATGCCTCTGACGATGTTATAATAAAAATCGCCGCGTTTGCCAAAGGCTTTTATCAATTCGATTCGTGAATGCGTTTTGAGGTCGGCACCCGTTTGGATGCCCATACCGTACATTTTTTTTGCCGTTACTTTTCCAACACCAAAAAAATCTTTAATCGGCAAAGCAGCGATAAATGCCTCCGCACGACGCGGCGTGATGACCGTCAGTCCGTTGGGTTTTTTAAAATCGGAGGCGATTTTTGCCAAAAATTTGCAGTAAGAAACACCCGCCGAACAAGTAAGTCCCGTTTCGGCATGTACGCAGTCCATGATTTCTTGGGCGACTTCCATACCGTAGGGAATTTGTTTTTTATTTATCGTGACATCCAGAAAAGCTTCGTCCAGCGAAAGGGGTTCGATGAGGTCGGTGTAGCGTTCAAATATACCTCGTATCTCGCGCGAAACCTGCTGATAAACATTAAATCGAGGCGGCACAAAAATCAATTGAGGACAGAGTTGTTTGGCTTTATAGCCGGGCATGGCAGAGCGCACGCCAAATTTTCGCGCCTCATAACTCGCCGTAGTGGTCACGCCACGATTCGCACCGCCGCCCACGGCTATAGGCTTGCCACGCAGTTCGGGATTATCCCGCTGTTCTACGGAAGCGTAAAAGGCATCCATATCAATGTGAACGATTTTGCGTGTGACTGAAAGCATTGTTTTATGACGAATTGTTGGATTGATGAGTTGTTGGATTGATGAGTTGTTGAGTTGGCGAATAAAACCATTTTTGGCTCTTTATGATGGTTCTTTGACAAATCCAGTGAAGTGAATGAAAATTTGGGCGTATCCCCCTCCTTATCAGTCGGGGGTCGGGCTATCCGGCACTCTCTCCACTCCGCTATCGCTACGTTACGTTCAAACAACACCTACTATCCCTTACGCAAGGGACGAACAATCGCGAGGCAGAAAAACGAACAATCACGGGATTTGTCAAAGAACCTTTATGGTTTCACGTCCTCGTGCCACAAGCCTGTCGCCAGACGAATGCCTTTGTTGGTGACTAAAAATTGCCAAATTAACCGAAAACGCTTTATAAATACCTTCTTCTGCCGACTAAAACCAACCTGTGCGATTGAAATTACGCAATTCAAAAGGTACGTTAGTACCGACCCTGTTTGTAGCAAAATAGTCCCCAAAATCTCCAAAGGTACGTAGTACCGACACCGTTTGTACGTAATAAGGGTGTCGGTACTACGTACCTTAATCGGTTGTTGCTTAGATTTTGCTACAAACGGGGTCGATGCTAACGCATCTTGACGAAATTTACCCTTGATTAATTTCAATCGCACAGGTTGACTAAAACCACATAATTCTACAAAGAACTAAAAAAAATACAAGAACCGACAACCTAAACCAGTAGAGAAAATTCATGAATTTTCTCTACCTGTTTGAAACTTAAACGCCCCCTACCTAACAATCGTCACATCCCCCTGATACACAATACTTGCACCATCGATAAACTCCACTTCTGCAAAATAAATAAACGCTCCGGGGTTCACGTTTTGCCCTCTGAATGTGCCGTCCCAACCCTGTTCTGGGTCATCGGTATTGAAGTTATTGCGTTCCCAGATGAGTTCGCCCCATCGGTCAAATATTTTGAACGTTTTGACGCCTACTACGCCTTGTCCGCCGTGAATGATGAAGCGGTCGTTTGCGCCGTCATTATCTGGTGAAAATATATTTGGGATAAATACATTACGATTCAAATCCACGTCTACTGTGATATTATCCGTCGCGGTACAGCCTTCCGAATTAGTGACTTGCACTTGATAAGTCATGGATTGGAAAGTATTGACCACCGGATTTGGGCAGTCACTACAACTCAAACCGTCGCTTGGCAACCAAGTATAACTTACAGAGTCCGTACTATTCGTCTGAACAAAAAGCTCCGTGCTATCGCCCAATTGGAGCGTAATATCTGCGCCCAAATCTGCGAGCAATTCAAATTCGCTATTGATGATTATCGTCTCGCTGCTGATACAGCCGTTGGCATCCTGAACGCTAAGTTCGTAGCTGCCTGCTGCCAAGCCATTAAAGGACATTGTGGTCGCAAAGTTTTCGCTATCCAGTGCGTACACATAAGGCGCGACGCCGCCCGTAGCCGTGAGAACCTCGATACCCCCCGTTTCGTCTCCAAAACAAACAACATCTTGCGAATCATAAGTAATCGCCACCAAGTTCGGCTCGCTGAAATCCACGCTTTGCGTAGCTGTACAGCCATTTGCATCCGTTACGGTAACGGTATAAATTCCGGCGGTCAAACCAAAAGCAGTTTGTCCGGTATCGCCTGTACTCCACTCGTAACTATAACTCGCTGTACCGCCTTCAGGTACTGCCGTAGCTGCGCCATCATTGTAGCCGCCACAACTGGGTTCTATAAATTCCATTTCAATATCAATCCCATCCAAAGGCTCAACTACCGTGAGATTGACCGACAAAGTACAACCCACACCATCCGTAATATCAACAGTATAAACGCCAGCCACAAGGTCGCTAATTGTTTCACCTGTCATGCCATTGCTCCAAGTGTAGGCATAATCTCCTGTACCGCCGCTTGCGGTGACGCTTGCCGTACCGTCATTTTCGCCGACACAAGAAACAGGTGTCGTAATCGCCGTTTGTGAAACTATCGGTAGCGGACTGTCGATTTCAATTTCAGCAATCGCTTCGCAGCCGCTCGCATCTGTTACGGTGATAGCGTGTGTGCCGCTTGCGAGGGCGATTGCGGGATTCGTCATTTCTCCATTATCCCACATAAAAATATATGGTGCAGTACCGCCTGCGATATTTGCGGTTGCTTGTCCGTCACTCGTATTGAAGCAGCTTGTCGGGACGCCCGTGAGGGTCATCTCAATGCTTGTCGGTGGCACAAGGGTCGTCGAAGCGGTCGCGGTGCAAGCGTTGGCATCCGTGACGGTGACTTCGTAAGTGCCAAAATCGACATCGTTTATCACATCGCCTGTGCCGATACCGTCGCTCCACGTATACACGTAAGGCGCCGTGCCGCCCGTAGCCGTAGCCGTGACTGTTCCCCCGCTATTGCAGTCCGTTGCCATGCCTGTTGTTGTTACTGTAATCGCATCTGCTGCGGTGATTTCAACGCTCGTGGCGTTGCTACAACCCGCGGCATCTGTTATCGTGACGCCGTTTGTTCCTGCTGGCAAATCATTGGCAGTGTCGCCCGTCGCTGCACTGTTTTCCCAAGTGTAGGTGTATGGTGTCGTACCATTTGAACCTGTGGCAGTGGCTATACCATTATTATCACCGATACATAAAACACCCGAAATTTCCACGACGGAAATATCTACGCCGCCTATCGTCGGAACGCTTGCATCCTCTATGGCTTCGCAACCCTGAGCATCTATGATAGTAACGGAATAATCCCCTCCGGCTAAATTATTCGCCGTAGGCGCGTCCAAACCTATATCATGCGACCAATTATAAATGTATGGTGTCGTACCGCCTGTGGCGGAAACTTCGATAGAACCATCATTTGAGGTGCAATTAGAACCTGTGATTTGTACTATATTTGAAATAACGGTGGGCGGTGGTGCGTCTATTGTGAATGTCTCCACGATGCTGCATCCGTCATTATCTGTAATGGTCACCGTGTAATCACCTGCGCCCAAATTCATGTTATTTGTTCCTGTAAAACCATTTGACCAAACTGCCGTGTGAGGGTTAGCACCGCCTGTCAGCAAGAGATTAATCCAACCGTCATTTGCACCAAAGCAACTGATTGGGTTGATGGTTTCATTCGTCGTAATCATTATTGTAGAACCGATTTCGACATCTGCGGTAGCCGAACATCCCAAGTCATCCGTAGCCGTAACGGTGTACATGCCGGGCGCGAGGTTTTGTGCGACAGGATTATTTTGCGGTGGAATGGTACTCCATACATAATCGTGCAAATTGACAATCGTACCGCCCGTAGCCGTAACGGAAGCCGAGCCATTTGTAGCAGCATCACAACCTGCATCTATCACAATATCCACCGTAATCACTATATCGGATGGCGAGTCTTCGACTGCTACCGAAATGGCAGTGGCGCAAGTACTCGCATCGGTGACAGTAACCGTGTAATTTCCTGACGGCAAATCAATTGCCGTTGCAGTTGTTTGTGTATTGGCATCATTCCATTGGAAAATATAAGGCGGCGTTCCGCCAGATGGCGTTACGGTGGCTGTGGCATTTGATGCTCCACAAGCGGCTACTGTCGCAGATATTGTCGCGCTCGGTCCGTTTGGATTTTCTATGAGAATATCAATAACTTCTACACAATTTCCTGCATCTGTAATGGTGACATCGTAAGCTCCTGCGGATAAATCGGTCGCAGTTGCGGTCATTTGCCCATCACTCCAAAGGTAGTCGTAAGGTGGCGTTCCACCCGTTGTAGTCGCGGTCGCGGTGCCTGTACTGCCACCGCAATCTGAAGGCGTACTCGATACGGTAGACATCGGTGCGCCGACATCTTCAATATTTACGCTGCCTGTTGCGGTACAATTATTTGCGTCCGTTACAGTGACGCTTTGAATGCCCGGACTCAAGTTTGTTATATTGTCGGTCATGTCGCCATTATCCCAAAGGTAGGTGTACGGTGGCGTTCCGTCTGTGGTGGTGGCTGCGGCTGTGCCATTATTCGCGCCACAACTTGAAGGCGTACCCGTGACGATTATGCTCGGTCCGGCGATATTTCCAACCGTTACCGTTTCTATTACTGAACAAGTATTCGCATCCGTTACGGTGACATTATATGTTCCTGACGGTAAATTCGATGCAGTTTGGGTCGTTTGTGTATTGGCATCATTCCATTGGTAAACGTAGGGTATCGTGCCGCCGCCCGCTATCACGGTTGCCGAACCATTTGATGCGCCACATAAGGCATCTACAAAGGTCGTCACGGCTGTCGGTCCGCCCGAATCTAATATATTTACATTGTCAATGACCGAACAATTATTCGCATCCGTTACGGTGACGTTATAATTTCCTGACGGCAAATTGGTTGCGGTCGCGGTCGTTTGCATATTGGTATCATCCCATTGAAAAGTATAAGGTACTGCACCGCCTGTGGCTGCTGCGGTGGCTGTTCCATCTGCTGCGCCGCAAGTGGCATCCGTGCTTATAGTTGCCGCTATCGGTGTACCCAAATCTAATACATTTGCTTCGGCGGTCACGGCAGTTCCAATGGCATCGGTTACGGTGACGATATATATTCCTGCCGACAAACCTATTGCGCTTGGGGTGGTTTGCATATTCGTGTCATTCCATTGGAAAGTATAAGGCATTGCGCCGCCCGTAGGCATTGCGGTAGCCGAACCATTCGACTCGCCGCAAGTGGCATCTTCTGTGCTTGTAATCGTTGCGAGTGTTGAACCGGATTCATTTACGGTGACATTGGCGGTGACTGTACAGCCGTTGGCGTCTGTTACCGTTACGGTAAAATTCCCTGCGGGTAAATCTGTTGCGGTAGCGGTTATTTGCATCGCGTTATCATTCCACAAATAATCATAAGGTGGCGTACCGCCTACGGCGGTTACGGTTGCTGTTCCATCCAAACTTCCGGCGGCAGAATCTGTACTTGTAGCGGACGCGGTCGGCACGTCCGAATCTCCTATTGTTATATTTTCTACGGTCAAACAATTATTCGCATCCGTTACGGTGACATTATAATTTCCTGACGGCAAATTGGTTGCGGTCGCGGTTGTTTGTGTATTGGTATCATCCCACTGAAAAGTGTAGGGCGTTGTGCCGCCTGTGGCGGTTGCGCTTGCTGTACCATTTGAGTTGCCGCAAGTCGCATCTGTACCTATGACGGTTGCCGTCGGTGCGCCTGAATCGTTGACGTTTGCGGTTGCGGTTGCGGTGCACCCTGCTGCGTCTGTGACGATGACGGTGTAGCTTCCTGCGGGCAAATTGTTGGCGGTTTCGGTCGTTTGCGCTGCTGCGTCATTCCATAAAAAGTCGTAAGGCGGCATACCATCCGAAGCCGTCGCAATCGCCGAACCATCCGACGCACCACACGAAGCATCTACGCCCGATGCGGTCACGTTTGGTGTGCTGACATTCTGCAAAGTGGCGGAAGCGGTCGTGCTACAATCGTTGGCATCGGTGACGGTAATCGTGTAAATTCCGCCAGGCAAATCACTTGCGGCTGCATCTGTCAGCGCAGCATCGTGCGACCATGCGTAGGTATAATCCGCCGTACCGCCCGTCGCTGCGACGGTGATTGTCCCGTCCGTTCCATTTCCTGCACAAGTTGGATTTGTTTCTTGGTCAATATTTAATGCTAATTCCGTTGGTTCGGTAATTTCTGCGCTGGCGGTTTGTGAACAGCCGTTTGCATCCGTTATAATTACGGTATAGTTTCCTGCGGGTAAATTGCTTAAATCTTCGTCATCATCGTTGTCGCCTGTACCGTCGTTATCCCAATCGAATGTGTAAGGAATTGCGCCGTTTTCTACGGTCAAATTAATTTCACCGTCGTTTCCTCCGAAACACAAAACGCTCATCGCTTCGGTGTTCGCGGTCAATGAATTGACGGGTGCGCCAACGGTGGCGGTGGCAGTTACGGCGCAATCATTCGCATCCGTTATGGTGACAGTATAAGTTCCGGCGTCTAAGCCTGTGGCGGTTTGGGTGATTTGCCCGTTGGGGTCATCCCAGAGAAAAGTGTAAGGCATTGCGCCGCCCATCACTCCTGCGCTTGCGGTACCGTCTGCACCTGTACATGAGGCATCGGTAGCCGTGGCAAGTACGTTGGCTGCGCCTTCGTCCATGACTTCCGTATTGGCGACGGCTACGCAGCCGTTTACATCGGTGACGGTGACATTATATGTGCCTGCCACGAGGTCGGTGGCGGTGGCGGTTGTTTGTGTATTGGTATCATTCCATTCGTAGAAATAGGGTGTTGTGCCGCCTGTTGCTTCTACGCTTGCTGTACCGTTGGCAGTGCCACATGTAGAGTTGGTCGCAGTGGCTGTGGCGGTTGGTGCATCGGAGTCGCTGACGCTTGCTGTTGCGGTGGCGGTGCAGCCGTTGGCGTCCGTTACAGTGACGGTATAGGTTCCGGCTGAAAGTGTGCTTGCAACGTCCGTTGTTTGTGCGTTCGTATCGTCCCAAAGATAGGCGTAAGGCATCGTACCGCCCATTGGTGAAGCGATTGCTGAACCATCTGCATTGCCGCAGGAAGCTGCGATTGTGGAGACCATTACTGTAGGAATTTCTACGTCAGTTAGTGTGGCTTCGGCGGTGGCGGTGCAGCCATTGGCGTCTGTGGTCGTGATGTTGTATATGCCGCCGGGGAGGTCGGTGGCGGTGGCTTGGTTGAGCGTGATGTCGTGCGACCAAGTGTAAGTGTAATCTGCCGTGCCGCCTGTCGTGGAGACGGTAATTGTGCCGTCATTGCCGTTGCCTGTGCAAGTGGGGTCAAGGGCTTGGTCGATACCGATAACGACTTCATCGGGTTGTGTGATGCTTGCGGTGGCGGTTTGTGTGCAGCCGTTCGTGTCGGTGATGGTGACGTTATAATCTCCGGCTGGTAAATCGGTCAAATCTTCCGTGTCATCATCATCGCCTGTGCCATCATTGTCCCAGTCGAACGTGTAGGGAGCTGCGCCGTTTTCTACGTTCAAATTAATCGTACCGTTTGTACCGCCAAAGCAATTTACATTAGTCGCTGTGGTCGTCGCGATGATGCCTTCCGTTGGGGCGGTGACGTTTGCACTTGCGGTTTGTGTGCAACCTGTCGCATCCGTTACGGTGACATTATACATGCCTTCGGCTAAATTGTTCAAATTTTGCTCGTCGTCATTATCGCCTATGCCGTCATTATCCCAATCGAAGGTGTAGGGTACTGTTCCGTTTTCTACGACTAAATCTATTTCACCGTCATTTCCTCCGAAACAAGAAACATCTACGGGGAAAGTAATCGCGTTGATGCTTTCGGTCGGGGCGTCTATCGTTGCGGCGGAAGTTTGTATACAACCATTCGCATCGGTTATAGTGACGCTGTATGTGCCTGCGGCTAAATCGGTCAAATCTTCTGTGTCGTCATCATCGCCTGTGCCGTCATTGTCCCAATCGAAGGTGTATGGTGCTGTTCCGTTTTCTACTAATAAATCTATTTCACCGTTATTTTCTTCGAAACAAGAAATATTTGTCGTTGTATTGCTCGCGGTGATGCCTTCGGTCGGGGCGGTAATGGTTGCGGCGGAAGTTTGTGTACAACCATTCGCATCGGTTATAGTGACGCTGTATGTGCCTGCGGCTAAATCGGTCAGATCTTCTGTGTCGTCGTCGTCGCCTATACCGTCATTGTCCCAATCGAAGGTATATGGTGCTGTTCCGTTTTCTACTAATAAATCTATTTCACCGTTATTTTCTCCGAAACAAAAAACATCTGTCGTTGTATTGCTCACGGTGATGCCTTCGGTCGGGGCGGTAATGGTTGCGGCGGAAGTTTGTGTACAACCATTCGCATCGGTTATAGTGACGCTGTATGTGCCTGCGGCTAAATCGGTCAGATCTTCTGTGTCGTCATCGTCGCCTGTGCCGTCATTGTCCCAATCGAAGGTGTATGGTGCTGTTCCGTTTTCTACTAATAAATCTATTACACCATTATTTTCTCCGAAACAAGAAACATCTGTCGTTGTATTGCTCGTGGTGATGCCTTCGGTCGGGGCGGTAATGGTTGCGGCGGAAGTTTGTGTACATCCATTCGCATCGGTTATAGTGACGCTGTATGTGCCTGCGGCTAAATTGGTCAGATCTTCTGTGTCGTCATCGTCGCCTGTGCCGTCATTGTCCCAATCGAAGGTGTATGGTGCTGTTCCGTTTTCTACTAATAAATCTATTTCACCGTTACTTTCTCCGAAACAAGAAATATTTGTCGCTGTGTTGTTCGCGGTCAATGTGTTGGTGACACCGTTGACGGTGGCGGTGGCGGTGGTGGTGCAGCCATTATCGTCGGTGACGGTGATGGTGTAATCTCCTGCGTCTAAGCCTGTTGCAATGTCGGTGGCTTGGGCATTGGGATCGTTCCAGAGGAAAGTGTATGGCATCGTGCCGTTGGTGACTTCGGCAGTTGCTGTGCCGTCTGCGCCTTCGCATGAGGCATCGGTGGTAGTGGCGGTGATGGTCGGTGGATTGATATTTTGTAAAGTGGCGGTATTTGTTGCGGTACAACTATTCGCATCGGTTACAGTAATCGTGTATGTGCCGCCTGTGAGGTTGTCGGCGGTGGTCGTTGTCAAGGCTGGGTCGTGCGACCATGCGTAGGTGTAGTCGGCAGTACCGCCCGTCGTACTGACGGTGATGGAACCATCTTCGCCATTGCCGGTGCAAGTGGGTTCGAGAGCTTGCGTGATGGCAAGTACGACCTGCGAAGGATGCCCGACCGTAAAGAGACTTTCTGCGGTACACCCGTTGGCATCGGTGACGGTGACGCTGTAATCGTCGGCAGTGAGCATGGTCGGATTGTCAGTGTCGTTGCCATTGTTCCAGTTGTAGGTGTATGGCGTTGCGCCGCCCGTTGGTGTGATGTTGATTTCACCATTATCGCCTTCAAAACAGGTCGCATCGGTAATCGTGGAAGCGATAGTTATGTCTTCAATTGGTGCGGTGATGGTTGCGGTGGATGTTTGGGTACAACCATTGGCATCGGTGACGGTGACGTTGTATGTGCCTTCGGCTAAATTGGTCAAATCTTCGGTATCGTCATCGTCGCCTGTTCCGTCATTATCCCAATCAAAAATGTAAGGTTCTACGCCATTCGTTATCGTTAGGTCGATTTCGCCGTCGTTTCCTCCAAAACAAGAAACATTTGTCGGTTCATTGGTCAGGATAATACTTTCGGTTGGGGCGGTGATTTCGGCGGTGGCGGTTTGTGTACAGCCATTCGCGTCTGTGACGGTGACGTTGTAGGTGCCTTCGGCTAAATCGGTCAAATTTTGGTCGTCGTCATTATCGCCTGTCCCGTCATTGTCCCAATCGAAAACGTAGGGCGTTGTGCCGTTTGTTATGGTTAAATTTATTTCGCCATTTGTTTCGCCCAGACAAGTGATATTTGTCGGGGTACTATCCACGATAATGTCTTCGGTCGGTGCGATGATGGTCGCACTCGAAGCGGCGGTACAGCCATTGGCATCGGTGATGGTGACGCCGTAAGTTCCTTCGGCTAAATCGGTCAAATCTTTGGTATCGTCATTGTCGCCTGTGCCGTCATTATCCCAATCGAAAGTGTAGGGTTCGACGCCGTTTATTATGGTCAGATCTATTGTGCCATTTGTGCCACCAAAGCAGGTGATGTTTGTGGGGACGCTGTTGGCTTCGATGTCTTGGGTCGGGGCGGTGATTTCTGCGGTAGATGTTTCGGTACAGCCATTGGCATCGGTTATAGTGACGTTGTAAATTCCTGCGGCTAAAGCTGTCAAGTCTTCGGTATCGTCTGTGTCGCCTGTGCCGTCGTTGTCCCAATCGAAGGTGTAGGGTTCAGTTCCATTTTCTACGGTTAAATCTATTTGTCCGTTTTCAGTACCGAAACATAAAATATTTGTCGGCGTACTGGTCGCGGTCAATACTTCGGTGGGTTCATTTATTTGAGTGGATGCCGTGACGGTGCATGAGTTGGCATCGGTTACGGTGACGGTATATGTGCCAGCTGTGATTCCGCTTAGGTTTTGGGTGTCATCATTGTCACCGATACCGTCATTATCCCAATCGAAAGTAAATGGCATTGCGCCGCCTGTGAGTGTGAGGTTTATTTCGCCGGAGGCGTCACCCATACATAAAACATCGGTGGAATCGAGGGCGATAGTGAGGAGATTTGAGGCGGTGAGGTCGATGGATGCGGTGGCAGTACAACTATTGTCGTCGGTAACGGTGACGGTGTAAATACCACTGACCAAATCCGTGATAATGTCGGTGTTTTCGCCTGTACTCCATTCGTAAGTGAGCGAACCTGTACCGCCGGAAGTGTTGGCATCAATGAAGCCGGTCGGGTCGTCGGGGCAAGCCGGGGCGAGGAAATCTTGTATCTGAATATCGACGAGGGGCGGGTCGATGGTTTCGTAGCAGAAGTTGGCTTCGCAACTATTGGCATCGGTCATGGTGACGCAATACATGATGCCGGAAGTGAGGTTGGTTTGTGTTGCGCCGTTGGGGAGTCCGTTGTCCCAAACAAAATTGAAGGGTTCTGTACCGCCGTTGACGCCGAGTTCGAGTGTGCCGTCGGCTGCGTCTGTGCAGCTAATCGCGGTGTTGTTTTGTACGACGATAACGGGGGCATTGCCGGGAGCAACGGTGACCATTTCGGTATCCATGCAGCCCGTGACTTGGTCGATGACGGTGACGGTGTACATGCCAAAATCGAGGTTGGGTGCGGTCGCGGCATTGAGCGTGTTGTCGTGCGACCATGCGTAAGCGAAGTTGCCCGAACCATTGGAAACCGTAACGCTCGCCGTGCCATCGTCGCCGCATATTGCATCGGTAGAAGTGGTCGTGAGGTCAGGGTTTTCGTTGACGGTGACGGTGTGTTCTATCGTTTTGGGGCAGGCGTTTCTTTCATTGGTAATCGTGGCGATGTAGGTCGTGGTGGTCGTGGGGAATACGTCTATTTGTGTGGAGGAAATCGTGCTGAGGCTGCCCGTCGGTGTCCATGTAATAATGGCATCGGAGTCGGTGGCTGTGAGGGTGAGGGTCGTGCGTTCTCCTTCGCATAAGGTATTTTCGCCTGTAATCGGTCCGGCTGGAATTTCATCTACCCAAAGGTAAATTTTGCGTGTCGGAGAGTCGCCACAGCAATCTGTGGTGACAAAAAGGTCTATTTCAAAGGGCGTGCTGCCGCTTGGTGTGTTGAATGTTTCGAAGTCGATATTTGCCGTCGTGAGGTCGGGGTTGGGGATAGCGCCGTTGAAGTTCCAATGGTATTCGTCGGCAAGTATATCTGTGCTAAATGAGGCGGATTCGCCCACGCAGAGTTGGAAGGTATCAACACCGACCATCGGCGCACCTGTGAGGATGTCCGGGTTTGCCTGACCATCAAGCGCGATGTTGTGGAAGCCCACGTAAGTCTGCGTGCCGTTAGTGACATCGTAACGCCCCGTGTTGCTGAATGCTGCCGTGGTACTCATGCCCGATATGGGGTTTGGTCCGCTGGCGAGGGTGTTGGGCGCGAAGCTCCATGGAGCATTATCTCCATCAAAACCAACATCAAGATTGGTGCAGTTGATATTGGCAGAGGTGATTGTGGGCTGGGCTTCGAGGTCGAAGTTGGTGGTTTGGTTGTTGAGTGGTTCGCCGAAGTCGAAGTAAATGTCGTGGGACTCGCCGGGTGCGCCGTTTCCGCCGTTTCCGCCTTGTCCGCCGTTTCCGCCATCGCCGCCTATGGATTCATTACTATTGCATAGTGTAAATCCAGCACCGTCATCTAATCCCATTCCACCGCTTCCACCACTTCCACCACTTCCACCGCTTCCACCACTTCCACCTTGTCCTATATTTCCAGCTTGTATAAATGCTGCGTCAATATTTCCATTCATTCCATTTGCTGTAATGAAAATTCCAACAGAATTTCCACCACCGTAGCCACCTGTACCACCGCTACCGCCTGTACCACCACCGCCACCGCCACCGCCACCGCCGCCTCTACTAGCGGCTGAACCAGCTACTCCACCGCCGCCACCGCCGCCACCAGCAATAATACCATCTTCTCCGTTCTCACCAACAGAACCGGGAATAAGAAAACCTGATAGGACATTCGGTAATACTCCATCTGCTCCGTTTGCTCCTGCGGTGCCATTTGCCCCGTCATTTCCCGGATCCCCACAATCAGGTGTGTTAGATGCACATTTGCATATCCGAAAACCAAAGAAGCTATCGCCCAATGCTCCTCCTTGACCTCCTGTTGCACCACCATCGCCCCCTGGTTGTCCAGGGTTACCAACAGTAGCAGGTCCAGTTTCACCACCAAGTCCCCCATCTCCGCCGTTTCCACCGCCTAAGCCACCTGTCTGTGGGTTACCATCGTCTTCTGGATTTCCACCATTTTCACCGTTAATTCCTGCTATACCATCTATCCCATCTGCCCCATCCGAAGCATTTCCCGGCAAGACTTGACAACGTATAATATCGTACTCGGAGCAGTTTAAAAGATGTATACCGTAAGTGGAAATACCTTCTTGGTTACTGATTAGAGCATTTGCCGTAGTAATGGTGAGGTCTTGCAAACGGAAGCCTACGGCATTGCTTGCTTGTAGCGCAACGAGGCGTCTTGCATCGGGTAGTCCCTGAGGGTTGAGTATTGTGCGATGAATGGTGGTCGCTCCTGCGGTACTTGATTTTTCCCAAGTAGTGGCATCAAAACCACCTTCTAATGTAAGATAACTCGACAGTTGTAAGGGTGCGTCGATATTATAGGTTCCTGCCGCCATTTTAATGACGGTATTATTACACATCGCCATGTCCATTGCATTGTCAATATTCGTGGGGTCGTCTTGCGAGCCATCGCCTGTATCGTCTGCATCTTGGGTGACATATATATTGGTACAAACAGCGGTTTCGACAGCGCCGACATTGAGGATTGAAGTGGCGGTATTGGTACAGCCATTGGCATCGGTGACAATTGCCGTAAAAATGGTGCTTTCGTCAATTTCAGGTGTTGTAAAGGGGCTTCCTGTGCCGACTTCTTCGCCGCCTTCATCGTACCAGACTACGTCCGCATCAGGCGGTACACCAGCAAAAAATAAGCCGTTGGCACCGGGGCAGCCGGTGACTTCATTTGGAAAAATCAAAATGGAAGGAGGGCTGAGGACGCTTACCGTGACCTCGTTGGTCGCTTCGCAGCCGTCGGTGAATAGCGTGGTGACGGTGTAGACGGTCGTAGAAGTCGGTGTCGCCTCGGTTGTTGCTGCATTGGGGTTGGAAAGTCCGGTCGTTGGTGACCATGAATAACTGTCGATATTGGTCGCGGCAGAGGTCGCGGTGAGGGTGGTGGATTCTCCAGCGCAGATAGATGCGTCCATTCCTACATCGACGGGTTCGTTTGGATTGTCTACAATTTCGACAGTGTAGGTATAAGTATTTGTTCCTAAAAGGGGGCAGGCATCATCGGCAACTTGTACGGTAAATGAATGTGTCCCCAAATCATCGAGTGTCGGTGTCCAGCAGAACGTACCGACGGGTTCGGCGGTATTATTCACTGTAAATGTGGCATTGGGAATGGCTGCGTTCCATTCCATAGTAATGATGTCGTCGTCATCATCGTCACAGGCTTGTATGTCGAAACAAAATTCGCGGTTGGCACCTGCACAGGCAGCGATTTCAAAGACTGCACCACCGTCATTGCACAAGCCATTGATGTCGGTAGCGGCAGGGAGGGTGTTGACGCAGTTGATGATGGTAAATTGAATGTCGCGGACGACGGTTCCAATGAGGACGTCGTTACGGTATTCGTCTACTTGCACGCAGAGTACACCGACTTGTATAGCATCGGGCGTGAAGCTAATCGCTCCGGTTTCGGGGTCAATGCTAACGCCACTGACGGTAGAAAGTGGTGTAGTTCCACTAAATCCAAGTTCGTAGTTCACCTCTTCGCCACCTGCACGTTGGCAATTGACGAGGCTAAATACAAGGCTGTCTCCATCGGCATCGGTCGCACCGTGGTTATAAAATACTTCTTGGGCTACACAAGTAAAAGGCGTGGGCGCATTGAGAAATACGGGTGAGTTATTGCAATCGGGAACGGTATTGTCGAGGTTGGAGGTGACATAAAATTCCTGCGTATCTGAAATGGTGAGGGTAGTAATGGCGAGGTTGCGACAGCAGAGTTCCCAGGCGAGTTGCCAGTCGTTGCCACCGGGGGCGCATTCTGGTAAGGTAATCAAGCCAGTGTAGGTGTATTGTTCGACACCGTAAGTACCGCCGGGTCCTTCGCAAATATCCTGTTCGCCGGGGCAAAGGGGCGTGATGACTTCGGGTTCACCCAATTGGTTGAGCCAAAAAATAAGATCGGACCCACAAGAAGTAGAAACCGCCGTAATGGGATAGTCCGGTTCCGGCGCAATCCCATTACAGTCACGGAAAAATTGGAGCTGAATCCTATATTCATTGGGACCAACGCACTCGTAAGTGAGGTCTGCACCCATGCCGTGGGTAGCGTTTGCCTGATTGTTGATGCCGATAGTCGCGATGAGTAGAATCGCCATTCTTAGAATGTATTTCATAGCTGTACAATTTTTTTATTTCGTTTGTTTTTGGGTAATTGGGTAATTGGGTATATTTTGCTTCGCAAAGTATTTTACCCGTCCTAATTACCCAGTCAACCAGTTCCCTAATTACCTAATTAACGAATCAACATAGTCCCCCCATTTGACAATTTAAATAAATTTGCCATTCGGTGCGTGTCTCGTAAAGTGTAGGATTTAAACCTCAGCCCTTGGCTGGGCATTGGGCAATTAGGATATTGGGTGATTTTGATATATTTTGCTTCGCAAAATATTTTTACCAGCCAACTAAGGAACAACGCAAAAATAAATTCAGATTTTGACTTGTTCTTTTCTCCTTTTTCTTCGTTATGAAAATCCTTGCGTAGCTTGACTATGCGCGGTTTTCATGCCTTGAAAAAGAAAAAATAACGGCGTGAAGATGTAACGTTTATTATTTTTTCATTCCTAATTCCCTAATTCCTCAGTCACCCAATTACCTTTCCTTGGGAAATTGGGACGAATTTGGGTTCAAAAAGTTTCTTATTTGTCAGGTTTCAAATTCCATGCGGAATTTTGGATTTTGGTATTATCAATATGCAATAATAGATAAAATCATAAACAAAAGTTATCTTTAGTTTTAAAAACAATCAGTATTGCAAATGTAAGAATTTGCTATTTTTTGTAATTTTTCACTTTTCCATCCCAAGTAAATGATATTGCGATGTCGTTTCATTACCTTTGGTAGAATCAATGCTTAAATGATGAAATGATGAAACGCTTAAATAAGTAAAATCATTGTCGCATTTAAGCATTTAAGCATTTAAGCATTGTTTTATGGAGAATTCGATTTACGACCGTTTTGAGGCGGATAAAAAAGCCGGGAAAAAGAACTTTGTGGTCTTGATAGACCCGGATGCCGTCAAGACGCAGAACATTGGTAAAGTTGTTGATTTGGCAGTTCGTGCGAAGGTTGATTGCTTTTTTATGGGGGGCAGTTTGATTATGAATGATACGTTGGATTATTCGATTTCTCAAATAAAAGATGCTTGTGATATTCCGGTGGTTTTGTTTCCGGGCAGTTCTTTGCAGTTAAGTTATCGCGCTGATGCGCTGCTGTTTTTGTCGCTGATTTCGGGTCGCAATCCCGATTTGCTTATAGGCAAACACGTAGAAACTGCTTCGTTTTTGTACGCGAGTCCACTGGAAATCATCTCAACGGGCTATATGCTCGTGGATGGGGGCGTGCCGACCTCGGTTTCGTATATGAGCAATACGCATCCAATACCTTCAAATAAGGATGATATTGCAGTTTGTACAGCACTTGCTGGCGCACTTATCGGCATGAAACTGATTTATATGGACGCCGGAAGCGGTGCGAAAAATCCAATTCCAGTATCTATGATTCGCGCTGTAAGTGAACGACTTAAAGCCCCACTCATCGTAGGTGGTGGCATCCGCACACCAGAAAAAGCGCTCCAAAATACACAAGCTGGCGCAGATGTCGTCGTTGTTGGGAATGCTATAGAAAAAGACCCGCAATTGGTGATCGATATGGCTGCTGCCGTACATAGTATTAATACTTAAATGTTTTTAATGTAAGTAGTGGGACAAAAATATCCTTACTTTTTGACGGTTTCTTTTTCCGCTATTTTTACCTACAAAAATCCTTACGTAGCGTAGGCTATGTGCGGTTTTTGTAAGAAAAAATATCGAAAAAATAATCACGTCAAAATTGTAAGCCTATTTTTGTCCCACTACTTATTGAATTGAATTTGAACCTTCACTTTGTATTATTTTCCTTTGAAAATAATGGTCTATTAACGATTGCCTGACACGGAAATGACAAAACGACCCGAAGTGTTGGGTGGTAGTTTAGTCATGTTATTTTTTTTGCATTAGGAATTAGTCAATTTGCTGACTGTCAATTTTTTAACACGATTGTTCGCATAGTACGACCTCGCTAGGCGCGTAGCGCAGCTATGCGCTTCAAACATGATTATTTCGGCTAACGAAAAAACGGTTCTTTTATGTTTTTTGCAAAACACATCATATAAGTGAAAGAAATTAAATAACATGTGCCATTATACTCGTCTTTTTTCCGTCTAAGAATCCTTTGAAATCCTTATCCCGAATCGGAGTTCGGGACAGGCTGTAGCTAAGGCTATGTGCGGCTTTCAA